>Ga0247813_10000115_pt1 | contig 100707 bp, 82 predicted proteins | sample UWRJL169409C1_FD_180719 | JGI IMG/M metagenome (GOLD analysis project Ga0247813, IMG submission 180719) | Plant litter microbial communities from Arlington Agricultural Research Station in Wisconsin, United States - UWRJ-L169-409C-1 | ecosystem: Environmental > Terrestrial > Plant litter >...
AAGGGGGTTAGCGCCGCTCAATGTAGAACCCGTACCACGGATACGTACCGCAGGTAATGAGTTGGGTTCGCCTGAAGAAATGATCTGCACACCCGCAATCTTACCTTGTGCAGCCTGTGTTGGAGTCTGTACAGGTTGTTTCGCCAGTTCTGCACCGGCTATCGAACCTATAGAACCTGTCAGGTCTTTTTTGCGTTGTGTACCATACCCCACTACGATCACCGCTTCACCGGTAACAACCGAGGGCTGCAGTGTAACGTCAACGCTGGTACGGCCACTTACGGCTACTTCCCTTGTTTCGAAACCTACATAGCTTACTACCAGCACGGCATTATCCGGAACGCTCAGGCTATAATCGCCGGAAGCATTCGTAGATGTTCCCTGTGATGAACCTTTGACATTCACACTTGCGCCATTGAGCGGATTTCCGCTGGCGTCGGTTACTTTACCGGTTACGATCACATCCTGTTTTTCATTGCCTTGTGCAGGCTTGAAAAGAACTATGAGATCGTTCTGCATCATTTTATAAGACAGTCCTGTTCCTTTCAGCAGCGTGACCATGACTTCTGCCAGGTCGGCTTCTTTAAAATTCGCATCAATTTTTACTGAGGAAGGAATAAGGCTGTTGTTGTACACAAAGCGGTAATCGCTGCTGCTTTCCAGCATGCTGATGGCTTTGGTCAGCTCTACGCTTTTGAGGCTGAGGGTTATCTTACTCTGGCTTTTTGCCTGTACCGATAACTGCATGAAGAACACAAGCAGTATCGTAGATACCAGCTTCATGCTGTTCATGACCTTTCTTCTGAATTTCTCACTTCTGAAGAAAGCAATTTGTTTGGCAATAATCATGTGTTACTTTTTAAGATTAAACAATAGCTAATTGATCGTTTTTGTTTTTAGCAGTTTTGGGTTGCAGCCCATTACTGGTTTTGATTTTTGTTTTTGTGTTTCTGTTTTATAGCATAGATGTATTTAATTAATAAATGATGATGGAATTATTTTCGCGTTTGTAATTAAAATTATAAGAGACCTGCAGTGCCTGTATCACCTGCATCAGGCTTTCGTTGTTGAAATTTCCGGTAAACTTCTGGTTTCGGAGTTTATCGGATTGTATGGTGATGGAACGGCCGTACCAGCGCTGCAGGATCGTTGCGATAGCCGCCAGGTCTTCATTGCGGAACATCAGCTTATTTTGTGTCCATCCGATCTCTTTGATAATATGTTCTTTTTCATCCATGTCCAGATGGGCTACAGCTATAAGGGGCGCTACAGTAGCATTCTGCTGCTTCGCACCCGCAGATTTAACATCATTCGTGGTACCTGAAACCTGATTTTCATTTGTGCTCAATACAGATATCTTTTCATTCGGCTTGAGCATGATCTTTTCATTGCGGCGGTTCTTCAGCGTTACTTCAATAGAACCTTTTATCAGCGACGCTTCGGAAGATAACTCACCCGGATATGCTTTTACATTAAAAGTGGTGCCCAATACCTTTATATCCATTGCCGGCAGGTGTATCACAAATGGCTTGGCTTTATTTTCTGTCACTTCAAAATAGGCTTCCCCTTCCAATGTGACTTCCCTTGTATCACCCAGGAAATTATCAGGATAACTCAGTTTGCTATCGGAATTAAGGATAACATTGGTACCATCCGGCAACTTTACCTGCGACCGCGATCCGGGCCTGGTGGCGATATTGTTTTCAGAAGATGGCAAGTTATTTTTCTGTACCGGAGTTCCCTTTGTGAATAGCAGGAAGAAAGCTACCATCCCTGCTGTTACAAGGATGGATGAAAGGACGATCTTTTTCTTGTAAGTAGCCCAAAAACTACGGCGTTCCCCAGGCTGATCTTGAGAAATATCTTCCACCGGATCAGGAACCGCCACTGGTTCTACCGAAGCGATCTTAAGGCGAAGATTCCGCAGGGCTTTCTCCTCCGCATCCGGGGTGAGTTGTTTGTATTTGTGGGAAATAGCAAGATTTGAAATGATATCCCTGTACTGGGGATGGTGTATATATAACAGTTCCAGTTCGATTGTTTCATCAACCGAAAGCTCTCCAGCAATCTGTTTGGAAGCTAATATCCAGAACCTGTTCTCGTCCAATATGGCAGTTTATATAGTGAAGGACTGAATAACGGGGAGATACCCCCAAAGGAACGTTAACTTTTTTTTAAGAGATGGTTTAGAGGGGTTAGAGGGTTAGAGGGCTTAGAGGATTAGGGGCTTAAAGGGTTTTCTACCCCGCAAACCCTCTAAACCTACTAAACTTTTTAAACATGCCTATATGATTTCATCGCTGTTGCAATCCTCTTCAGCGCTATACCCATTTGATTTTCAACGGTTTTGATAGAAAGATTAAGCACTTTGGCTGCATCGGCATATTTAAGCCCGTCTTCTTTTACCAGCTTGAAAACGGCTTTACATTTATCAGGGAGATTATTGATCGCTTTCTGGAGATTTCCTGATAATTCTTTTGCAATCAACAGTTCATCAGAATTTCCGGTAGTGACATGGATATCGGTTCCATTGGCATATTCTTCTATCCAGCAGACTTTTTGTTTTTTGGCCTTATATAAATAGGTAAGGGAAAGATTTTTTACTGCCACATAAAGGAACACCCGTAGATTTTTAATTCCCGCCAGTGAATCCCTTTTCTTCCAGAGTTGAACAAACACGTCCGAGACGATCTCTTCTGCAATATGCTGTGATTTGATGATGCTGAAAGCGAACCGGTGAAGATCGCGATACAGGAGGAGGTATAATTTTTCGAAAGTAGCCGTATCGCCGCTGGCCACAAAGGAAAGTTGCAGATTCTCGACAGTTGTATGGATGTCATTGGGTTTTGACATTGCGGCAAGACAATTTTATTTTTTAAAGGTAGGTAAAAATAGTATTTCTCAAATAGAAGCATTGAAAAAATGCCATATGAACATTCATATCTTTTAAATAATTAACTTACACCCTTGATTGAATTTTACGAAAGGGAGAACTCCCGCAACAGAAACAGCTTTTATTTATGGCGTATAAGATTTTGATCTACGATGATGATAAGGATATCCTGGAAGTTACGGCCGCAATTTTGAAAATGCGTGGTTTTGAAGTGGCTTGCAGGGATAATTGTCGTGAGATAACAGAGGATGTGCAACAGCAACAACCCGATGTAATATTGATGGATAACTGGCTTCCGGATATCGGTGGGGTAAAAGCTGTTCAGTTTTTGAAAAGCAGCCCCGAATTTAAAAATATTCCCGTAGTATTTTTCAGCGCAAACAGCCACGTGGAAGAACTTGCCCGTGAAGCGGGTGCGGATTATATGCTGAAGAAACCTTTTGAAATAGCTGATCTGCAGGCGATGGTAACGGAAGCTGCGGAGAAGAGAAGTTTAGAGTTTAGAGGTTAGGGTTTAGGGTTTTAGAAGGTTGGGTGATCATTCGATTCGAATAAACCCCTAATCTTCTAAACTCCTAAACCCTAAACTAGTATTCATCCATTGCGCGATTTCTTCCGTTTTAAGAATATGATCCACTACATTCTGTTCAATCGCCTGGCGTGGCATATAACCAACCAGCGCTTCTCCGGGATCCTGTACAATTAATTTTCCTCCACATTCTTTTACATAGACCATCGCATCTGCACCATCGGCATTGGCACCGGATAAAAGTATGGTGGTAAGATTTTTTCCAAATACATCTGCGGCTGAGCTGAAAGTAACATCGATACTCGGGCGGCTGAAATTGACTTTTGCCGACGCATCCAGTGAAAGGGTTTTGTCTTGTTCAATAAGCAGATGATAATCCGGCGGAGCGATATACACCGTTCCTGGTTGAAGCATATCCTTTTCATCGGCCTCCTTCACCAGCAGTTTTGTCTTGCTGGCGAATAATTCTACGAGGCCATTATCCGATTGATTGTTGCGGTGCAATACTATTATAACGGGAACGTGTAGCCGCTTATCCAGTAAGGGCAGAATATGGAGCAGCGCTTCCAGGCTACCGGAAGAACCACCTATAACGACAAGGCTTTCGGGAGAAGTTATCGTTTCTTTCTCCATATCTTATCTTTGGTTTCTATTTGCGAATAATAAGGCGCAATGGGTGAAAACTTCATCGACTCTTTACTTCCCAATGCCAGAAAACCCAGTGAATCCAGGCTTTTATCAAACAATTGCAATACCCTTGCCTGGAGATCCTTGTCGAAATAAATGAGCACGTTCCTGCAAAGGATCAGTTGAAATTCGTTGAAGGATGAATCCGATACGAGGTTATGTGTGGAGAAAACCATCTTATCGGATAATGCCTTATCGAATCTTGCAAAATTATAATTGGCAGTGTAATAGGAAGAAAATTCCTGGCGGCCACCGGCCTTGATATAATTTTCTGAATTCTGCCGCATCTGGCTCATCGGAAAAATTCCCGCTTTCGCTTTTTCCAAAACTTTCTGATTGAGATCGGTCGCATATAAGATCGCTTTTTGCAATAAGCCAGCCTCTTTTAACAATATCGCCATGGAATAAACCTCTTCGCCTGTTGAGCAACCTGCATGCCATATCCTGATGAACGGATAAGTGGCCAGTACAGGTATGATCTCTGTCCGCAGTGTTTTGTAGAATCCGGGATCACGAAACATTTCTGTTACATTCACCGTCACTTCTTCTACAAAATGAATAAAAAAAGATTGGTTATCCAATAATTTTTGAGTGAGTTCGGCAAAACTGCTGCATCTTTCTTTTACAAAAAAAGCATTCACTCTCCGTACCAGCGAAGCCCGCGAATACCCGGTGAAATCATATCCATAATGTTTTATGATCTCTGGCAATAATTCTTCCAGTTCTTCATTTGTTATCATTCTCCCGAATTATTTCCGATAAACAATCCCCCGATTACCCGCAATAATTTATCCAGGTCAACAGGCTTGGATATATATCCATCCGCGCCGGCTTCGAGGCATTTTTCTTCATCACCATTCATCGCCTGCGCCGTAACAGCGATCACAGGCAAATGTTGCAGCGAAGGTTCATTTCGTATTTGCCCGATAAGTTCATAACCGTCCATGCCGGGCATCATCATATCTACCAATGCAACATCAATGCCGGGAGTATCTTTCAGCAGCCGCAAGGCATCTTCCCCACTATATGCGGAAAGGCAATCGAATTTCCTGGCTTTCAGAACTGCATTTAATGCGAAAATGTTGCGATCATCATCGTCGATGATCAGGATTTTTTTACTCATATTTTATAATTACACAAATGCTACGAATTACATTGAATTAAAAGGTGACTGACGACGACCACAGACGATTGACCACCGACCACCGACCACCGACGACCGACGACCGACGACTGACGACCGACGACCGACCACAGACCGCCAGTTTTTTAAACTTTCCACCGTTATGAGCTTTCGAAGTTTTCACCATTGGCTATTCACTATTCACTTATTGACTCATTCACTCATTCACTTACTCGTACAACCATATCCTAAGTAGTGACACCAGCTGATCCATATCTACCGGTTTGGAAATATAATCCGATGCGCCCGCTGCAATACATTTCTCCCGGTCTCCACTCATCGCTTTGGCCGTTACGGCTATTATCGGAAGATCTTTATAACGCTTCTGTTTGCGGATGTTGCGGATGCTTTCGTACCCATCCATTTCAGGCATCATGATATCCATCAGCACGATGTCGATTGCGGGATTTGCAGTCAGCAGGTCGATCGCTTCTTTTCCATCCATTGCGGGAATGATCCGGAGCCCGTATTTTTCCATCGCTTTCGTCATAGAAAAAATATTACGCACATCATCATCCGCCAGCAACACGGTCTTTCCTTTCAACACACTTTCCTGCATTACAGAATGTTCAAAACTCTGCGCTTCTTTTTTATTTTGTTCCTGAACCATGTGCAGAAAAAGGGTTACTTCATCCAGGATGCGTTGATAAGAATTTGCCGTCTTCAAAACGATCGCGTCTGCATATTTTTTCAATTTGAATTCTTCCGGTTGCGTTAATTGTTTGCCTGTAAAAAGTATTACCGGCATATGTTCCAGACCTTCACTTTGTTTCACCTGTTCTAATAATTCTTCATATCCCTGTTCGGCCACGCCCATATCCAATATCACACAATCCACTTCACTTTTATGAAGAGAAGTGATACTGTCTTCCAGGCTCTGGTTGATTTCCGTATGTACGTTATAAGTGCCGAGGTAGTACGCCAATGCCTTTGCATGTTTGTAATTTTCTTCGATGATGAGTACTTTTTTCTCCTTCTTGCTCAACACGAATTCTATCTTATCAAAGATGGTATTCAATTGCTCAAAAGCCACTGGCTTGTTGATGAAATCGATCGCGCCTTTCAGCAGGCTTTCTTTTTTTACTTCAAATGAAGACATGATGTGGACAGGGATATGCCTTGTCAGCACATCACTTTTCAACGCTTCCAAAACTTCCCAGCCATTCTTTACCGGCAACTGTATATCGAGCAAGATCCCGGCGGGACGGTATTGCCTCGCCAGTTCTATACCCACATCTCCCCTTACGGTGGCCACTGCCTTGTAGCCTTTTTGTCGTGCATAATCTACCAGCGCTTTCGCAAAGGCGGTATCATCTTCAACAATGAGTAAGATCTTATCACCTTCAGTAATATCAACACGATCGTCTTCTATATCTTCGGGAATAATATCGGTGTGATATTTTTTATCTTCCGCTTTGATCTCAACACCACTAACCGCAGCCCTTTTCACCGGTTTCTGGATCATTGGGTCCGGTTCTTTTCCGGCTACCGGAAACTGAACATGATGAACCGGAATGCACAACACAAATTCGCTGCCTTCGCCTGGTGTGCTGCTTACCGTTATTTCTCCTCCGAGCAATTTCCCTAATTCTCGACTGATGGATAATCCAAGGCCGGTGCCGCCAAACTTGCGCCGGGTAGAGCCGTCTTCCTGCTGGAATGCTTCAAAGATGAGATCGAGTTTATCTGCACTGATGCCGATACCGGAATCTTTTACAATGAAACATATGAAGCCGGGCCTATTTTCAGGACAATTCAGCGTAAGCTGCACAAACCCTTTCTGTGTAAATTTAAAGGCATTCGACAAAAGGTTTTTCAACACCTGTTCCAATCTCATCTTATCCGTTTCTATCACTGCCGGTACATTTGTATGGACATCGATCTTCCATTCCACGTTGTTCATTTTTGCCATCGGCTCAAATAATACATTCACATCGTGGATCATTTCACTTACCTGTACCGGCAGATATTCGATCGTCATTTTACCCGCTTCTATTTTCGACAGATCCAATATCTCATCGATCAGTTGCAGCAATCCATTACCCGAACTCTGTATCACCTGCGCATACTGCACCTGGTCTGGTGAAAGATTCTGTTCATTGTTTTCCGACATCAACCTTGATAATAACAGGATCGAATTTAAAGGCGTACGCAATTCATGCGACATATTTGCCAGGAACTCTGATTTGTATTTTGTAGACAAAGCGAGTTCTTCAGAACGTTTTTGTATCTCATTATTTTTTTCTATGATCAGTTCATTCTGTTGCGCCAGCATTCCTGCCCTTTCTTCGAGCAACGTATTTGTTTCGATCAGTTCTTCCGACTGCACTTTCAATTCTTCTTCGGATGTCTGCAGTTGTTGTGCCTGTGTTTCCAATTCAACATTGATCTGCTCGAGTTCGCTTTGCTGGCTCATCAATTCTTCTGTCTGCGCCTGTGTCTCTTCCAGCAGTTCCTGTACTTTCTGGCGTGTCTGAACGGTATTTATAGCTATGCCGATATTTTCTCCGATGGAACCTAAAAAGGCTTTATCCCTTTCCGTATAATTATTGATAGAACCCAGTTCGATCACCGCTTTTATATTTCCCTGGTAAAGTACCGGTACCAACGCTATGTTAGTTGGCTGCACACTTGCTGCGGCAAAACTGATGCTGATATCATTCTTAGGAATATCCTTCACTACGATCATCTTGTGCGTACGTGCACACTCGCCGGGAAGCCCCTCTCCTATCCTGAATGTTTTCATGGAAGGGTTTTCGGCAAGGGCGAAACCATTTTGCAAGGCAAATTTTTCGTCGCTTTCAGCGATATAAAATGCGCCCACCAGGCTATCCGTGTAAGACGAAATAAAACTCATCAGCTTTTGTGTAAGGCTGTTTAAATCGTTATCGCCGATCACCATATCGTTAAGTCCTGCGATACCCGACTTCAACCATTCCCGATCTGCAAGTTCGGAGAACGACACTTCAAGGGAATGCGCCATTTTATTGAGTGCCCCTGAAATGCTTCCGAGATTATCATTGTCTGTATCTTCGACACGCACGCTATAATCTCCCGAAGATATCTGCCGGGCAATATGGTTTATAGTTTCGATACGATTGCTGATTGAAATATCTTTTTGGATCAACTCTTCCTGTAGCTTCGCTTTATCTGCAATATCTTTTTTTACTTTCAGGTAAAATACGATGGTGATCAGTAATGCAAAAAATGCGGCGATTATGATCAGCACAGGTGTGAACGCGGAAAACCTGTTCATCGTCGCAGTCCTTGTATCAAGGAGCGTGCGCTCACGATCTGTCATATTTTTGACGATGGCGCGTACACTATCCATGAAAGATTTACCCCGGTACAATTCATTCAGCTCGATCGGCAAATTACTTTTACGCAGGTCTATCAGATTCTGCAGGCTGGAAAATCTTCGCGTTACCAATTCACTCAATTCTCCCAACCGCACCTGCTGCATATTATTATCGATCGTTAATTCTTTTAATGCTGAAATATGCGCTTTCACTTTATCGAGTGCGCCATTGTATGGATCTAGAAAAATTTCTTTACCGGTGAGCAAATAACCCCGCTGCCCCGTCTCCGCATCTTTCATATCCGAAATGGTCTGGTCGAGATGCTGCACCACTTCATTGGTATGAGCTACTTCGGCCGAGCTGTGCAGCAGGCTGCGAATGCTGATAAAGGAGGCGGCAGAACTAAGGATCAGGATCAGCAGTGAAATGCTGAATCCAATGAGAAGGTTTCGGTTCAGGGATGATTTCATAAAAATCAGTTACAGTTTTATTTTTAGGTGATGGTGGTTACTGGATGCTGGTACTGGTTATTTGTTATGCCTGGCTCCACTTCATCGTCGCTACAATATCCAGTGTCCAGTATCCAGCATCTAGGATCTAGTATCCAGCACGCTTTTATTTTTGTGGTAATTCTATCCAGAATACGGATCCTTTACCAGGCTCGCTTTCTACTCCAAAACCGGCGTGATGTTTTCGCAATATCTCTGCGCAGATATAAAGGCCGATGCCGAGCCCCTGGGGCGTGGAATCAGTATCCGATACCCGGAAAAATTTATTGAAAATATTTTCACTATCCGCCTGCGAAATCCCGATACCAAAATCCTGAACACCAAAATATATTTTTCCATCTTCCTGTTTTTTGGTGATGAGTTTTATATCTTTTGAACCCGGTGCATATTTTACGGCATTACTCACGAAGTTGATGATCACCTGTTCAAGGCGTACTGCATTAGCCATTACTTTTACACCTGCATGGCCTTCACGTATGATGTTGTTGGAAGGATAAATTTGCTGGAGCATTTCCAGGGTACGGTCGATCAGTTGATCAAAATCTGTTTCTTTAAGATCAAAATTCAACTTCCCGTTTTCAATTTTTGAAATATCCAGCAGATCATTGATCAATGTGTCCAGTTTATTTACTTGCAGCAAGGTCCTGTCTACATAAGGCTTTGTATCAGTTTCCGGCGGAGTAACTGTGTCGAGTAACTGCACATATGCTTTGATGCTGGTCAGCGGAGTCTTCAATTCATGGCTCGCGATGGTAAGAAAATCATCTTTACGTTTCACCGCCATTTTTTGTTCATTGATATCGGTAAAGGTGCCTACCCATTTTACCACGGCTCCGTTTTCGGTGATGGGTATCGCGATCAGCAGGTGATAATGCCAGACATCGCTATTGAGTTTCCGGATCCTTACTTCCGCTTCCAGTTCCTTACCGGAGATCACGGCTTCATTCCAAAGTTCTTTGATGGAAATGTCATCGGGGTGGCTGGGAATAAATCTGGTGATGGAATCACTATACGAATACCAGTTCTCATTCACAAAATCTATCAACCCTGTAGAAGTGGCTGTAAAAGCTATCTGCGGGATCGCTTCCAATATACCATGCAGTTCCTGCGCTTTGTCCTGTATCTGCTGCTCAGTCTTTTTCCTGAATTCTATCTCAGAGCGGAGGTTCTCCTGCATCAGGTTGAGCTCGCGGTTTTGTTCGTATAACCGAACGAACGTTTTCACCTTAAGCAATAAGATGTCGGGATCGATCGGTTTGATGATATAGTCAATAGCGCCGGAATTATACCCTTTGGTAATGAATTTTTTTTCGGTACTGACCGCAGATAGAAAAATGATGGGAATGTCTTTTGTCTGGCTATTGCCTGAAAGGATTTCCGCTACTTCAAAACCATCCATTCCGGGCATCTGCACATCGAGGATGATGAGGGCATATTTTTGTTTGAGCGTTTTTTTCAGTGCTTCTTCACCACTACCTGCCGAATCTACCGGGAAAGCATGTAACTCAAGAATGGACTTGAGGGAGAATATGTTTTCCGGCCGGTCATCGACGATCAGGATCATGCTTGCGAGTTAAGAAATATACAGTCAGTTAAAATTTTATTGAGCGGTTGCTAAGATACGACATGAATAGTAACTATATTCATATTACATCCGCACATGACTCTGCAACCTGGAATTTTTCCAGATGGAATGATGCATCCTAAAATGTGCCAAAAAATTTGCACTGAAATGAGGCTCACATATTTTAAAATATCATGATTGATGGGGAAAAAGATACCGGTTTCGGGAATCTGTTTTTATTATACAACGAGCTGAGACCTCTTTGTTTTCTTCCTGTTCAATCTTACCACTACATACATTACTACTGCAGAGAATCCAATGAGCAATGCATAACTCCATCCGAGGTTTCGTTCGTCTTTTGCGGGAATAAAAAACACCACTCCATAACTTAATGCGGATACAATGATGTATACGATGCCCCCCGACAGCCCACCGGCGATGGCTGCATTATCCGGAAACTGGCGCATGCTGTAAGTAAAATAATTATTGTACGTATATCCTGCTGTGAGGTGGATCAGAAATGCGAATACCACGAGTGTGAAAAGGTTGCTCACAAAACCAACACTGATCATCATCAGCACTACGAAGCCTGTTTGCAGCAAGATGTTGATCGAAAGTTTTTTAAAGAAAGGACGATCGATCGTAGCTTTTCCTACAAAACCACCGGCCATCCATGCAAGCCCGAGTATGAGGGAACAATAACCTGCTACCACCGGCGAAAGATGGAATTCATGCTCGATGATAAAAGGGCCTGTCATATTATATACCATCACCATCGAATAAGCAAAACCGAGGATCACCAATCCCAGCGTGAAGTGTGTGGTGCTGATCATTTTGGCATATACTTTTAAGATCCTGCGCAGATCAAAACCTTTGATCTCTTTCAATGTTTCGCCGCCGTAAATTATCTCCAAAATAAGTATCACCAATGCGTAGATAGCGAGAAAAAAAAAGTTGGATTGCCATCCGAACAAGTCCTGGAGATAACCACCCAGGAATGGCGCCAATATTGGCCCCGTAGACCAGATGATGGTAAAGATACTCAGGTAATATTTCAATTTATCACCCGTAAATACATCCACGAAATAAGCACGTTTTGAAACAACGATCAATGCCACGGTAATACCATGTACTGCACGCATTGCGTAGATCACGTAAATATTATCTGTGAATCCGATCACAATGCTTGCTGATGCAAAAATCACCAGGCCGGCAAGCCCTATCTTATACCTACCATAACTATCGAGCAAACTACCTACAAATAATTGCGAAATACCATAACTGACTAAAAAAATCGTGATCGTCATTTGCACCTGGATGCTGCTCGCCTGCAAACCCGCGCCCATGGAGGGAAGCGAAGGAATATAAATATCTATCGCAAAACCAGATAACGGTATCAGTGCCAATGATAGAAAAGTGGCGATACCCTGGTTATTTTTTTTGATCCTTTTTATTGATCCCTGAGTTGCTATGTCCATACCCGTAATTCTTTAAATACACAATATTGATCCACAAATTTCGCTGATTGTAAGCTTATCTTTTTTTCCTGATCGCTGAACGGGCGTTTTTACCCGCCGAAGTGCACAAATCAACCATTAGAGGTTTTAGGAAATGCGCACTACTATTTTCCCAACCGTCCTTCCGCTTTCAATTTGCAGATGCGCTGCACCTATTTCATCGAAAGAAAATACTTTTGAAACATGCGATCTCAAAATCCCTTTTTCCAAAAGATCAGCGATCGATTTCATGTGTTCACCATTTGCCGATACTTTAAAATGAAACGCATTAATACCGGCTTCTTCGCCTTTGCCTTTGACTACTTCACTCATTGCCGAAGGAAAACTGATCAATGTTCCACCCCGTTTTATTACCAGCAAAGAGCGGTCTACATTTTCTCCACCCATGGAATCCAGCACCAGATCGATATCTTTCACCACCGTTTCAAAAGGTTGTGCTTTATAATCCACATGTTCATCCGCACCCAGTGACAAAACGAAATCTTTGTTAGCGGCCGAAGAAGTCCCGATCACATAAGCGCCTAAATATTTGGCTATCTGCACTGCATAATGCCCTACGCCGCCTGCTGCAGAATGGATCAGTACCCGGTCGCCGGGCTTTACAGTTGTTTGCACCGTAAGTGCCTGCCATGCGGTTAATGCTGCCAATGTAGCCGCGGCAGCATCTTCGTGCGAAATATTTTTTGGCTTGATGGCCAGCTCTGAGGCTTCCGCAACCACATATTCCGCATATGCTTTACCGAGTTTTGGAAAAGCGAGCATGGCGAAAACTTCATCACTATTTTTAAAATCAGCGACACCTTCTCCTGTTTCCACAATTTCGCCGGAAATATCCCAGCCTAAGATTGCAGGCAACTGGTCTTTGATCAATCCTGCAATGCCTTTGCCTGCACGGGTTTTGGCATCTACGGGATTGATGCTGAGGTAGTGATTTTTTATCAAAACCTGCCCTACAGCGGGTTTCGGTCTGTCTATATCTTTGGCAACAAGGTTTTCTATACCGCCAAATGCCTCAAGAATAACTGCTTTCATTTCTTTCGTTTTACAATGAGAAAACAAAATTATACCACTAATAATAAATAAATTGGTACAATTATGACATAAATTGGTATTTTTGCCTCATGCAAAAGGAAAATATTTATGAACCCTTCGCGATAAAATTCATCACGGTGGATGATTGCCCTAAGCCGGGGCATGGACATAATTTTTTCGAATTGGTATATGTGATCTCGGGCACGGGCACACAATCCATCAACGGGAATAAATTTCATTACCGGGCCGGACATATGTTCCTGATCACGCCGGAAGATTCTCATTCATTTGAAATTGAGAACACCACGGAATTTTTCTTTCTTCGTTTTACAGATATTTATTTAAAGAAAAGCAGTATTCTTTCGGAAAATATCCAGCGGCTCGAATTCATCCTGCACAATGCCAATCACCGACCAGGCTGCATTTTGAAAAACCATAGTGATAAACCTTTTGTGCAAGCGACGATTGAAGCCATCCGCAACGAATTTGAACATAAAGATCTTTACAATCGTGAACTGGTACAGCAAATGGTGAATACTCTCATCATCGTTGTGGCCCGCAATATTGCCCGCTACCTGCCTGAACAGGTTGACACAGGTGCTGAAGAAAAAGCGATGGACATATTACAATACATCCAGCAGAATATTTATTACCCTGAAAAATTAAAGGCATCTAATATCAGCAGCAACTTCGCGGTATCGGAAGCTTACTTCGGGCGTTATTTTAAACGCCACGCCAATGAGACCTTACAGCAATACATCACCAATTATAAAACAAAGATGATCGAGCACAGGCTGCAATTCAGTGATAAAAGACTGAATGAGATTGCTGGCGAATTTGGCTTTACCGACGAAAGCCATTTCAATAAATTCTTTCGCAAACAAAGCGGCCAAAGTCCGAAAGCATATCGGAAGATAGTCCGCGAAATGGCATAAGCTGATATGATAAAAGCCGCCGCATATTGCTGCGGCGGCTGGTACAAAGTAATTTTTACGGCTTTATTTATTTGTTATAACTGTATACAAATTTTAATTGATCTCCATAAGCATTTTTCGTTTCCAGTTTTACAGGATACCCCTGAGAATCGAGTGTATACATATAATCTACAAAAAATGGTGGAGTATTATCCGTATAACTTGTGGTGGCCTTTTTTACCAGGTGTTTTGAGTTCACGCCGGTGATGCCGGTTACCGCACAGTTAAAACGATAAAGGTCGATGCCGGTAATATCATCCAGGTTGAAATACTCATAAGTAGTGTAATATTTCAACACGCCATTTATTAAAACATCATTGCGGGTGATATCCCCATTTGACCAGGTGTACACGTTTTTTACAACAACACCATTACTGCGTACATCTGTAATTTCCAACAGGTTTGCTGACTGTCCGTAGGTGTAAGTATGTTCAGTAGTATAAGGTGAATTGGCTACGTAAGCCGCATTGCCATTGAGTTTTGTTACACGTTTGTTTACATCTAATGTTGCGGTAGCATCCAGCACCAGCCTGTTCTCAACCGGCCTGAAATCTTTCACAGTGAAGCTATTGCCATTATATGTAAGCGTAAAAACATCTTCGGAATAAATCACTTTTGTGACACGGCCTTGCGCATCATATTCATAATTTACCGTATCGGCATAGTTGCCGCTGGATATTTGTTTTACAAGTTGCTTTTTTTCATTTGCAGGCACAGGGCCTGGTGTAGTTACTTCTTTGTTGCAGGAAGACAATAAGATTCCCATCAGCGCTATGGCGCTAAAAAATACAGATTTCATTTTATTATTTTTTGGTGGACTAAGCGAAGAAGTTTTGGTTGTTCCTCTATTCGGATGCAATGATAAAACCCATTCTTCGAATGAGAAAGGGTTGCTATCCCAACGGCAGCTTTGAACAATTTAGCGGAGATCAAACACCGGATGACGAGAAGACAGCTCACAGATTTCAAAAAGATAAAGGGGATTGCACAGATCATTTTTTACTGCGTGAAAAAGCAAATGCAGTTTATAATGATTAAAACAATACTACGAACTGTTTTTCTTTGAAAATTTTGCAGAAAATTTTCAAAGACCCTTTGCAATCCCCTTTCTCCATTTATAATCAGTGATCTCCTGATCAAAAAACAGGAAAAACCCTGTAGGACAGGAAATATGCTATAACTATCATTGCATTCTAATATAACCTTATGTTTTGGAAAAAGAAATCAGCCACACTTTTAAGTGTTTTTAAAGATAAATTTGTTTGTCTGGGCCCGGAATACCTCAAAGAAAGTTTTTCCGACCAGGGTGATTTTCATGATGCGGCAAAAGAAAAGCTGATGGCGTGTATCAGCAACAGGGAACTTACACATAAAGATATTGAAGAGCTTAACAGCCGGTATGAATTTGATCTCTGGCAGGGAATGGTTTGGATCAATGCGCCGGATTACAAACGGTATTCTTCCAGTATCATTGAATCGCCGAGGTATCGGCTGACAGATTTTTCAGCTTCGTTGAATCAACAGGACATCGCCAGGATCATGGAGTATTTTAACTTCGAACTGTTTTACAGCGCCAATGATATTGCACTGGTATCAGGCATCATTGGCCGCGATCTTTTGGCCGATTGCCATTGGGACCAATACTCGAAGGTCACTTTGAGAGTGGAACATAAACAAATGGAATACAATTATTACCGCCGGGAAATAAAGAAAGCATACTGATCTTAAAAGTTGTCAGTCCGGTCTTATTGAAGGCAGTTCTACGTTCAATAGGCCCAGACTGAGAGTTGTCTTGGTGAAAAAAATAACTATATTTATAACATGAGATATAGTTTCATTTTACTTGCATTTCTTGCTGCGTGCAGCAATACTAAAAACACTCCCAGCTCCCTTACCAGCACCAGGTTCAACGATGTAGCTTACGGATCTTTTCCCAGCAGCAAGATGGATGTGGCATTGCCTGCAGGCCGTACGCCGCAGACACCCTTCGTGATCATTCTTCATGGCGGTGCCTGGACGTTGGGTGATAAGGTATGGGGAAGCCGTACACAGGATAGTTTGCTGGCGCATGGCATCGCATCGGTAAATATCAATTACCGGTATGCGGACAACGACCGCACACATTACCAGGAATTGCTGAAAGATATAGACACTGTCATCAGCTATTGCAAACGCCATGCGAAGGAATGGAATACCCGCAGGAGCAATTTCATCATGAACGGAGAAAGCGCTGGTGCACATTTGTCGTTGCTGTATGCTTACACTACTTCCAATAAGATAAGCACCGTGATTGCAGAATGTTCCCCGACTGATTTTTCGGATACGGCCATGCTCAATCATTATGTACAGGCAGATCCGAATGTCTTGTCGGCGATCGGTAAAATGGCCGGAGCTATTTACACAAAAGGAAAACCTTTACCTGCGGAATACATTGCCGCAAGCCCGGTAACCAGGGTGAAAAATATCCCTACTTTATTTTTTCATGGAACAGCCGATCAGTTGGTGCCTTATTCTCAGGCATTGAAACTGGAAGCTGTGCTTAAGGACAAGAATTTTACGCACAAGCTGGTATCTATGCCGGGCGCAGGACATGATGTGGGATTTAATACGGCGGAAGGAAGAAAACTGATCTATGGAGAGATGGTGGATTGGGTGTGGAAGTATGGGAAGTAGGCTGGATGCTGGATACTGGATGGTGGATGCTGGATACTGGATACTGGATGCTGGATACTGGATGCTGGATGCTGGATAGAGCGAAGATCAATGCAAATGGCGATCACAGATTATAAATTGATCAGGGGATTACAGTGATTGTTTTGCTGACGCAAAATGAAAATGCAGTTTATAGAATAATTGAGTTTTGTATAAACTGCATTTTCGTTTTCACGAAGTGAAAATAATCTGTGTAATCCTGTTATCTTTTTAAAAATCAGCGTTTATTATTTTTTATTTAAAGCAGCCATCATGATCAGCTTTGCCACTTCTTTCGGATGCGATACGAATACCGAATGGCTTGCTCCTTCAATCTCTACTGTATAACTATTCGCTCGCTTTGCATACATACGCTCCAGGTCGGGATGGATGATCCTGTCTGATTTTGCAACCATGTACCAACTCGGCTTCTTCTTCCATGCGGGATCATTTATTACCGCATGAAAAACGGCATCAGCGGTAATACCCTGAGATTGCGCCATGAACTCAGCCTGCTTCAGTGGAACATCTGCGGCGAAATCCGCGGCAAAATTTACCGGGTTAATGTAATCATAACCATCGTTTCGTTTGATCAAAGAAGTGTATGCAGAAGGATACAGTTTTCCGTTACCCGCTTCAGTTTCGCCATTATCCGGTGCATGCGCTGCAATGTAGACCAGTCCTGCCACCAGCGAATCATTGCCTGCTGTGGTAATGACAGCACCGCCATAACTGTGCGCCACCAGGATGCATGGGCCGGGCTGCATACCGATCACCCGTTTTACCGCAGCTACATCTTCGGCATAACTGGTAAGTGGTTGCTGAACGATGCTGACATTATACCCCTCTTTTACCAGCAGTTCATACACCGGCTGCCAGCCTGATCCATCCACGAAAGCGCCATGAACGAGCACGATATTTTTTATTTTCCTGCTGCTATCTGTTTGCTGCGCAATGCCCGCAAAACATAGCACGAGCGCTGATACTACGATGGATATCTTTTTCATGACAGATAAATTTTAATAGGTGAATGGGTGAATAAGTGAATAGTTAAAAATCACTTCATTAATCTACTCTGATACAAGTACGATAATCTAACCGTCACAGGAAGATGTATATTGTATTTAAGAGTAATTCGCTAAATCCGCTTTAATTCGTGTAATTCGCGCTTATTTATTCAGTACAGCATTTTTCACTCCCACCTGTATCAATCCCTGGAAGCCATACGGATCTTTATCCAATCCAAAATCTACCGGATCTATCACCAATTCTATATCCAGCCTCGGCTGATAAATATTTGCATTACCATTTGCTGTAAAAGGCGCATCGCTGGAAATAAACAATGTAAACGGGACTTCTATTTCTTTTGATACGCCGTTCAGTTTTGCCGTCAGCAGTATCCTGGACGTTTTGCCATTATCGGCTGTTGTCATGAAATCTATTTTCTGTAAAGGAAAAGCCCCTTTCAATGACAGTTGCAGTGATGGGTCATCATCTTCCTGCCCGGATGAAATAACCGGCGTAAGAGAAATTGATGCTTTGAATTCATGCGTAGATTCTACGACAGAAAAATAGCCCGTCGTTTTAGCTGTGCCACTTACAACATCATTCAGCTTTTTTGCCAACAATACCTCACTGACAGCCTGCTGAGCAAAAACGGGCGAAACTTTCAATAACAAACTCCACAAGAAAATTAGGATCATTTTCATTACCGAGGTTTTAAAAAATTACGAATTACGATTTAAAAAGCAGGATTACTAAAATTGCCATTTCGTAAATACTCCGAAGATTTCACCATTCACCATTCACCCTCTGAAATGTGACCTTATGAACCACGCCATCTGTTCGTGTTTTTCCATAAGCCCGGTAATAAAATCGCTGGTACCGAGATCGCCATAATCGTTGGCAAATGCGTTGATATTACTACGAATAAATTCTATCACCCTTTCGTGATCTTCCAGCAATTCCTTCAGGAAGCCCATACTGTCGTTTTTGCGTTCGCTGTATTCAGACAAATGCGTGAGCTGGAGCAGCTGCGCAAGTGTTGCCGGCGCGTAATGCCCTATCATCCGGATGCGTTCTGCAACACTATCCATCAATTCGTCGAGCTGTTCGTATTGACCTTCAAAAAAAATGTGCATGGTATGAAAATCAGGCCCTTCTACATTCCAATGTGCATTGCGGGTTTTAGTGTACAGTACAAATTCATCTGCCAGGAGCTTTCCCAGTTGCGCCGCTACCTGGTTCCTGTTTTCTTCGCTGATACCGATATTCGTTTTCATTTTGTTGATTTTTTAATGATTAATATTTTTTGATTGATTGTACCGTAAAGCTATTTGTTACCCGGGTGAAATGCAAGCTGTTTTCGCCGAAAAGGCAATTTGGATCGTTGAAACAGGCATTACAAAGCGTACAAAACCTGGCTGAGAAAAAACCTGTGTTTATCTATGACATCCGCAGATGACCCGCCGTTGTTCCAGTGTGTCAGATATCCGCTAATATTGTATTTAAATTATTACCTGAAAACATTCAATCATGGCTGACAAAAATGAAAAAGAAAGGCGAAAACAAATAATGCATAAGCTTAAACAAGAGGCTGACCAGGATTTCGACAATAGTCTTCCTATGAGTAGAGATAACTTCAAAAAATTATTTGATCATTTAGAAGAACATTTAAACGCTAAAGGTTGCGATGAAACCAATAATCTGACAAAGACTTTTTTAGCAACATCTCATATTGAAAAGGAACAGGAAATTTTGGAATGGCTGGCAAGCTACGGTGGTTATTGCGATTGCGAAATACTGGCAAATGTTGAAGAGCTGTTTGATTAATATTCCTGCATCTGGAAGTTTACATCAATATTGGGGGAACAGCCTCGTGCTTCTTCATGTTCTTCATGGCTTCGTTCAATAAATATCTACCTGAAATTACAACAACCGCTCCATTCTTTTATCTTGCATACATCAAAACTATTTTTATGAAATGCCTCATCATCGATGACAATGAAATAGCCAGAACAACACTGGCACAACTGGTAAGCCAGGTGGATGACCTTACAGTGAGCGCCGAATGCAGCAATGCTATGGAGGCTTATAATTTCATCCAGAAAAACCCGGTCGACCTTTTTTTCCTTGATATCGAAATGCCGGGGATGACCGGCCTTGAACTTACCCGCAACCTTGCGGACTGCTGCCCTGTCATTATTTTCACTACATCCAACAAGGAATATGCATTGGAAGCATTCGAACTAAATGTGGCGGATTATTTACTGAAACCCGTTACTCCTGCAAGGTTCCTGCAGGCAGTGAGCAAAGCCCGGGATATCCTCAACAGCCAAGAGGAAGAAGTAAAAGCGACCACCGAAGAATTTATTTTTATCCGGGATTCCAACGTTATCCGCAGGCTTAGCATGAATGATATATTATATGCAGAAGCGCTGGGTGATTATGTAAAATTATACACCACCGAAAAAATGTACGCTATTCACAATACACTAAAATCTGTGGAGGAACGGTTGCCATCAGACAAGTTCCTGCGCATTCACCGGTCTTTCATAGTGGCATTGAACAAAATAGATACTTTGCAGGACGGCGCTGTGGTGATCGGCAGAAAACCTTTGCCGGTAGCGGATTCGTACCGAAAAGCATTGAACCAAAAAATGAATGTGCTGTAATTTTCATCGACAGATAAACGGCATTCACCGGCAGCTTTAGCCATTCCGGCGAACGTTTCAGGGACAACTATTTTTTTTACAGAAATTACTTCTTTGCTATGATCAATTTTGACAAGATGAGCACCAGGCAGTTTATTTCAATGATAGTTGTACTTTTTGTAACAGGCACGTTGCTGCTGGTTTTTGTACAATACAATTCTTCTTCCAACGTGAACAGGCTGATCGATGGCAACAGCCGGTTGTTAAACGAACTCCGGACCAGCAATCATCTCCGCGAAGTGGAACGGGACATCCTCTGGGTGGAAAGCCGCATCAGGGCTGCGATTGCGACCGATGACATCTCTCACCTGGAAGGCGTAGATGATAAAGTAGAAGAAGTACAGGATTACCTCGATACATTAACAACGTTGATACCCGATCAAAAAAACGTCGGTTATATAAAAAGACTGGGTGTACTGATCAATAAGAAGAAGGATACCAAAGATCAACTTGTGGCCGAATATTCCAGTACCGGCAAAATGGATAATACGATCATGATCTCAAACCCGGGCGCAAGGATCATTTCAAATGAGATCAGCCAACTGATCAAAAAGGTCAATGACAGCAGGCAATCGGTCATGCAGCAACTAGCCTCATATGTAGAGCGGGATGCCCGCAAGGCGAAATTATGGAACGGTGTGATGATCGGGCTGATCGTTTTGCTGGGCAGTGGATGGCTTTGGTTCATCATCAGCAGGATCAGTAAACAAAACAGCCTCATACAACAGTTGGATGTTTCGGAAAAAAAAGCCCGTGAATCCGCAGTGGTAAAGGAAAACTTCATGGCGAACATGAGCCACGAAATACGTACTCCCCTCAACTCCATCCTCGGTTTCACCAATCTGCTATCGCAAAAAAAACTCGATGAAGACTCAGGGAAATTTGTTTCTTCCATACAAAAGGCAGGAGAAAATTTATTAGCGATCATCAATGATATCCTTGACTTGTCGAAAATTGAAGCAGGTATGATGCGGATAGAACACACCCGGTTCAGCGTACGTGGTTTGTTTGATTCCATCCGGACCTTGTTTCATGAACGGGCAAGGGAAAAATCTTTGTCGCTGCAACTTACGATCGGCAAAGATGTTCCAGATACACTGATTGGCGATGCAACAAGGCTTACGCAGGTTTTGGTAAACCTTATAGGCAATGCTATCAAGTTTACTGCGGCGGGCAGTATTTCCATTGAAGTGTATGTAAAAAATAAATCGGAACAAAATATCGAATTGGGCATTCGTGTTGAAGATACAGGCATCGGAATACCGAAAGACAAATTAGCAGAAGTGTTCGATCGTTTTCACCAGGCAGAAGATTCCACCACGCGAAATTATGGTGGCACCGGACTTGGGTTATCTATTGTGAAAGACCTGCTTGATATTCAGCAGGGAGGGATTTCGGTTGAAAGCGAACCCGGCAAAGGCACTGTTTTTACGCTTTTTATCCCTTACCTGGTTTCCCCCGAACAATTGAATGAAATAGTAGCTACCGAAAATGAGCGGTATAAAGATATTTCCTCGGCATCTATAAAACTACTCGTGGTAGACGACAATGAGATGAACCAAAGCCTAATGGGGCACCTGTTGGACAACCGCGGGTTTCAGCATGAAGTAGTAAGCAATGCAGCAGCCGCGATCCGGCTTTTGCAAAAGCAGCCATTTGATCTTGTATTGATGGATATACAAATGCCCGAAATGGATGGTTATGCAGCCACGCGATTTATCCGCCAGGAAATGGGATCCAATGTTCCTATCGTGGCCATGACCGCACATGCGCTTGCCGGTGAAAAAGAAAAATGCCTGAGCTTCGGCATGAACGATTATTTGTCCAAGCCGATCATCGAACACCAATTGTACAATACTATTTTGAAATTTACCAGCAAAGAAAAAAGTTCATCTGTCGCGGCTCCATCCATTAAAAAAAATAACTCTTACCGTTTTATCAATACAGCTTATCTTAAAGAGATCAGCAAAGGCAATACCGCCTACGAACAGAAAGTGACGGAACAATTTCTGCGACTGGTACCTATCTCTCTTTCAGAAATTGACAACGCGGTATCATCCGGTGATACTGCTGCATTGCACGCGGTGGCGCATGACCTGAAAACGACGGTTTCAATCATGGGACTAACGGATAAGTTGCAGGTTATCTTAGATGCCCTTGAATTCACAAATGATACAAAGGGAGCAACCGCAAACATTGAATCGTTGAAAGAAGTCTGCGCGGGGGCATTGGCAGAGGCGAAGGACTATTTTGATGAGTTACATTTTTAAAGGAAATCCTGTAGTTCCCCCTGCAACTTATTTACTTAAATCAATTGCTCCACGGCCATCGTACCGTACATTAGCGCTTCCGCTACAAACTATAATCTCCGGCAATTTTTATTTCATCTGATCAATTATCCATTCCATCGACCAGAATTGCCTGTTGAGCGAATACCACTTCTTAAGCCTCTGTTGCTGAATTATTTTTATGACAGATAAGCGAACAACCTTTCATCATTTCAATTTCTTCATCATGAACAATCAATTGCTCAGTTTCAAATACGAATTAGAAAAGAAAACACCACGCACTTCCGATGGCGGTACTACCAGGGGTGCATCGGTAACAGATTTCCCGGCTTCGGTGGGTATTGCGGGTGTGTCGATGCATTTGCAGCCCGGCAGCATGCGGGAACTTCACTGGCATGCCAATGCGGCCGAATGGGCATACATGATCTCTGGCAGTGTACGTACCACCATCATCCACCCCGATGGCAGCAGCTACACAGATAATTTTGAAGAAGGTGATGTATGGTATTTCCCAAAAGGTTACGGCCATTCTATACAAGCCACCGGAACTACCGAATGCCACTTCATCCTCATCTTCGACAATGGAAATTTTTCGGAAGACCATACTTTCAGCGTGACCGATTTTGTAGCATCCATGCCACCGGAAGTGGTAGCGCAAAACCTTGGCTTGTCGCTGGAAGAGGTAGCAGCCTTACCCAAAAAAGAAGCTTATTTCGCCGCAGGCATTATACCGGATGAGTCTTCGCTTGTGGCGGCGCCCCGAAACGAGATCGGGCTTACCAGCCCGCATCGTTATCCATTGCATGCACAACAGCCCAGGGTTGTTCCGGGCGGTGGCACACAGCGTTTGGTATCGGCGAAAGAATTTCCGATAAGCACTACCATGACAGGTTCCATCATAGAACTTCAACCAGGAGCCATGCGTGAGATGCACTGGCACCCTAATGCGGATGAGTGGCAATATTATCTTTCCGGCGAGGCCGAAATGAGTGTGTTCCTGGCGGAAGCAACAGTGGTGAAGGAAAAATTCAACGCAGGTGATGTTGGTTATGTGCCTATGGGTGCCGGGCATTACATCAAAAACACGGGCACCACCGTGTGCCGTATCCTGATCGGTTTCAACAGCGGCCGCTACGAATCGATCGACCTGAGCGAATGGCTTTCAAGTAATCCGGCAGATGTGGTGGCTACCAATTTTGGACTGGCTGACGGAGAAACCGAAAAACTCCCAAACAGGAAAATGTTCATTATTCCAAAAAAATAAAATCCGCGTAACATGGACCAGCCCACATCTACAGGACAAAAAGCAGGCAAACAGGAAAGGCTGGCAGTCCTTCTTGCGTTCATCGCGGGATATATCGATTCAACCGGGTTTATAAAATGGAAAACCTACGTATCGTTCATGAGTGGCAATACCACACAGCTTGGATTCAATTTAGCGCAGAAAAATTTCAGACTGGCTTTGCCCGCAGCCACAGCCATCGTATTATTTGTAACAGGAATATTTTTCGGCACCTGCCTTTCCTTATCGGTAAAATACCGCAGCAGGTTGATTCCTTTCTCGATCGTCGCCGGGCTGCTGTTACTGGAAATGTTCTTTGCTCTCAATTTTACAATTCCGCCCATATTGTCCATCGCGTTGATCAGCCTGGCAATGGGTTTCATGAATACGATCATCACAACGGTTGGCAGCGAAAAGGTGAATACAAATTTCGTAACAGGTACACTCAACAGTCTTGCAAGACAGGTAGCCATGGCGGGAATGACATCAGACAGGGAAGAAAAACAACAGCATAGAACTGCCGCCTGGCACCTGTTATTTATCTGGACCGCTTTTTTTTCAGGAGCATTCTTGGCAGCCTGAAATGTATGCTCCAGGATCCAGCATGCCTTTCAATTGTAATGACGTTATTTAACCGAAGGATGTTCCATCCTTAAGACATCATACCTCATGCATCACACATCATACATCACACATCACACATCACACATCATACATCATACATCATACATAGTTTTTATTTACAACTTTTAAAATTTACAGACAATGAGCACTATCAAAGTACAAGACGGAACAGAAATTTTTTACAAGGACTGGGGCACCGGGCAGCCCATCGTATTCCATCATGGATGGCCATTATCGGGTGACGATTGGGATGCGCAGATGATGTTTTTCCTGGCGCAGGGATACCGGGTGATTGCACACGACCGCAGGGGGCATGGACGTTCCTCGCAGGTTTCGGAAGGGCATAACATTGATACCTATGCTGCCGATGTTGCAGAACTTACGCGCTATCTCGACCTCAAAGATGCCATCCACATCGGGCATTCTACCGGCGGTGGCGAAGCGATCCGGTACGTGGCTAAACACGGACAAGGGCGTGTTGCCAAAGCGGTATTGATCAGCGCCATCACTCCGTTGATGCTGCAAACTCCGGCCAATCCAGAGGGTGTACCGCTTGCCGTATTTGATGAAATACGTGAAGGCACTGCTACGCAGCGGGCACAATATTTCAATGATTTTCCTGCACCATTTTACGGCTTCAACCGCGAAGGCGCAAAAGTATCGGAAGGCCTAACGAAAAACTGGTGGAGACAGGCGATGATGGGCAGCATCAAAGCGCATTATGAAGGCATCAAGGCTTTTTCGGAAACGGATCTGACCGAAGACCTCAAAGCTGTAGATGTTCCTGTACTGGTATTGCATGGCGAAGACGACCAGATAGTTCCTTACGCCAACTCCGGGCCAAAGGCTGCGAAATTGCTGAAGAATGGACAACTCATCTCCTATCCCGGTTTCCCGCATGGCATGCCGGCTACAGAAGCGGCAACCATCAATGCTGACATCCTGAAGTTCATTAAATCCTGAGAAACGCCACAACAGGTCAGAAGCCGTCCGTAAATGGATGGCTTTTGTTTTACTTATCATAGCTAAATCATCATTTCTCACTCTGCGGGATATTTCGTAATTTTGTCCATTACCCGGGGCTGACCGGTTTTGACAGCATAGATCTTTGCAAGTATAAGCATGTAGTGCGTTGGATAATTAGCACTTAAATCTGAATATTCAAACTTTATATGGCAATACTCAGTATGCCATGGCTGCTTAATCGATAGATTAGCATCCATTAGGGCCGCCGAACAGGTTTGCCTGTTACCATGTTCCGCCGCCGACTCAAAACAAAAACGGGCTGCTTCAACCGAATGATGTGACGGTTGATTAAGAACATTCTTCTAAGGATATAGTTGGTTGGTTAGGTTCCTGCTTTATCCCGACAATTAATAACTAAATAAACATGTAGAAGGCTTGTGGCGGATATGTTTGGACCAGGGTTCGATTCCCTGCAGCTCCACTTAAAAGGCTGAAACGCTTTACTAGCGGCCTTTAAAATTAAATTTAGTCTATGGATCCTGTTCCATGGACTATTTTCTTTTATACTGCTACCCATCAAACTTTTGAATGATGGATAAAAAAATTCTTTAAAATCTATCCTCTTAATAGAGATTCGCAAAAAACATGGTTTGTACATGTTAAATACTTTTTAGCCGCTCGCATCATCAACAAAATTATGTTGCTTAGTCTGGCTCTCCTGGATCTTAATAAAAATCTCTCTTTCCAATTTGAAACATTTTTTTAACCGGACCAATTCATTTTCTTTTTTCTCAGAATTACCTAACGCCGCAATACCAGATCATCACCTTCTGTAAATAAAAGGATCATCAAATTGATGATCCCAGAACCTGATCTTTTTAAAAGGTATTACATTTAAATTCTTAAGAATCCCATATTGATATATTTATATTATTACTGCCTGAAAATCTTTAGTGTATGTTGTGTTGTACCGTCTCCATATTGAAGATAATACATTGCGGCAGGCATGTCCGGCAGCACAAGCTGCATATTGGATTTTCCCGCGGGCACGGTCACCCATTTTTTCAAAATAGTGCGGCCCTGCACATCTGTGATTTTCAGAAATAATGATTGTTGTTGTGATGATGTTATTTGCAAGCGGGCCTGGGGACCGGTTACGGGGTTAGGCGCAATAACCACCTGTAGTGATTTACCGGCTTTTCTTTGCAACGCTACAATGGCGGAATAAGTGACAGTTCCATTATTTTCCACGAGCTTCAGGCGGTAATAAGAAAGCAATGCGGGGATATCATCTGTAAAATAAAAAGGAGCATTACAATCCAGCTGGACCGCTTTTTTTATGCCGATAGAATCAAAATAAATACCATCTGTACTTCTTTCAATGATAAAATCAACATCATTGGTACAGGCGGATTTCCATTCCAGTTTATTGGACGTATTTTCAACAGTTCCTTTAAAGTATTCTATTTTAACCGGCAGCGCGCCTGTTAGTTTTGCAAAATAAAAGGATGAAAATGAAGTAACTTCTGTGCTGTACACGTAATCAAAACCCCAGTCTTCTTTAACAGTAACAAGTGGTAGTGCAGCAGCATTCATAGTGGCCGAACAAAAATCATTGTTTTTGTAAATGACCAGGTCTGCAGGCACTACAATACCAGAACCGGCTGTAGCTTTCAATGATTCAAACTCTGTCTTGCGGATGTACAACCGTACGCTCACGGGTGTAACGGGTGGGCTGGCACTGGTGATGGTTATGTTCCTGTCGAGGTAAAAGGTACCGCTGGCATGCTGGCGAATGTTACCGGCATTTACAAAAACCCGTGCGGCAGTATTGCCTAAAATATTTCCATTGGCATTTATTTCTGCCACTGCCCTTCCTTCGCTGTCGGTAAAAGCAATCCATTCGTTAGCATTGGCCGCATTAATATTGATCGTTTGGGTGTTGGTACAAGAGCCACCGGAACCGGGTGCGGTAGGGGCAGGCACTTTTGCCAGTTCGGTACGCCTGGCCCATTTACCCGTCAGGGGTTCAAAGTCTGTTTTTACAGAATAGTTATTGGTAGCCGGATCGTATTCAAATACTACGCCCTGCAAATAACCATTGCCGCCCAGATTGGTCATTCCATAAAATTTATTATTGTGCAAGGTCATGCCTGCCATGGCCATTTGCCCGGTGAGGGGCAGCAGTTGCACTTTTTTGCTGAGCACATTGGTGGCGGGGTCAAACTCATATATCGTTCCTTCATAGGTACCCAGGCTGGAAGAATGGGTAACCCCCCATAATCTGTTGTTGTAGACTGTTAGTTTCGATACGGGGGCGTTTCCTGTGGTGTTGGATTGAAAATCGGCCAGTTTTACCAATGCATTGGGCAGGGGTAGATACTCGAACACAACTCCATGGTCATTGGCTCCACCGTGACCCGTAACACCAAACAGGCGGCCATTGTAAACGGTAAGGCCGCAGTTAGGCCCTGCACCCCGTGTACCATCAAATGCCACTTTAGTGGTGACTACATTGGTGGCCGGGTTAAATTCAAATATGGTTCCTTCGTTGTTGGTGCTGCCGGTACTGCAGGTACCATACATTTTTCCATTGAACAACACCAGCTGCCCGTAGGGATTGTCTCCATCAGCCCCGCCAAAATCAAACAATTTCGTATAGGCGTTACTGTTGGGGTCGTATTGAAACAACGTGCCTTTATCATTTGCACCACCAGTGCTGGTAACCCCATAAAATTTATCGTTGTGCAAAAGGAATCCACCCTGGTCAAAAAATCTTCCGCTGGTTTGTGCCATGGGCACCTTTACTTCAAAGGTTTGGGTTTGCAAGTCAAAAGCATAAATGCCGCCACCGTTTAAAGTGCCTCCATAAGTGGCGGCTCCATAAAGTTTATGCTTGTAGTACATCAGTTCGCCCTGTGGTACCTGCAATTCTTTTCCGCCCAATGTAATGTTTAAGACAAACTGGTTATTGGCAGGGTTAAATTCAAACAGTGAGCTTACTCCCTTACTGTAGCCACCATTGAGCAGCCAGCCATATATTTTATTGTTGTATACTATCACCCTTCCTTCTCCACTTCCACCGGCAGCATCGCTAAATGTTTGAAGCGTGGTATAATCATTGGTCACCGGGTCGTAACTCAGCAGTTCCCCATCATCATGCAAACCGCCAAAAAAAGCAGCGCTGTACAGCAGGCCATTGTAGGCCAGTAAGGTAAAACGGTTGCTTACAGTGGAAGCCGTAAAATCAAATTCCATACTAAGGATATTGGTAGCGGGGTTGTATTCAAATATAAAACCTTCACCGCCCGGCCCGCCGTAAGGGTCTACCCCATACAGCCTGTTATTAAGTACTGCCATACTACCATAAATACCAGCGCCGCCTATTTCGTTCATGTGTTTCTTTTGCGAGAGTAAGTTGGTAGCAGGGTCAAAAGAAAATATCTGCCCGGTATTGTCAACGCTCCATAACCTGCCGGAATAAACGGTAAGGCCTGTGCGCATGCTTCCTTTCATGGCACCGGAAAAATGATACTTAACCGTGTAGGCTGCAGTAGCAGGGTCAAACTCATAAATAACGCCCTGGTTATTGTTGCCGCCCTCCATGGTCATTCCGTACAATTTATTATTGAAGAGTACCGGTTCATGTTCTACATATTCGCCGGTAGTTGCTGTAAATACATGTTTTGTACTGATGCTGCCGCTGGCAGGATCAAACTCAAATAACTTGGAAGGTTTGGCCGATCCGGAAGATCCGGTAACGCCATACAATTTATTGCCGGCCACTACGAGGGCGTTGCCTGCGGGGCCTGTAACCAGGTCAAATATGTTTGCTTTGGTAGTATATATATTGGTGGCGGGATCGTACTCACTTATTATGCCATCGTCATCTACACCGCCGTAATGCAGCAAGGAATAGAATTTGCCGTTGTATACTACAGGCTGGTTGCCCTCCCATGACCGGCCAGAATTAGGGGTGGTAAAGTAAGTTTTATTCCGTTGTGCAGTTCCATCATATTTTGTCGAGAAAAAACTTCCATTGTCATCTTTCCCTCCTGCAGAAGTGGTTCCCCAAAACTGGTAAATACCCTGGGCATTGATGGTAACTGGCAGCAAAAAAAATGTAACTGCCATAAGTGTAAATATATTTTTCATACTGTTATTATTTAGCCTGCAAATTAGCTGCGGCCCGTTCTGTAAATACGGTGACTTAACGGATAGGATGATCCGGTTAACGAAAGAAGTGAATGGTGAATAGTGAATGGTCAAACCTTCGCGGTTTATATTTATTTAGGAGAAACTTAATATAAGATATTTAAAAAAAGGCGACTTGTACAAGTCGCCTTTTGCATGTTACAGATTTTAGAAACCAACGACAACATATACATTTCGAAGGTTTGACTATTCACCATTCACTATTCACCATTGACTTGTTTATTCTTTATTCAAATAAAATTCACCGGCGCCGGCATCTGTTTCGCCTTCGCCCCAGCTGCCTGTGATAGTACCGTCTGCCACTTCGTATTTAGCCGCCATATTATACGTATCGCCGCCATCTGTATAAGTATACACACCGTAAAAAGTTTGTTCTTCCAGTTTCCATTTACCTGTCCCTATCACAGCTTTACTTTCGTCTCTTACCTGCAGGATACCGTTGGGCAAAATATTAAAACTGTAAAACGTAACCGGCGGGATGTTACCGCTGCCATACTTTCCTATCCAGCTACCCACGATCGGGTCCTGTGGTGCAGGGTCGTCTTTCTTGCATGATGTAAAAGTTACAGCTGCCAATAAAAGGAACGCGAAAATTGATTTCAATTGTGATGTTTTCATTTTTTTTAGTTTAATTATTATTGATAGCACAAAGAAAGCCATCGGCGCTGAAATGCAGCAGCAGCAATTAACCGGAAGCAATTATGAGTTAATGAAAACAGTTTTTGAGGAGATGAGGAGAAGAAGGGGACAAAAAAATGCAGCGTGTATACCGTTAAATCAAACTTGCAGGCGTAGTCCGCCTCAAAAGCTTTCTTCCAAAGCCATGCGTATTTCAACTCTCGTTCCCAGGGGATTTCCTGCTTCATTTTTAAGATCTGTTATTTTAACCGTGCTGTCAAAGCCGTGTTCCTTATTAAAGAGTTCTATCCTTTTCATGGTAATATCTATACCATGTGATTTTCTGTGAAGTGTATGATCAGGCTTATTGACCCCTGCCTGCTGCCGGCCAATACCATTATCTTCTATTATGAAAAGAAGATGATCAGGTTCTTTATGAATGTCTACTTCCAGGTCTCCACCCTCCGGCCGCGGAAGCAAACCATGGAGGATCGCATTTTCCACAAAAGGCTGAATGATAAGCGGTGGAATTTCCGTAGTATCCGTAACAATGCTCCCCTCGATCGATATATGATAATTGAATTTATTGTCAAACCGGATGCGTTCCAGCTGCACATACAGTTCCAATACCGCCAGTTCTTCAGCTAATGTGATCTTCTTCTCCCTGCTGTGATCCAGTATCAGGCGGATGAGCTTCGAAAATTTACTGATATACTGGTTGGCTTTTGCCGGATCATTCCTGTTAATGAAAGAATTGATGGTATTAAGCGAATTGAAGATAAAGTGCGGGCTCATTTGCGTACGCAGCGCACTGTTTTCGAGTTCATTTAATTTTATAGCATAATCACTATGCAGCTTTGCTTCCTTTCGTATCACCCTCACGCGGTTCTTATATATAGCATATACGATGCCCGCAACAGCCGCCAATACTAAAAGCAGGAACCATGTGGTAAGCCAGAACGGTTTCCCTATATGGATTCTTACCGACTGGCCATTTTCATTCCACTCGCCATTACCGTTACGCGATTTCAGCATCAGCGTATAATCTCCACCAGGCACATTGGTATAACTGCCGCTACGGTTTTTACCAATGTACTGCCAGCCCTGGTCAAATCCTTTCAGCCGGTATGCATATTCGATATCCCCGCCTTCGCTGTAATCGAATGCGCTTATTTCAAAAGAGAAAAAATTCTGGTCGTAACGAAGGCTGATCTTTTTAATAGTACTCACCGCACCATCCGTTTCAAAAGGTTTATCATATACTTTGAAGCTGGTGAGCCAGGCCGGATTAGCTACGGCATCCTGGCTGATGCGGGCCGGAAATATTTCATAAAAGCCCTGGCTGCTGCCGATCAGCACGGTTTGCCACGCAGACGAGGTGAGGGAATTGCCAAACAACTGCACGTTACTGAACCCGTCTTTTTCCCCGAGATAGGTCATCTGCCCGTTGAGGGTATTAAGTCTTGCAATGGTGCGGTTATTGGTAAGCCATACATCGGTGCCAACGGGCAGCATATTTTTTATCTCATCAGAAGTATTGACGGATTTACCAAGGTTGTATATTTTTGGCAGCTGTGCTCCCGCCACACAAATAGCTCCTCTGTTGCTGGCCAGCCATAAACGGCCTTGCGCATCCATGGCAATATTATTGATCATCAAAGGCTTTTCCACGCTATTCAGCCAACTTGTTTTATCTGTGAGTTCCCGGGTGGAAGGGTCGTAGATCTTTAGGTAGCCGTTACTTCCTGCTATCCATATTTTTTTATGACCGGTGTCCCATACGATATCTGCAATCCCTTGAAGGTTATATAAGGGGTAATCCATGGAATCATTCCGATAGGAGTGGCTTTTGAATGTTTTCCTGTTAAAAGTATTGATGCGGTTAAAGCCGACAAGCATCATGGAATCGCCGTCCATTTCCAGAATACTGGTGATCCCGTCATCCCTCAAAGGATCTTTTTTTGTTTGCCGCCCGAATGTGCGCATTTTTTTTGTAACAGGATCGTACCGCATCAGCCCCAGGCGGCTGGTACCCATCCACACGATACCTTCCCTGTCCATGATACCGCATTGTACCTGCTCCAGTGGCAGGGTGCCCAGGTCTTTGGCTATGCCTTTGTAGTTGAGGAAACTGTTGCCAGGCCTGCGGTAAAATGAAGGGCCCTCATCAGTGCCGACCATCAGCAAGCGATCATCGAGCTTTGCGAGCGATAGTACATTTCCTTTTTGCAAGCCTTCCGGCCCGGGATTGGCGCTGTAAAATTTTACCCGGTTTTGATTTGGATTAAAACGGTAAACACCTTTTCGCGGGGTGCCGATCCAGATATTATGCTGCCGGTCTTCAAACACACAGGTGGCGGCATTGCCATCAAAACCATAGGGATTATAAGGTTCTTTCGATATCGCCACTGCCCTGTTGGTGGCCGGCATATATTCCGCAAGGCGGTAATAATTATTAGCCGTCCAGAACCTGCCGGAATGATCTTTAATGACCTGGTAAGTGGTATTGAAAAGAATACTATCGTTTTTTACCAGCGGGCCTTCCGTTACGGAGAACTGGTTGGTGCGGGTATTGAATTTTGAAAGGCCCATAGAAAGTGTCCCTATCAGCAGCATACTGTCATTCATCTTTTGCATGCCGATCGTAAAGAGGCAGCAGGTATCGGCATATTGTGTTTTGTAAGGAATGGTCCGGTAAGCAGGCTTTGTGATATCTATTTTATAGAAGCCCTTATTTTCCGTAGTAGCATACAAAGTATTCTTATCAAAGAACAACAAACCCCTGATGGTGATGAGCCTCTTTGCCTGGTTGAGCCGGGCGCTCAGGTTTTGCCATTCATTGGTTTTCCGGTTCCACCAAAATAAGCCTTCATTGGTTCCGGCATAAATATTACCGGCCGGATCCTCCGTGATACAGTTTACTGAAGCGCTGCTGATGGGGGCGGCTTTGTCAAACTGCGCGAATCTTTCTTTTCTAAAATCAAATCTTACCAGTCCCCGGTTGGTGCCTATCCATAGCACACCATGGCTGTCGCTGAACAAAGTGGTGATATTGTTGCTGGGCAAACCGTCGGCTTTCGTATCGGCAAAATAAGTTTTAATAGAATATCCATCATACCGGTTTAGCCCGTTGGCAGCGGCAAACCACATGAAGCCGTATTGATCCTGCACGATCGCGTTCACCCGTGCATCGGTAAGCCCTTCCTCCAGGAACAGGTGAAAAAATTTGTAAGGCTCCTGCGCCCGGGTAATGGGTGCAGAAAAAAACAGGAGGAATACGATCAGCCATTTCATCCCCTGTAAAATACAACCTTAAACGAAATACAGCATCAAAATCCGTTAAGCCGGCCTCCCATTTCATTAAGTGAAACAACTGATTCATTAAAGCAGTCCGTGATTGAGCACAGGAACAGGGAAATTGAAAGAAGAAATCACTCCTGGTAAAGGATAATCCAAATGCGGTTTCCGTTAAGTGCCGGGCGGGTAAATGGAAGTAAATATTTTACTTTACAAAAATCATTTCAAATTAAATATGCGCAAAAGCGGACGATATATTCTTCTACTCAGTTTTGTAATGTTTTGGATGTGCGGCCTGGCGCAGGTACCTGCTGTAGCTACCGATAGCTGGGAAAATACGAGGAAGAACAAACGCGGCAAGATCGCCGTACTCTGGTATGCCATCGAGCCGTTCATTTATTTTAATGAAGGAAAAATAACCGGCATCGAATACGAATTGATGGAAGGGTTCATCCCTTTCCTGAAAAAAGAATATGGCGTAGACCTCAGCATTCAATGGATAGATGCCAAAGCTTTCGAGCCCATTTATCCTGCAATAAAAGGATCGGCGGAAAAGGGATTGTTTGCCATGAGTTATTATTCCATCACTGAAGAAAGAAAAAAAGAAGTAAAGTTTGCACCACCTTATATGCCCGACCTGAATATATTGGTGACCAGCAACGACCTCCCGATATACGACAATCAAAGCATCTTTATGAGGGAGATGCGGCATTATAGCGGCTATACCATGGCACACACCACTATGGAAGAAGACATGAATAAGTTGCTTAGCGTTTACCCTTCTTTGCGCATATCCAACCGGCTGGATGATTATGAAGTGCTGAGCCAGATAGCAACGGAAAACAATGCCTTCGGGTATGTGCCGCTCAGCATGTATGTGCTGGCCCTGCAGCGGGGCACTAAAATAAAACGGCAGAAAATATTATCTACCCGCAGGGATGGGCTGGCGGCCATCTATACAAACAACAGCGATTGGGATGAGCCGGTGAATGCGTGGTTCAACAGTGACGATTGCAAGATACTAACGACTGCCCTTATACGAAAACACCTGGGAGGGGAAGTGGCTGATATTATCCTGGAAGTATCCGGGCCTGACAGCAGCCGTCGGCCTGACGCCGATATAGAGCTGCTCACCAAAGAGAGGGAGATTGTTACCCGGCGGTTGATCGATACAGCGCTCCGGTACCAGCGGAGCCAGGTAGTGAGAAACATTACGATCATCACCGTAATTATTTTTGTCGTCATCAGCATCGGGCTATACAGGATGCTGGCCGGCAAAAAAAGGCTGGCAGCATTGCTTACCCAGCGCAACCAGGAGATCATCCAGCAAAAGCAGGAGATTGAGAAGATCAACCGGCAACTGCAACGAAAGCTCGCCGTATCGCAGTTAAACCCACATCTTATTTTTAATTCATTGACCGCTATACAGCATTTCGTGATGCTCGATGATAAAAAGATGGCGGGCAGATACCTCTCTCAACTCAGCAAATTCATCCGTTATATCCTGCAGAATGCCAGCCAGCCGCTCATTAGCCCGGTGGAAGAAAAAAATATGCTGGAACAATATTTAATATTGGAACAGGCCAGGTTCAATGACAGCTTCGACTATGAGCTTGATGTGCAGGGCACGGGCGGACAAATACCCTCCATGCTCACCTTTCCTTTTGTAGAAGAAGCCCTCTATGAAAGAGTATTGGCGGGCGAGAGCAGCCATGGTAAAAAACATTTAAGCATTACCTTTATGGAGGCCGACGGTGCTACGGGCATCTCCATTAAAAACAACAGCACAACCCGTAAAAATATTGGAGTTGGAAAAGCCGTGAAGCTGGCGGAGGAACAGATAGCAGCCATCAATATAGGACAGGCAAAAAAAATAACCGTCAGGCGTACCACTACCGCAGAGCAATGCCAGGTAGATATCAATATTCCTGACACTGTTTTATTTTAAATCAAGATCATGTATAAAGCGATCATTGTAGAAGACGAATTGCATAGCAGGGAATTCCTGAAGAATATTGCCGTCTCTTATTGCCCCGAACTTAATATTGTGGCCCTGGCATCGGGCGTGGAAGAAGGAGTGGCAGCCATTAAGCTGCACCAGCCGGATATTGTTTTTTTAGACATCGAAATGCAAACGGGCACCGGCTTTGATCTCCTGCAGCAATTCCTCCGGCCTACCTTTGATGTCATCTTCACCACCGCCTACGATCATTATGCCATCAGGGCCATAAAATTCAGTGCAGTAGATTATCTGCTGAAGCCGATCGATATCGAAGAACTACAGCAATCTGTTGCCAAAGTAATTGAAAAACGTAACAACAATACCGGCCAACAGGCATTGCAGATGTTACTGAAGAATTTACAATCGCCTAAAACCACCGACCAAAGCATAACGCTTTCCACCAACGAAGGCCTTGAATTTATCCCGTTGCACCAGATCATCCGGATAGAAGCTTCAGGGCCCTACAGCCATTTTTACATGAAAGAAAACAAGAAGATCATCGTGAGCCGGAACCTGAAAGAGTATGAGAATTTATTGAGCGATCATGGGTTTTTTCGGGTACACAACAGCCATATCATCAACATGAAAGAAGTAAAGCGCATGATAAAGACCGATGGCGGTTATGCCATCATGAGTGATGATGCAAACATCAGCATTTCCCCAAAAAAGAAAGAAGAATTTTTTGAGATGATAGGCCAAAGAATGGTGTAGCATTTATTTTATAAAAGCATCAAAAGAATTACGTACATGACCATCCGCACCATCATTGTAGAAGACGAACCGCTCAGCATGATGTTTTTAAAAAATCTGCTGGCAGAATATTGTCCGCAGATAAATGTAATAGCCACGCCGTGTACCGAAGAAGATGCCGTTATCGCCATTACAAGCCTGCAACCGGGACTGGTGCTGATGGATATAGAATTACAACAGGGTAACGGCTTTTCGGTATTGAAACGTACCCGTCACCATAATTACCAGGTCGTTTTTACCACAGCATTAGATCATTCCGGCATCCGTGCCATCCGGTTCAGCGGTGTAAATTATCTGCAGAAACCGATCGATATGGAAGCTTTGCAGACAGTTATTAAAAAAATTGTTGCCGACAAAACCAATCAGGCAGCAATAGCGGTACAGCATTTATTGAAGACGCTGGATAACAATAATCAGCCAGCGACTTTATTGCTCGATACCGGCGCAGGCAACCAATACATACAACTTTCGGAGATCATTTATATAACGTTGGAAAACGGCGCCTGTATTTTTCATACAGAAAACAATGCAGTATCCGCCTTGGGGTACAACCTGAAAGACTATGATATATTGTTGAATGAACTGGGTTTTTTCAGACCGCATGCGGATTATATCATCCATCTGGATAAAGTTGCCCTCCAAGCCAGACCTGCACAGGATACTATAACTATGATGAATCAAACTGCCATCCCCGTATCGCCCAAAAGGCAGGAGCAGCTCAGCTGCCTTTTACTCAGCCTGGCATAGTTTCTTTCATCGATCGTAATTGATCCAGGGCCTGGAGGCATACCGGCTCGATTTGCCTAAATAAGACGGAGATGGTTGATACCGGCTGAACAGCCCTGGCGAGTTTCTCCATTTCCAGTAGAGGTTCCCCGATCAATTTTTGCAGCCCAAAAAAAGCTATCGTATTACGGAGTGTATGCGTGGTTTTATAAATGACCGGATGATCATTTTCGTCTATGGCCGATCGTAAAGCAGCCAGGTCTTTCGGGTGTTGCTGAAGAAAAATACCGATCATTTCGGCCATGAACTTCGTATTATTCTTTGTTTGGATACGTAAAAAGCCAAGATCGATCAGGGGAACTTCTCCAACATGTTTGGAAGTGACAGATTTTATATCAAATTGCCTGATCTTTTTCAGCAGGTCTGTTGCCTTGTAAGGCTTGGTTATATAATCATTCATACCCGCCCTGATGCATTTTTCTTTTTCGCCCGGCAAAGCGTGGGCGGTCATGGCAATGATCGGTGTGATGATGTTCAATTCGTTTCGAAGCATGCCGGCGCATTGGTAACCGTCCATCACAGGCATTTGTATATCCATCAGGATCATGTCAAAGGAATGTTCTTTCAAACAGTTCATGGCCTGTTCGCCGTTTTCTGCTACCTCGACTTCAAAACCTTTTTCTTCGAGGATAACCGATGCAAGTTTCTGGTTCATCTGGTTATCTTCCACCACCAGTATCTTCTTTATGGATCCGAAATGAATATCATCCGCGGCCTCTACAGGTACGGCGGTGTTCTTGTTGAAATTGCTCCTGACGTAAGGAATCCTGAAGCGAAACTCTGTGCCCTTCCCGGCCTCGCTTATAAAAGATATCCCGCCACCCTGTAATTCTATCAATTGTTTAGTAATGGCAAGCCCCAGCCCCGTACCGCCGTATTTTCTTGTGGTATCGGTATCTCCCTGCGAGAAGCGTTCAAAGATAGACGGGGCTTTGTTTTGATCGATACCGATACCCGTATCCCTCACCACAAATTCTATTTCAACATGATCTTCTTCTTCTTTTTTTAACATACAGGATGCATATACTCCGCCCTGTTCTGTAAATTTTACAGCATTACCAATGAGGTTGATCAATATCTGCGTGAGCCGCATTGGGTCGCCTTCTACCAGGAAATCAATGACTGGCGACACCGTACAACAGAATTCAATTTGTTTCTGACCCGCTTTGGCCCTGAACATCATTTCCACGCTATGCAGCAATTCGGTAATACTAAAAGGCATTTTTTCGATAATGAATTTGCCCGCGTCTATTTTTGAGAGGTCCAGCAGATCGTTGATGATGGCCATTAAACTATTGCCCGAACTGCTGACCGCTTCCACATAATCTTTTTGAACGGCCGTAAGGCCGGTTCCCTGTAACAGGCCGGTAAATCCCAGGATCACCCCCAATGGTGTACGCAGTTCATGGCTGATGTTGGCGATAAAATCCGATTTGGATTTTGATGTCTCTTCCGCCATTATTCTGGCCCGCTGCATCTCTTCCTCTACTCTTTTCCTGTCGAAAAAAGTAGGCACTTCATAAGCCGCCGCTTTTTTGTAGCGTTTGCCTGCATGAAATTTTTCGAGGTGCTCCTGTATCTTTTGCGGCGAAGCCATGATAAACGTACAGTGTTCATCGCCTTTAGCAGTGCAACTCACTTCTACCGCGGTAAGCGGCAGGTTAAAGCTTTCCTGACACCAGCCGCTCGAATAGCCGGCGTTCATGATACAAACCGGCGTGGTGGTTTGTTTGCCGGCCCGCATCCACGAGTCGGCTTCAAAAGAATATGGATGATTATAAAGGAGGAAAAAATCTTCATCCGGGGAGGGATTGCTTTCGGGCAATATATCTACAAATGCCCAGCCCGAATAGGCAAAATGCACCGTACCGGCGCTCAGCTTGGCCACCGGATCGGTGAGGTTCATTTTTTCATGAAAATTGCGTGCATCGTTCATGCCGATCACATGGGCGATATCGAATAAAAAGTTTTTACCAATAGATAATGCTTCCGATCCGCCACGGTCGGCATACAGGCTTTGCACCGTTTCCAAAAAATCTTTTGATAAGGCTGAAGCCCTCACCAGCACATAACGCTGATCGTTGATCTCAATGGTACCTTGGGTGGGGTCCATTTTCAGGCCACGGAAATATTCATGTACCGTTTGCTGCGCAATGTCGAACTGAGGGCGCAGTTCATCCGGCACCTGCACGGTATTTCCGGCAGGCATAGCACCGATACCCTTCCGAAGCAGAGCATTTTCCAGCTCCAGCTGTTCAATTTTTTGAAGTAATTTATGGATATCGGTATCGGGCATAGCGAAATTTTGCTGGTTAAAAATAGCGATAAAATTTCACTTTAGTTTCCGGGGCATCTTTGGCTTTCGGTGGAACTGCAGAGTTGGCAACCAGCCGGTTCTTTCATTTTTTATTTATGTCTTACTACCCTTCCAATGCCTGTATTTTTCAGGGCATGCAAAGTGTAGAAGGCTACAAGTTTTTATATGAACAGGTAAAGGCGCTATAGTTTATGCCGGTTGGAAAGTGTAATGCTATACCTGGGTTTACTTTTGATTGTCATATCTAAAATAATATCATACAGCCCGGCTTCTTTGATATTTACATTATAACCATCATCTGCAACTTCTTTTTCGTCACTATTTACTCCCAGACTACAGCCCCAATCATTATTTAATCTGAATCGCAATTCACCAGCTTTTAATGATAGGTTTTTAAGATAGTAAAAATTTGGATTTCCTTTTCGGGTTTGCAAGGTAATATCTTTGCCGTCCCAACCACCCGGAGTAGCAGTTCCAATAATACCCCAGGGAAAAGTATCAGATATTTTCTTTGCAGATTTTACTCCTCCGGGATGGCTTAAAGTCAGAGAATCTATTTTGCCACTTTGGTTTGCGTGGAAGTTGAATGTAAAGTTTTCTTCCAATTTAAAGAGGGTTTTTGTAACCGGGATCAATGAAACCCTTGGATATGAGTTTTCTTTAAATACAACCATTCCATCAACGATGGTTACATAAAAAGTTGCTTCAGGTGAAGAATATATCCCCTCGATATTATGCAGGTCACTTTTATTAACCTGGCCGATTGTAGTTTTTTGGTAAGGCATATCATAAATGATACTTGTAATATCTTTACAAATTTTATCAACGGGAATCATATCGGAATTTACCAGCACGATGATTGCAATATCGTTCTCTAAATCTCTTATAAACCGGCATTTGTAACCGGGGCCACCACCACTATGGCCAACCATGACTTTACTTGAATTCAGAACTTTATAAATTTCGTGTCCAAACCCATAATGATCATTCAGGTAAGGCGTACACATAGACTTAACGGCGTTTGTGTCCAAAATTTTCCCTTTATAAAATGCTTCGCTGAATTTGTACATATCCTCCACTGTAGAGTACATTGCTCCTGCGGCAAAAGGATGGTCTGTTTTGAAACGTAAGGCTTCGTTAGAATTTTTTCCCGATATGAATTCATAGCCAAATGCCTTATTTGCGTTTTTCAGGTCATTGAAATGAAAACCACTATTGCTCATCTGCAATGGCTTTAAAATGAACTCTTCAATAACTTTATCGTACTCCATTCCTGTAACCTTTTGAATGATATACCCCAGTAAATAATAATTTGAATTGGAATAATTCCACCCTTTATTGGGTGAGAAATCCAAAGGCTTTCCTGCAAGGGATTTTAATAATGTTTCTTCATTTACAGTATATTCAGAGCCCTCTGCTTCTGATGGGATTCCGGAAGTATGTGATAACATATTTTTTATTGTGATACTATCCCCTTTTAGAAAGCCGGGAAAATATTTTGAAAGCTTATCATCTAAAGAGAGTTTGCCTTGCTCTTCCAGTTTTAGAATAACCGTTGCTGTGAATATTTTTGTAGTAGAATAAATACGATAGCGGCTATTATTTGTATTTTTTTCTTCTTTTGGAGCGTTTCTGTAACCGTAGCTTTTTTCAAAAATTATTCGTCCTTTTTCAGCGATCAGTACGGAACCACTAAATTGGTTTGCTTTTTCATAAGTAGTCAATAGCTCGTCTAAATCTTTGCTTTTTTGAGCAAAGATCATGCTGGTTGTAATTACTAAAATGGTTGTGATGATAAATTGTTTCACGTGTATTTTTCCTTTAAACGCACATGCCCTTAGGATGTTACAAGTTTTATTCAAGATTATATAAAAACAGAGGCAAAAAAAATAGCCACCCGAAGGTGGCTATTTTTATAAATAAAAATCGTTCTTATTGTTTTACAAAACGTGCGGCAGCAGATTGCTCTTTTCCATCAGAAGATAATAATCTTACTGTGTAAGTGCCTGCAGGCAGGTTGCTTACTGTCACAGGAATATTGGTGCTTCCTGCTTCTATGTTGGCCTGCTGTACCAGGATCTTTCTTCCATTGATGTCGGTTACAACAATGCTCATGTTGTCTTTAACTTTCACAGACACCTGCAGGTTGATCACATTCACCGCAGGGTTAGGGAATACCCCGGCGATGCTGAGTGTAGTCGCCTGTTCAGATTTCATTACAATGATGTTGCTGTACTTGTTGCGGCCATTCGCATCTACCTGGCGAAGGCGGTACTGTTGCACAGCACCTGTAGGGTTTGCATCGGTAAAGCTGTAGTTAAGACGAACAGAGCTGGTTCCATTTACTGCCTGTGAGTTTACAAAACCTTTGCTCACAAAGCTGGCGCCGTCGGAAGAACTCAATACTTCAAATCCGCGGTTATCCTGTTCGCTGGCGGTAGCCCATTGCAACTGGTTGCTCCTGCCCAGCTTACGTCCTGTAAGATTGAGAAGTGTTACCGGTAGTACGATGAAGTCATCAGATCCGATACCGAATTCCGAGAAACTGGTAAGGCCGGTTCTCTGCAACACAGGGGCAGCAGTAGTTCCGCTGGTGGTCACGTGTGTACCTTCCAAAGTCCATGGTGCATTTACATCTGTACGTTTTACCAGTACCAGTTTTGATACATTGGTAACGCCGGCAATGCCTGTAGCGGTGAATGTTCCGGTGTAAGTACCACCAGTCAGGCCATCCCCTGCTACTACGCTCCAATAGCCATCATTGGAAGTAGTGGTTACGTTTAATGCACCCTCGGTCAATGGTAATCCATTAACACCTGCAGGGTTTCCAATCCATTCAGTCGTCAGTGTTCCTCCGGTTGTTGGAGCCGTAGTAAAATTGATAGATGCATTTCGTTTAGCGATCGAGATACCTACCGGAAAATCGCTATTACCGGTTACATTATTGATCCACCTTTTAAATTTACCCACGATGATACCAGAAGTGTAAGTGTAAGTACCAGGCGTTGCCGCAGAAGTTCCCAAAGTGAGCACGTTGCCTGCTGTAATGATATTTCCTCCGGACATAGTAAGTCCCGATGTGGTAACATTTCCACCGGATATCGTTACCGGATTGGTATTGCTGATGCTCAAAAGATTCAGCAAGCGGGAAGGAGGCATTTCATTCCCTGAAGTACGTGGGCCGATCTCCGGAGCATACAATAAGTTGACACCGCCAGTTCCAGGATTGAATACCGGCGGTACGTCAAATCCGTATACGGGGTTTGTTGGGCCTGCCACTCCCAATTGAACGATCGCAGTGGTAGCTGCACCATTACCGATGGTCAGTTTGGAAGAATTTATTAACCCGCCTGCAAAATTGTTGAAACGTAAAGTTGTTATCTGTGGTGAAGCAGGGTCGATCACTACACCAGCGATATTGTCTATTTCAAAAGCTGCCAAAGGTGCCGTTACCACACCAGATCCTGTGTACGTAGTTGCGCCAGATCCACCCAGGAAGTAAAAACGTGTACCAGCCGCCGTTCCGGTGAGGGTACCATTGTTGGTAAATGTCGGGCCAAGAATTAAACATACGAACCCGTTGATCACAAGTGTAGAGCCGGCAGTGATATTGGTAGTCCCGTTCAGGTTTACCTGTGCGATGGCTGTTGCAGTTTTAGGATTGGTAGTATTGTCGATCACAAAATTCGGAAGGTTCGCACGCAGACGGAAATTAGCTCCTGCGGGAGTAGCGCCTGTACCTAAATTCAGTGTGCCGCCAAAAGTAGTAATTGCCGGGACCACGTTCCAGTCATTTGGGGTGGTTCCTGTGCATGGCGTAATAAGATTGATAACGCCCCCTGTAAAATCGAAGATCGAATTGGTAGCCAGGTAAAAACTAGCCTGTGTCGTACCGGTACCGGCGTTACCCACCACAGCGATGTTAACCGTACCGCCTGTTTGAGTGTATGATACCGCACTTGTCGGACTGAATCTTCCCGCATTATTTACAGTACCACCTTCAATCACAAATCTTCCGGTGGCTCCACCGAGAAGCGCCGCAGTACTAAGCGTACCTACATTCCATGTACCTGCACTGATACGGAACAGCCCGTTATTGGTCAGGTTACCGTTTTGTGCGGCAATGGTAAAATTCGGATTATTCAACCATACACCGGCAGTAGCAGGAATGGTATAAGCTGCCGTTGGAAACATTCGACCGGTATAAGTTGAATTACCGGATATCTTAAATATACCACTTGTCAATGTCAGGAACCCACCGGTAACAACATCGGTATTGGTTCCTCTTACCGTTAAAGCAGATAAATTGAGTTCCACCGTGGTGGCAGGAGTTGCTTTATTAATTACGATCTGACGAATATCAGTAACTGCCGATCCCCCGCTTGTAAAATTGGCATCACTATTTCCGGTAAATGTTATGGAAGCACCAGCAAGATCCCCGGCTGTACTGAAATCAAGTGTTCCACTATTGTTTAAAATCCCATTCAAAATGAGGTTATGCCCGGTTTGTGTACCAGCCACGCCGGACTGCAAAGTACCGGTTGTATATATCGTTAGATTTTCAAACACTGTAAGTGTTCTTGCAGTAGTATTTTCAAACTGAAGTACTCCGTTGATTGCGCCTATACCACGTCCGACAAGAACCCTGTAAGCACTTGCATCCACATCGATGGTTACCGTGTGCCCGGTATTGATGGTAACATCACTATTAATGTCAGGTACCACGCCGCCCATCCAGGTAGCCGGGTCGCTCCACAAACCCGATGCAGCGCTATTTATTGAAGTTGCATTTGGTGTCAATTGCATTCCTGCAGCAGCATTGCTGACTGCTCCTTCGGTAATGGCATACACTCTCCAATAATAGGCTGTACCCTCGGCCAGGCCTGTCTGTACAGAACTGGTGCTATTGGCAGGTGCGGTAGTAACATAATCATAATTGATACCCTCTGTAGACCGGTAAATTGCATACCCTACCTCATTGGTTGCATTATCTGTCCAGTTAAGTGTCATCGCAGTTGCCGACACATTGGAAAAAGATAAACCAGTTGGCGCTGCCGAAACAGCTGGTGGCGTATACGAAAATGAACGGCGGACCAGATTTGAAGCTGAAGTAAGTGCGGTAATAGGCCCCACCGTATATGCATTATTGACAGGAGTAGCTGCTGTTCCACTAAAAGTGGGAGTAGGTGTACCTGATTGCGCCGCCGTAACTGAACCTACAGTCCCTACGGTGTTGCCCGAAGAAAAACCATACTGTGGCGATGTGCTGTTTGCGTCAGCAGTAGTGGCAATCCCCAGGTACATACTGCCATAAATACTTTGTATTGAACCGGTTGTTTCCCGCAATAACAATTGGTAGGTCAGGTCAGCAGTACCGCCTGCGTTGTAATAAGACTGCATGTTCAGCCACTCCACTACAAGCACCCTGTTGGGAGCCGTGCCTGTAACTTTATAATGCACTTTACCCGTGGTATGTGTACGCTGATCCGCTCCGTAAGAAGTGATCAGTGCCTGCGATGCCTGTCCTAACGGATCATACAGGTTAGTACCAATCACTGTTGCACCAAGGCGTAATGTTCCGTTGGAATTAACGGAAAACTGAGCATATCGGCCACCGTTCAAAAAAAATTCAAATCCGATATTGGTAACAGCGCTTACCGCATCATCCTGATCAGGAGCAATAAGCGTGGTAGTTCCAGAACTCATGTCGACCAGCGAGGAAATGGTATTGGTAGCAAAGACATAATTGGCGGTATTCGCCTGCCCTCGCACAAATAAGGAAAACAATGCCGTAAATAGCACTAAGTAAATTTTCTTCATACTTTGATTTTAATTAAGAATTATGAAATAATCAGGTAGGTATTGAAAATAAGACAATTACGCTAGCCAGCAAAATCTTTGTAAGTAATGGGTTGGATCATGAAAAAAATAAGTTGTCATCTTTTTTCAAGCTTTCAACAAAGAAAAGCCCTTCAACGGAAATTGAAGGGCTTAGTTATTTTTTATTAAATAAGCTCATACAAATTTAATGAGTGATATCAATTACAATAGTATCTGTAAGATCTTTTACAGGGAGATTTTCTTTCCGAACATATTTACGCAACGGCATTTCGACGATGATCGCTCCCTCCCCGTCACCCGGATGCTTAACGATGGATAGATGAGGATGCCCTTCTTTTTTGGCGAAGCCCAGGGCTTTCATTATCTTTTTAACAGCAGACATGATGCAATAATTTACTTCTTTTTTTCTACCACAAAAGGCACACCAAATATAAAATGCTGACAGGAGGGCATTGCCAGTTTGCGATGAACGGGCAAAATCAACCTTTAAACGCAATAAAAAAGAAGAATCGTAAAATGCCCGTATATCACCACCCTTCTTTCAAACCGTCTTTTAATGCCTGCTGGTATTTTTTTACATTAAAGCAATAAAGATTAGGTGACCGGTGTGCCCCACCTTTGCGGGGTTCTTCGTATTGATCCAAAATATCGTAACTGATCATTTTGCGGTAAAAATTCCCCCGGTTAAGTTTTTTATTCAGGATGGTCTCGTACAATTTCTGCAATTCGGGCATGGTAAACTCTTCCGGCAAAAGATTGTACCCGATCGGTTTATAATTTAACTCCTTACGAAGCGTAAGCAATGCCTTGTCAGCGATCTCCCGGTGATCCATCATCAGTTCCGGCAGATCCGATACATCCTTCCATTCACATGCGGAAGAAAAATCGTCCACTACCGGCGTCACATCTTCATAATCAACCAGGGCAAACATGCCGATGGAAATGAACCGTTGTTTATTCCACAATGAATCCGGGTAATCTTCAAAAAAACCTTCGGAACGATGGAGATTGGTAAACGTGCCAAATTCCTGCAGGTAAATATTTTCGGCTCCGGTACGTTCTTTCAATATCCTGGCGGCGGCTTCATGCACATTTTCAGTCTTGAGCATATAACCACCCGGCAACCCCCACAGATCCTGGTCTTTCAATTTTGTCAGCAATACTTTCAGCATTCCGCCATGAAAACCGAAAACCACACAATCCACCGAAATATGCGGCAGGTAGATCCTTTTGGCTTCCGCCGACATTTTCTCCAGTATTTTTTTCAACTGCATGCTGCAAATGTACGGATGTAAGCTATACAGCAATATGCAATGCCGGCAAAAATCAAAGCCGGAATAAAAAATATTGCAGTTTTCAAGTTTTAATATTAATATTGCTTCATAATGAAGCAATGAAGCTGCATTAGTTCGATCGCTACTACTCATCTTTTAAATAAATACAGCATGCACAGCCATATCAAAAAAACTGCATTCTTTGTTCTGTCCGGATTGGTTTTTGTCGGGATTTCCTGGAAAGAAAAAAACTATATGGATCGTCCTGAAAAAAATCCTCCGGTTTTAACCATCAATGGATTCACCTTTACCGACCTGAATGGAAATGGCAGGCTCGATACCTATGAAGATACCCGCCTGCCTGTCGGCCAGCGTGCTGCCAATCTTGTGGAGCAAATGACGGATGAAGAAAAAGCGAATTTTTTGATCGGCACCGGTATGCCTGGCTTTGATGGGCTTACGCCGGTAGTTGGAGCCATTGAAGGTCGTGTGCCCGGTGCCGCAGGCGGCACTTATGCGATACCAAGGTTGGGAATCCCGGCTATCATCGTAGCCGATGGCCCTGCTGGGTTACGCATCAAACCGATACGGCCGAACGACAGCAAGACATATTATTGCACCGCATTTCCCGTTGGCACTTCACTGGCATCTACCTGGAATACAGAGCTGGTGCAGGCTGTAGGCAAAGCAATGGGAAATGAAGTGAAAGAATATGGTGTAGATGTATTGCTTGCACCGGCGCTCAACATCCACCGCAATCCCTTGTGCGGCAGAAATTTTGAATATTATTCGGAAGACCCGTTGGTATCAGGAAAAATTGCGGCAGCGATGGTAAACGGTATACAATCCAATGGTGTAGGTACTTCTGTAAAACATTTTGCAGCCAACAACCAGGAAACAAACCGCCTTTCGATCAATGAACATGTAAGCGAAAGAGCGATGCGTGAACTGTATCTGAAAGGATTTGAAATAACGGTGAAAGAATCGCAGCCGTGGACCATTATGTCTTCTTACAACCTGATCAATGGCACATATACATCTGCAAGAAAAGATCTGCTGACAGACATCCTGCGCAACGAATGGGGGTACAAAGGAATGGTGATGACGGATTGGTTTGGTGGCTTCGCCGGATTCACTTCGATCAAAGCTGGTACAAGCAATTCGATAGCCCAGCTCAATGCCGGTAACGATCTGCTCATGCCGGGATTGCCTTCGCAACGCGATGCGATTCTCGCGGCTATTAAAAGCGGCGGCATTTCAAAAGAAGTAGTGGACCTTAATGTAAAAAGGATCCTTGAACTCGTGATGCGTTCGCCTGTGATGACAAATTATAAATATTCCGACAAACCAGACCTGAAGGGTAATGCGGAGATCACCCGCAATGCGGCGGCAGAAGGAATGGTATTGTTGCAAAACAAAACTAACGTGCTCCCCTACACGAAAACAGGCGGAACGATCGCAACCTTTGGTGTTACCTCTTATGATTTCATTTCAGGAGGCACGGGCAGCGGCGATGTGAATGAAGCTTACACGATCTCCCTGATAGAAGGGCTCACAAACGCGGGATTGAAAACAGACGAAGAATTGAAAAACCTATATACCCCATTTGTTGCAAAAGAAAAAGCAGTTGAATTGGAAGGCCGGAAAAACAAAGGTATACTTGCGCTGCCGCAACGCCTTCCGGAACTGGACCTAAGCGAAAAACTGATTGCACAAAAAGCTGCCGGCACAGAGCTCGCCATCATTACATTAGGAAGAAATTCAGGTGAAGGCGGCGACCGAAAAGTAGAGAATGATTTTAACCTTGCGGCAGATGAAATACAGTTGATCGATCGTGTATCAACAGCTTATCATAAAGCAGGAAAAAAAGTAGTGGTCATTCTCAATATCGGTGGTGTGATAGAAACTGCCAGCTGGAAAAACAAAGTGGATGCGATCCTGCTGTCATGGCAGCCCGGACAGGAAGGTGGCAATTCGGTAGCGGATATCCTTACCGGTAAGGTAAACCCTTCGGGAAAACTAACCATGACCTTCCCGGTAAAATATGAAGACACACCTTCAGCATCTAACTTTCCCGGAACACCTGCGGATGACCCTAAAGAAGTGACATATGCAGAAGGGATTTATGTGGGATACCGGTATTACAATACGTTCAAAGTAAAACCTTCTTTTGAATTTGGTTATGGATTATCGTACACCAATTTTCAATACAGCGATATAAAGATCAATGGTATGGATGCTTCCGGAAATACGAATGTTACCGTCAAGGTAAAAAACATTGGTAAAGTTTCAGGTAAAGAAGTAGTACAACTTTATCTTTCTGCTCCGGCCAAAAGTATTGACAAGCCGGTTTCGGAATTAAAATCTTTCGGAAAAACCACACTACTGGCTCCGGGAGAAACAGCAGATATTTCCTTTACACTGTCTTCAAAAGACCTTGCTTCATTTGTTCCAGTACAACAGGCATGGGTAGCCGAAGCAGGTAAATACACGGTTTCGCTGGGAACATCATCCATCAATATTAAACAATCCGGTAACTTTTCGCTGGACAAAAATATGGTAGTGGAAAAAGTACAGGCTGCTTTTGCGCCTGATACAAAATTCACCGATCTCAAACTACGTTAAATGGTAAACGACAAACAGTGAGTAATAGCCGATGTCTCTACATCGGCTATTTTAAAATATATTGCTGAGGTCTTTTCGGGATCAGATTAAATGTCACATCATTTCAGGAAAAAATTCATTTTGAATGAAAATTGAATAAACTATTTCTTATAAACCTGCATTTTACACAAGTGTTTTTATTTGCTTTGCCGAATGATTTATCTTACGGGTTAAATTGATGCAATGATCCCGGAATCATATTACACAGAACGATTGGCCGTATTGACCGCAGAACATAAAAAATTATCGAATAAAAAATCAGTTTTCGGTATACTGCGCTTTGGCAGCATAGCAGCGTTGATAGCGGCATTTTATTTATTATGGTCATTCGGCTGGATTTACGTGGTAACAGCGGCAATAGTTTTGTTGTTCATTTTTGTTCAGTTGATTTATAAAGACCTCGCCAATAAAGCTGCGATCGAACACCTGGCTCATCTCATAAAAATCAACAAAGACGAACTTACTGCCATCACATCCGGTTATTTTCATTTTGGCGATGGCGCCTCACTCCAGTCCAAGGAGCATTATTATGCCAATGACATGGACCTGTTGGGGCATGCATCACTTTTTCAGTTCCTTAACAGGACCACTTCACAAATGGGCGCTTCCACCATGGCGAATTGGTTACTCGCGCCGGCTACAACAGAGATCATTACAGAAAGGCAGACAGCTGTAAAAGAACTTTGCGGTAAACGTGAATGGCGGCAAAAATTGCAGGCTTTTGGAAAAGAAAAAACGATCACTCATCGTACACAATCGCGGTTGCAGTCTTGGCTTGCACAACCGGATTCTTTCTCCGGGTTTAAAGCATGGCAATGGCTGAGATACGTGTTGCCGGCGATCATGCTGATGGTAAGCGCGGCAGCATGGCTGGATCTTGTAAGCATGAATATTTTTTATGGTACGCTATTCATATTCGCCATCATCGCTTTTCAGATAAATAAATATGTTGGACCGGTGCATGAGCAACTGTCGAAAATGGTGGATGAACTGGATGCGCTTTCGCAAAGTATCGGAGCGATTGAGGAGGAAAAATTTTCATCGGGCTTACTGATTTCCATGCAAAAGAATTTTACAGCTGAAGATGGAAATGCCTCTAAAAAGCTGAAGCAATTAAAAAGAATTTTGGACAAACTCGACCTGCGTTACAATATCGTTCTTTCAGCTCCGCTAAATCTCTGGCTGTTGTGGAACCTGCAACAGATGCTTGATCTGGAGAAATGGAAGAAAAACAATACGATTTTTATCGGCAATTGGTTCAGTGTACTGGGCGAATACGAAGCGCTTAACAGCTTTGCCAATACGAAATTCAATAACCCTGAGTGGGCCTTCCCTTTGATCGCCGAAGATCATTTCTCGATAGAAGCTACTGAACTCGGGCATCCGTTGATCAATGCAGGCAAACGGGTAGATAATTTCATCAACATTCATCAGCGGGGCGAAGTGATGTTGGTAACAGGAAGTAATATGGCAGGTAAAAGCACTTATCTCCGGAGTGTAGGGATCAATACCATTCTGGCGATGGCCGGCGCTCCGGTTTGCGCCCGTTATTTTTCTATCTCGCCGGTGCAGGTGATCAGCAGCATGCGCATTGCAGATAACCTTGAGGAAAGCACCTCCACTTTTTATGCTGAATTAAAAAAATTAAAAACGGTGATTGATAAAGTGAATGCCGGAGAAAAAGTTTTTGTACTGCTGGATGAAATACTTCGTGGCACGAATTCATTGGACCGGCACACCGGCTCCGTTGCTTTGGTAAAACAATTGATCAAACAGCGAGCTGCCGCCATCATCGCTACTCATGATATCGCTTTAGCAGAACTTCAAAAAGATTACCCCGAAAACATACTGAATTATCATTTTGATGTGCAGGTAAATAATGAAGAACTTTATTTCGATTACAAATTGAAGCCGGGAGTTTGTCAAAGCCTGAATGCATCAATACTGATGAAAAAGATAGGGATTGAATTGTGAGAAAGATGATTACGAGAAAAGGATCACAGATTAAAAAGGATGAAGCAGATTACACAGATTATTTTTTCACTGCGTGAAAAAATAAAAAATGCAGTTTATTACAGCTGAATTCATTTACTGAACTTACTACTTATAAACTGCATTTTTCGTTTTCTGCGAAGCAGGAAACCATCTGTGCAATCCCTATCATCCTTTTTAATCTGTGATCCTTATCCCGCTTCGGTCACCATTCATAATTCGTAATTGATAATTCGTAATTGACTAGTTGCTTTTCCCCTTCAGCATCGGCACAAAAGAAAAATTATGAAAAGCTTCTTCTGAATAACTTCCATCAGCATTCTTAGTAAGCCTGAGCATTCTTTGATGTTCGCCCTCTTTATCATCCACCGGGATGATCATTTTGCCATTCGCCTTTAATTGAGCGATGAGTTTTGGTGGAACAAAAGGTGCCGCTGCGGTGATGATCACTTTATCAAAAGGGGCAAAAGTTGGCAGACCTTCAAAGCCATCACCATAAAAGAATTTGAGGTTGTGATACTTTGATTTGAAAATATACTGCTTTGTTTTCTCGAACAGATTTTTTTGCCGTTCGATGGTAAATACTTTGGCTCCCATTTCGGCCAGAACGGTTGCCTGGTAAATACTACCAGTTCCTATCTCCAGAATTTTTTCATGAGGTTTTACTTCCAGCAATTGAGTCTGGTAAGCAACAGTATAAGGTTGTGAGATCGTTTGCCCATCGGATATAGGGAATGCCCTGTCTTCGTAAGCGATATTATCCAATGCCGTGTCCAAAAAAAAATGCCGGGGAATATTATTCATCGCTGTAAGCACCGCTTCATCCGTGATGCCTTTTTCGCGAAGCAGATCCATCAGCTTTTTTCGCAGGCCCTTGTGCCTGTATGTATCGTCGAATTTTCTCATTGCAGCCCGCAATTTAATTAATAATCAGTAACGACTGATCATTAATTAAACGCCGGGTTTATATAACAGATGAATTTTATTATTTGTAATGCGGAGTATGTTCATCAAAGAAATGATTGACAGTTTTATTCCAATCATTCAAAACTGCTGTTCTTTCTTTATTGAGATCCTGGCCCGCCTTATTATAATCGTTTGAAGCCTTATTTATCTCGTTCACCATTTTATTATAATTATCTCTGTCCTCCTTTGTAGGGCTGCTTTTTTTCTCAAATTCTTTTTTCGTAGTTTCAAAACGTTCCTTAGTTAAAAAGAAATCACTGATGGTGCTCATTTTACCTTTTACTTCATTTACATAAAAGTTAAGCATTGTGGAAGTTGCTGATACCAGGTCATTATCGCCATCATAACTTTTGATAGACTTCAGTTTTTCCAAACCTTCCTGTGCATATTTAAGCAGCGCCCCTTTACTTTGCTCGATGCCGGTTATATTTCCTTTAGAGACCGCTTCCAGCAAATAATTTTCCTGCACAGAAGCTTTGAAAAATACCAGATAAACTTCGTGATAATATTTATTCAGCTCACTCACTTTTTTGGTCATATCACCGAGTTTGCTTTTACCTTCTACCAGCGTCACATTGTTTTTTGCTGCAAAACTTTCGCTTGCCACTTTCATGCGCTCATTCGCTTCGGCAAGTTTTTTATCCACCATTTCCTGCGCCATCAGGAAAGCTTCCATCTGATCGTAACTCTGCTCAGCGATTTCTTCCATGTTTACGATCTTGCTGTAATCATCATTCAATACATTGTAGTAAAACTTCATAAAGTTAACCGCCGTATCCCTAAGGCTTTTATCACCTTTGTAAGAGGGCATACCACTGATATTCATCCGTGCCTCCTGAACCTCATCTAATAATTTAGAACGAAGATTTTCAACTTTCTTTGCACGTTTTCCATGCGCAGCGGCACTGGCATAACTCATGAATTTTTTTGAAATATTCTCCTGCTGCTGACTGATCGCCCCCATATAATCTCCCGGGTTATCCAGATTTTGCGCTTTGACACTAGTAGAAAAAAGAATTGCAGCGCCAATAGTGACGATGGATAAAAATGATCTCATAAGGTTAATTTTTGAAGCAAATTAATAATTAATGTAATAATAAATATTTTTTGGAATATCAGAAACCATGCCTGCAAATGATTTTTATTTAGCCCAATCCATCATGATCTTATAGGCTTCCGCCACGGTATGATCGGCGCCGATATGCTTCAGATAAGTGGAATTGATGATTTTACTCTGTTCAGTTGATTGATCAACCCGTTGCTTGTCGAAATTATTATTGGTGACAGAAATAAGCAGCTTATCCTTTTCATCATTCAATTTTTCAAACATGCTCATGGCATTTTTATAATAAGCCACATAACTGCTCCATTGAAGCGGTATCGTTCTGCCCGCTTTGAATTTAGTGATCCATTCACCGGCAGATTGGATATTTTTGAAATATTCATCATTACTGCTTCGTTGCACACTCGAACTTTTCAGTTGCGAAACGGGCAATGCAGCCAATGGCCTATACATTCCTTCTTTGCTATTATCCGGCTGAAGCGCGCTGGCATTAGCCTTTTCTTTGTAAGAATCATCCGAATACAGATCAGGTAAAATTATATCAGGCTGCACTCCTTTCCATTGCGTTGTACTACCATTGATACGATAAAATTTGTTTTGCGTCACTTTTACAAATTCTGTATAATTGTTATTTTTCGATAAGATCCCCGTGTCCATCGGCAACACTACCTGGGCTGTTCCCTTGCCATACGTAGTTCCACCAACTACCAATGCCCTGTTGTAATCCTGCAGCGCTGCGCTTACAAATTCGCTGGCACTGGCGCTTCCGCCATTCACCAACACCATCAACGGCCCATCGTAAACCGTTCCCCGATTGGGATCTTTCAGAAAATGCACCTTTCCATCTTTTTCCTTCAAAGAGGCGATTGGCCCGATATCTATAAAAATTCCGGCTAATTGCATTCCTTCCCACATGCTTCCGCCACCATTATATCGAAGATCCAATATCAACCCATCAATATTCTCTTTTTTAAGTTTTACAATTTCTTTACTGACATCGTTGGCACAACCATCATATTCAGCATCTGCCTGCCCCTCTTCTTCACGACTGTAAAATCCGGGAAGATTGATGTAACCGATATTTTTCTGTCCGTGCAACACATAACTTTTAACGATACTTTCATCGTCACTTATTTTTTCTTTGTGCAGCTTCACCGTTTTTAGTTCGCCGGAAGCTGTGCGTACCGTCACTTCCAAGTCAGCTTCACTATCGCCACTCAACAGGTTTTCCAATTCATCTTCAGACATTTCTTCTACTGTTTTCTCTCTGGTACCCGACTTCACTTTTATCAATACATCACCTGTATGCAACTGGCCACTACGCCATGCGCTTCCTCCCGGTTGCAGAAAACTGATCACCACTTCTTCTTTTTCATTCACCGACAAGTCAAGACCGGCGCTGAATTCGGAAGCACTGGTAACTGCATCCCATTCTTTTTTCTTTGACAAATTCATGTAAGTACTGTGCGGATCATAACTCCATGCAATAGCATTCAGGTAATCATCCTGCATGGATTGTAACAATTCAGGTGGTGTTTTTAAAAGATTCCGGATCTGGCTGAGTTGTATTCTCTTTCGTTTCTGCCGGGCTGTATTTTCCACTGTGGCAAAATCAGCCGGAGTGGCCGTTTGCAATTCTTTCTTTGCAGAAACCATATCATCTACCATCGTTCCCAACACCTGCCATTTTAGAAACTGTTGCCAGCGCAACGCAAGTTCCTGATCGTTGGCCGCATAAGTGGTAAAGGGCCAGTTGACCGCATCTGGTTTAGTATAGTCGATTGGCTTGGAAAGCAATTGATTGATCAGGCTATCCGCTTTTTTCAATTTTGCCTGGTAAAGTGTTACGGATAAGTTGAAAAAATTCCAGCCATTTCCCAGCAATTCATCATCGAGTTTGTATTCATACGCAGACAATGTTGCCATATCTTTTTGTGTAAACAAAAGTTTGTCATCATCGAGTCCTTCCATCCAATGATCATATAACATTGCTGACGAGGAGTCATTCCATGTCCTGGGCTGGTAATGATACTTGTCTAAAAAACGTTTTAAGACCTTTACCTTCTGCGGAAAAAGATCAGGAGATTTTTGCTGGGCATTGAGATTGGTGCCCGGGCATACCAATAGTAAAAATAAGGGCAGGATTTTTCTCATAAAGTTTTCTGATGACGAATTACGAATGAATACCTGAAAATACCGGTCTCATCCGTAATTCGTAATTGATCATTCGTAATTGACTACACTCCAAGTTCTTTCTCGATGCGTTTGATCTTCGCATCCAGTTCGGCTTCAGTAGCATCAAAGTCTGCAGCCGAAGCCAGTGGCGTATTTACGCTGAAATAATATTTTATTTTAGGTTCCGTTCCGCTTGGCCTTGCAGAGATCACGCTGCCATCCTGCAAGAGAAATTGCAGCACATTACTTTTGGGAAGATCAATCTTCCATTCGCTGCCATCGAGTAAATTTTTCCCGACCTGCAATTCATAGTCAAGCAATTTTTCTACTGCTATGTCATCAAATTTTTGTGGTGGATTGGCCCTGTCTTCTTCCATCATCTTCGCGATCTCTGCTGCACCATTCATTCCTTTCTTGGTGATGCTTACCAGGTTTTCTTTGAAGAAACCATATTCCACATACAGGTCTACCAGTTTATCAAACAGGCTACGGCCTTTATTTTTTTCATAAGCCGCCATCTCACAGATCAATGCAACTGCACTTACAGAATCCTTATCACGAACTTTATCACCGATCATCAAACCAAAACTTTCTTCACCACCGACAATATAATTTTCCTTTCCTTCTTTTTCTTTGATCAAGGAGGAGATCCATTTGAAACCTGTGAGCACATTGTAACAGGCAACATTATTTTTTTCAGCAACACGATCGATCATATTGGTCGTCACAATTGTTTTGATCACCATATCGTTTGGCTGCGCAATCCCTTTTGCCTTGCGTGCTTCGATCATATAAGTAAATGCGAGCAATGCCGTTTGATTACCGTTCAGCAATATCCATTCGCCTTTATTATTTTTTACGCCAACTCCTACCCTGTCTGCATCCGGATCGGTGCCCAACAAAATATCAGCATCCAGTTCTTCTGCCTGCTTCAACCCGATGCTCATCGTTTCCTTCTCTTCAGGATTCGGATAGATCACAGTGGGAAAATTTCCATCGGGAACGCTTTGTTCTTTTACAATATGAACGTTCGTAAACCCGAATTTTTCCAGCGCCTGTGGCACCAGCATGATACCAGATCCATGGATCGGTGTGTATACGATCTTCAGATCGTGCTGCGCCTTACATACATCCGGGTATACGCTCAAACCCTTTACCATAGCGAGATATGCTTCATCCACCTCTTTGCCTATGATGGTGATATTGCTTTCACCACCACTCCATTTCACATCGTCGGTAGATTCAATTTTTTCTACTTCAACGATCACGTTTTTATCATGCGGCGAAACCATCTGTGCCCCATCATCCCAATAAGCTTTATAACCATTGTATTCTTTCGGGTTATGACTGGCGGTACACACCACTCCACCTTTACAACCGAAGTGCCGGATGGCAAAACTCAGTTCCGGAGTGGGACGCAGGCTTTCAAAAAGAAAAACCTTGATGCCATTTGCAGCAAACACATTGGCGGTGATCTCCGCAAAATCACGGCTGTTGTTACGGCAATCATGCGCTATCGCAACACTTATCTCGCCGGAAAAACATTGTTTCAGGTAATTCGCATATCCCTGCGTAGCCATGCCCACCGTATATTTATTCATGCGGTTGGTGCCAATGCCCATGATACCGCGAAGTCCGCCCGTTCCGAATTCAAGATTTTTATAAAATGCATCGGCCAGCTCATCCGGGTTTTCCTTCTCCATTTTGCGGATAGCTTCTTTGGAAGCCTCGTCGTAGTTACCTGACAACCACTTGTCTATCTTTTGTTGAATTTTTGTATCCATATGGTTATTTTTTAAAGTCTTCAAATGTAGAATATTCGTATGTTATTCAGTGCATTAAAGTTATTTTTGTTTTTTATGAACCGAGCTAAATACCATTTTTCTGCTTCATTGGCGTCGCACTCTTGTACAGCGGTAACAATACTGAGCTTTTTTATCCTGCTTCTTTCGGCATTTTCTTCATTCGGGCAAGATACACTCAAGCCAACTTTACATTCCAACAATCTATTATTAAATCCGGATACTCTAAAAAGTCCTACCACCGTTACTTCTGATTCTTTCATGCCAACAGTTTATTTTACAGGTAACAGTTCTGAATTAAGTGATAAAGAAAAAAGAAAAAGGATAAAAACGATCGCCATCATCAACGTTGCCGGCTATGGTGCAGCAATGGCAGGGCTTTACGCCGCCTGGTATAAAGATTATCCGCAGGGGAAATTTCATTTTTTCAATGATATCGACGAGTGGAAAGGAATTGATAAGATCGGCCACACGTACAGCGCATATGCCGAAAGCAAGGCCAGCATGGAACTCTGGCGCTGGACGGGCATCGACAGAAAAAAAAGGATATTATTGGGAGGATTTAGCGGAGCGATCTACCAGACCACCATTGAGATCCTTGATGGATTCAGCACCGAATGGGGCTGGAGCTGGGGCGATTTTGGCGCCAATATCCTTGGCAGTAGCATGCTCGTAGCGCAGGAGTTTGCCTGGGACGAACAACGCATACAATTCAAATGGTCGTTTCACCGTAAACGTTATGATGATCCGGCATTGAATGCCCGAAGCAACGACATCTTTGGAAAAAGCAGTCCGGAACGGTTTTTAAAAGACTACAACGGACAAACTTATTGGCTGAGCACCAGCCTGAGGCCTTTTTTTCCAGACTCCCGTATCCCGGCATGGTTGCAGGTTTCGGTGGGCACAGGTATCGAAGGAGTGTTCGGTGCACGCAGCAATATAGCCAAAGACGACCTGGGAAATATCACATTCGACCGATCAGATATCAAACGCCGGAGGCAATGGTATCTTGCTCCTGATGTAGACCTCACAAAGATCAAAACAAAAAAAAGGGGTGTAAAACTTGCGCTCACGTTGCTCAACATCATCAAATTTCCAACACCTTCGCTGGAATACAGCAATGGAAAGATGCGTGTGAACTGGTTCCACTTTTAGTACGCTGGAGCTTTTGCTCCGGCTATATAAGGGTCGGAGCAAGAGCTCCAACGTACATTATTTACCTACCTGATTGATTGAATACGCCGGTGTAGTAATAAATATATCAGTGCGTATATTCTTGATATCTTCTTCTGTGATCACGTCATTGACATCGGAGAGATGTTTGCGGATCTTTTCTTTGGTAGAAGTATCAACTAAAATTTGTGAGATATTTTCAGCAGCGTTCATGAGAATTTTTTGAAGTTTCTGGCCCATATCCGAAATTTTATGTCACTAAATGTAAATCATTATCTTATTGCGTTATTTACATTTTTTGCACATGAGCGACGCAAAGCTACAAGAAATAATCAGCTGGTTTACAATGTTTTCAAGGCTTAACAATTCGGTAATACTGTGGGTAAGTGGGGCTTGGATTATTGCAAAATTTTACTATATTATAATGTTGCGGGTGTCGGGTGAAGAGTAACGGGTTTAAAATACCAGATACCAGTAACTCTTCACCCGTTACCCGCAACTTATTTTTACTTCCCTTTTTTCGGATGTACGATCTTCATCTCATCGACCAATCTCGTTGCTCCAGCAAATTTGTCTACAATAAACAACACATAACGGATATCTACCATAATATTCCTGCAGATCGAAGGATCATAATTAATATCACTCATCGTTCCTTCCCATACCCTGTCGAAATTCAGGCCGATCAGGTTGCCGTAAGCATCCAGCGCCGGGCTACCCGAGTTGCCTCCTGTTGTATGATTGGTCGCGATGAAACAAACCGGCATCACGCCATTTTTTCCGTAACGGCCGTAATCTTTATTCTTATATAATGTCAGCAATTTTGCAGGCACATCAAATTCATAATCACCTGGTTTATATTTTTCCATCAGGCCATCCATGCTGGTAAAATATTCATACTTCACGGCATCTCTTGCAGTGTATCCCTGCACCTTGCCATAAGTTACACGAAGCGTGCTATTGGCATCGGGGTAGAATTTTTTATCAGTCATCACTTCCATCTGAGCCCTGGTATAAGTGCGTTGCAATTGATTGATCTTATCCTGTATCGGCGTAAGTGATGCCAATACATTTTTCTGATAAGTTTGTTGCACATCAGAAAATAATTTCAATGCATCAAAAGTTTTGATAGCATCAACGGCTTCTGCGGGTGTTTTGGCAAAGAGCGCATCCAGGCTGCTTTGTGTAAACAATCCTTGCTGGCTGTATACTTTCCCGGCAAGGGCTGCATAACTGTTATCCGACGCATCGAGCCACTGCAGCAACACCGGAGAAACATATTCTTTCGGCTGATCTTTCACATACATTTCGGCCATCGCTTCAAACACGGAACGATCTACATTTAGATCGTATTCCTCCAAAATAGCTGCTATAGCGGGTTTCACCGTCTTCAACCTATCCTGGTAACCTGCTTCGCCATTCCTGGTATAAGCCGTCACCAACGAATTCAGGTTCATCGCGATGGTATTCAATTCTATTTTACCCGTCACTTCCGTGTAATAATCGCGGGCAAGCCCGAATGGTTTGAAAGAACTATAAGCTGCATCCAGGTCAGAAAGCACATTGCTGTAAACTTCCTTCCAGCCTGCATTTGCCAAAACCCGCTTTTGAAATTCCGCTTCGTAAACTTTCTTTTTTTCTACTCCATTGGTACGGGTCAATCCCTGGATTTCGCCCTGCCATTTTTTGTAAGCATTTTGAATACCCGCATATTTCGCGGCATATTTTATTTTGATCCCTTCATCCTTGCGCATGTAGCGATCGATCACAGCAAGAGCTTTATCACGTACCGCGATCTTCGCCGGATCATTGACGGTACGTATCTGCTCTACCGCAGCACTGTAGAGGTATTCCGTAGTTCTTCCGGGAAAACCAAATACCATGGTGAAGTCATTTTCGGCTACGCCATCCAGTGAGATGGATAAAGATTTTTTTGGAGTGTAAGGAACATTTTCCGCTGAATACACCGCAGGCTTGTTATCTTTCGAAGCATAAATGCGAAACATGCTGAAATCCCCGGTGTGCCTTGGCCACATCCAGTTATCGGTATCTTTTCCGTAATTGCCAATGGCACTTGGCGGAGCGCCCACCAGGCGTACATCGCGGTATGTTTCGGTAACGAACAGATAATATTGATTGCCCTCAAAAAATCCCCGGACAAATGCATCCTGTGTAGCTTCTTTTTTTGCATTGACTTTTATTTTTTCCATGTTCTTGTCAATCGCACCCTGGCGCTGAGCTTCAGTCATACCCGGAGTAATTCCTTCCAGCGCTTCTTTACTCACATCATCAATACGGACGATGAACGTTGCATACAATCCTTTGTTTGGAATTTCATCTGCATTGGTAGCCGCCCAAAAACCATCACGGATATAATTATGTTCCAGCGTAGAATGATTTTGAATCGCATCGAACCCGCAATGATGATTGGTGAGCACAAGGCCTTTGGAAGAAATAAGTTCACCTGTACAAAAACCGCCAAAGCTTACCACGGCGTCTTTCAGGCTGCCTTTATTGATGCTGTAAATGTCTTCGGCGCTTATCTTCATGCCGAGGCTTTTCATACGTGATTCGTTGAGCTTGCCCAGCAATTGCGGCAGCCACATGCCTTCGTCCGCTCTCGCGAAAAAAGAACTGCCGGTTAATAGAATGACTAAAAGGAATTTGATAGATTTCATATGTCAATGGTGAATGGTGAATGGTGAATGGTGAAGGTGAATGGTCAAGGTGAATAGTGTTCAGAACCGGGGCATTTTAAAGAAGCTGCAACTTTAAAAATTATTAATTATTAATTGTTAATTATTAATTGTTTTCCAGCCTCGCCCCCACAACTTCTCCCCCTTCCACATCCACCACAATATTTTCCTGCAAAGTGGTAGAAACAGAAAGTCCGACGTAATTGACAGCAACAGGAAATTGTTTATGAGTCCTTTCTACGAGAGCCAGCGTCTGTATCTGGGTGGGATATTGTTTCAGTAAGGGTTTCAGGGCATATAACATGGTTCGGCCGCTATTGGCTACATCATCAATGAGTAAGATCGTTTTATTATTAAAATCAACTTCTTCACTGAGTTTTATCTCGCCCGGATTTTTTTTATCTATTTCCAGAGACATCACCCTTACAAAACCAGAATATACTTCAAGCAGGTATTCTTCAATTTTTTTAGCTATGAATATACCGTTCTCTTTAATACCTATAAGAATGATCTCTTTATTTCCATAATTGCGTTCCGCTACTTCAAGTGCCATGCGGCGAAGTTTTTTATCTGCGGTATGTTTGTCTAAGATCATTTTATTACACGAATTTTACGATTTACACTAATTAGCGATATAAGTGGAGGCCCCTCCACTACTCAAACGATTTCACGAATTAAAGAAATTTTGTGCGCATGCTTTTATTTGCCCCTTTGCGTGAAATTCTTCCAAAATTATTCATTCTTCCCTTGTAAAAGCTAAATTTTCTATCTTAGCTGTTACAAATTCCATTTATGCAGTATTTACCGCAGGTAATTTTCGTATTGTTAGCCGCCGCTGCCAGTTTTTTATTCGCAAAAAATATCATGCAGATCAGGCGAAATATTTTACTTGGCAAGGAAGAAGATCTTACTGATAATTCCGGCCTTCGCTGGAAGAATATGCTGCTGCTGGCTTTTGGACAAAAGAAGATGTTCCGCAACCCAATGGTAGCCGTGCTGCATCTTTTTGTGTACGTAGGTTTTGTGGTAATTAATATTGAAGTGCTTGAAATTGTATTGGATGGGATTTTAGGAACGCACCGTCTTTTCCTGTCTTCATTGGGCGGTTTTTATACTTTCCTGATAAATGTTTTTGAGATACTTGCCGCAACGGTCCTTATAGCCTGCGCTATCTTTCTCGTACGTAGAAATATCATCAAGCTGAAGCGCTTTATCAGCAAGGATCTTGACGGATGGCCACGCAGCGATGCAAACTACATTCTTATTACAGAGATCGTCCTGATGGCGCTTTTTCTTACCATGAATGCTACCGACAGAGCTTTGCAATTGCAAGGCGCTGAGCATTATCATACAACAGGGCATTTCATCATTTCGGATGCACTTTCGGGATTATTCAGCGGAATATCTGCAGGCACATTGATTTTGATAGAACGCAGTTGCTGGTGGCTGCACATTATCGGCATCCTCGCTTTTTTAAATTATCTGCCCTACAGCAAGCATCTTCATATCATGCTGGCATTTCCAAATGCATATTATGCAAGGCTGGAACCAATGGGTGAAATGAAGAACATGGTGAATGTACAGAATGAAGTAAAATATATGATGCAACCGGAACTGGCTCCTGCCGGTGACGCACAACCGATGAAATTTGGCGCAAAGGATGTTCAGGACCTCAGCTGGAAAAATCTGCTGGATGCCTATAGCTGCACCGAGTGCGGACGATGCTCTGCGGCATGCCCGGCAAACATTACAGGAAAATTATTGAGCCCACGCAAAATAATGATGGACACCCGTGACAGGGCGACCGAAGTGGGAAAAAATATTGCAAAAAATAAAGAGTTTGTTCCCGATGGCAAAACATTGGTACACGATTATATTACCGTAGAAGAACTCAGGGCGTGTACCAGTTGCAATGCCTGCGTGCAGGAATGTCCGGTGAGCATCAATCCGCTGGAGATCATATTGGAACTGCGTCGTAGCCTGGTAATGGAAGACAGTAATGCCCCACAGGAATGGAATGGCATGTTCAGCAATATTGAAAATAATTTTGCTCCATGGAAACTCAGTCCGGATGATCGTGATCAATGGGCTGTGGAACTAGAATCCAACTGAACTTCTAATTAAATTTTTTAGCTTTCAATTCCCTTATCGTGTGTTCAGTACACCCGTTGCTCAATGGAGTGATGGTGATCAGGTATTTCCCAAACAACGCATTGTGACTGGCCATCACCAGGTTTGAATTTCGGAAATAAGTGAACTGCTCCGGATCAAATGCCAGCGTATCGGGTATATGCAGACGTGGAATATCGGGGTGAAGCAGATACAAAACAGACAAGCCTGTGAGATCAAGTGTGATGATATGTACCTCCGAATCAAGTTTCCGGTAAATAGTGCTGCTACGGAACTCTATGGAAGCATCAAAGCAAACCACCCCCTCACCAGTCATCTCCAGATTAAAATCCGAAATAAATCGCACAAGTTGATCCTGCGTTGCTTTCATGTTGGTTGTTTTCAAAAAATATTACGACTCTACTCTATAAAAATAATGCCAGAAGAGCATGATAATAGTACGATTTTTTTGAAAAAAGGGTTTGTAGTATAAATTCGAAATTCTCTCGTCAATAAGCATATACACCTACTCACTTAGAACGAAATTTATCATTTATATTTCATGAGCTTTTCAACAAACCAACTTTGAGCCTTTCAACAAACCTGCCTGGCTGTTATTCATCCGATCTTTGTGTTATAAAAAAATTTATTATGAAACAAGTTTGGTTTATTACAGGTAGTTCACGTGGGTTGGGCCGACAACTTACGGAAATAGTTCTGGCGGATGGTGGCCTGGTAGCAGCCACTGCAAGAAATCTTTCTCAATTGGATACATTAAAAGAAAAATATCCGGAGCAATTACTGGCTGTTCAACTGGATGTTACAAAACAAGAGGAAATTGAAGAAGCTATTAAATTAACCATCGCACATTTTGGAAAAATAGATGTATTGGTCAACAATGCAGGCTTTGGGATCATTGGTGCCGCGGAAGCTTTTACAAAAGAGCAGGTTCTTAGCCAGCTTGAAACAAATTTGTATGCACCGATCGCGATCACCCGTGCAGTATTGCCATATATGCGCAAGCAAGGCTCCGGACGCATCTTGCAGATCAGTTCAGTTGGTGGCCGCGTGGGTAACGCCGGACTAAGTATATATCAGGCTGCTAAATTTGGACTCGGCGGATTTACAGAGGCACTCGCCAAAGAAGTAGCGCCATTGAATATTTATGTCACTTCCGTTGAACCCGGAGGTTTCCGTACAGATTGGGCAGGCGATTCCATGACGTATGCTCCAGGATTGGAAGGGTATGAAGAAACAGTCGGACAGCGTGCAGATTTTTTCAAAAGCGGAAAATTCATTCCAATGGGTGATCCTGCAAAAGCTGCAAAAGTAATGCTCGAACTTACGCAATCTCCTAATCCCCCTGTCCATCTTGTATTGGGAAGCGAAGCCATAGCCCTGTTGCAAAATTCGGATGCCGAAAGAAAAGCAGAACTGGAGAAATGGCTGCCAGTAAGCCTTTCAACGGATCATGATGAAGCGACAAACTTCCTGAATACGACGCTTGGAAAAACATTTATTAAAGCGTAAAAAGTAAATTAACTTGAATATCCGAAGCCGGCATTGTGCTGGCTTCGGTGACAAGAACATTCTCTATTCAAATGAAAGCAAACGTTGATACTCCAACTCCATGGGTTTTGTACTCCTGCTATTCAGCTTCGCGAAAGGAAGTTGAAAAAATAGTTCCGGAGCATGCCTTCTGCCAGGTGATATCCGGCAAGCTCGAATTCTATCTCGCAGGTAAAAGGGTTTTCATGAAAGAAGGAGATACATTTTTATTTAAACGGAACCAATTGTCAAGATCTACGAAACATCCGGGTAAAAATGGAATATTCGAATCGACAACTGTCTGGCTGGACCAGCCGGTTTTACAGGCTTTTGGAAAGGAAAATAATATCATAATCAACAAAGCTTATACAGGTGATACGGTAGTCTTGTTAAAGACAGATCCTTTGTATAAAAGTTATGTAGAATCTCTTGCACCCTATATCAAAAAAACACCGGTCAACTCTACAAAAAAAGTGATCAACCTGAAAGTACGGGAATTGCTGTTTATTTTACTTGAACTGGAAAGTGGTTTAAAAGAGCTTCTGTTCGATTTTAGCGAACCCGGAAAAATTGATCTGGAAGAATTCATGAATACACATTTTGAATTTAATGTGCAGCTGCAACGGTTTGCTTTTCTCACCGGCCGGAGCCTCGCCACATTCAAACGTGACTTTCAAAAAATCTTCCAGACTTCACCAGGTCGTTGGTTGTTGCAAAGACGACTGCAGGAGGCCTTTTACCTCATAAAAGAAAAAGGTAAAGCACCATCAGATATATATCTTGATCTTGGTTTTGAAGACCTGTCTCATTTTTCATTTGCTTTTAAAAAAGCTTATGGAATGTCGCCCTCCAAAGTATAATAGTGTATTCGGAAATTTATGCATCATCAACTTTCCTGTACCATCGTTTCATTGTGCTGATCTTCGATCTTGTGCATCTTTTCTTCGATGCCTTTATGTCGTAATATTTTAATCAGTTGTATGATAGCCGTGATGGCAAAAATGCCACCGATGACCCAATTGAGGTATTGTTGACTGTTGGCGATGCGCTGTACCAGCCACTTTCCCCCGAATATGAAAACACAGTTGCCAAGTAATGTCCCGATGCCGATACCGATGATATAAGAATTATACTGGCTGTTTTTTGGCTCCAGTATTTTTTTGGTAAACAACACGGTGCTCCATCCAAACCAGAAAGGTATCTGTACAGGATTGATGGCGCACATGAACATACCTAAAAGAAAACGATGCATATTATTGTCCAGCATCACATTCTTCGCATCACCTCCTTTTTGTGTTGCTGCAATAAAACTACCCACTGCTAATGCCAGGATGATCCCGAAGGTTACCCACTCCATGATACGCATAAGTTTTTCCTGCTTACGCACCCAATCAATCCCAACAAGCGAAATACGCACGTAGATCATTTCCACCAGCAGCGACCCAAACGAAAAATAAATGGCATCTTTCAGGCTTTCCTGAATACCGATCTGCATGGCAGCAATGTTGAGCGTACCCAATGGCAATGATCCCAAAAAGCTGATGACGAGCCCCCAGCAGAAAATACGGAGAATTTTAGGCATGGTCCAAAGATAATTGAGAAATTAATAATTGATAATTAATAATGAATAATTCTCCAGAGTGAAACTCTTTTCAGGTTTACAATGACTTTTAATCACATAAAAAAACCGCAGCTTTCAAACTGCGGCAAATATCATATAGAATACTCGTCGATGACCGGTCGTCGGTTGTCAGTGGTCGGTTGTCAGTGGTCGGTCATCGGTGGTCGGTCATCGGTGGTCGGTCGTCGGTCATCGGTGGTCGGTGATCGGTGGTCGGTCATCGGTGGTCGGTGGTCGGTCGTCGGTCATCGGTGGTCGGTGGTCGGTCGTCAGCCGTCTATTTCGCAAACACTTTCAATTCCACTTTCACATTATCGCTCATGGTAGCGCTGCTTTTGCCTACGCCGTAATCGAGGCGATTGATCTCAAATTCACCCGTAAAAAGAAAACCTGCTTCATTAGAAACCGCATTGAATGGGAAGCTGATGACTTTGGTCACATCTTTGATAGTAAGGTTACCAGTGAAAACATATGATCCGGGAGTAGTTGTGGTAGCGATTTTGGTACTTACGATATGAATGGTCGGATATTTTGCCGCATCAAAAAAGTCAGCATTTTTAAGATGGTTGTCACGTCTGTCGTTATCTGTATCAACAGTATTTACGGCTACAGTTACGTCAACAGAAGACGCTGCCGGATTTTTCATATCAATTTTAATGGCTCCTTTCAATCCGCTCAGATCACCGCCGGTGTTGATCGCCATATTTTTTATCACAAAATGTACCTTGCTGCCTTCATCCTGTGGAGTAAGTGTTTTCTGTGCATATAATCCTACAAAAGAGAAAAGTAATATGGCCAGAAATAAAGTATTTTTCATAAACGAAATTTTTGATATGCAAATTAAACGCATTAATTTAAAAACATATCCTAAAGTTCTTTTAACAAAACCTGCTTTAATTACGTTAATAGCATAGTAATGCTGGTGACTGGATGCTGGTCACTCGATACTGGATGCTGGATACCGGGCTTTTAATAATTATCCGGTATTTATTATCAATTTGAACTTTTACTGAATTTCAAATGTTGCACACTAACGGACCAGCATCCAGTGACCAGCATCCAGTATCATCTGCCCAAATATAAATACCTTTCCCATCATATGTTCCGCTCATCCACCATACAATTACTTCGTTTTCATTTTTCGTTTTTCCTGATGCCGGTGTATTGGTTTGCATTGAGCCAGGTACTGGAAGTAAACTGGCAAAGGGCTTTGCTCGTTTTCGTCATTCTTCATTTGCTCGTTTACCCTTCCAGCAATGGGTACAATAGTTATATGGATCGTGATACGGAGAGCATCGGCGGAATAAAAAACCCGAAAGCCCCCACCAGGCAACTATTTTACACATCCGTTACGATGGATATACTGGCAATATTGCTCAGTTTTTTTATCAGCATCTATTTTGTTGTGGGAATAGTTTTATACATAATGGCATCACGGGCATACAGCTACCGGGGTATCCGTTTGAAAAAGTATCCGGTCATTGGTTACGTAACGGTGATATTTTTCCAGGGAGCAGTCACTTATTTTCTGGTGAAACATGGCTGCAGCGCAACATTACAGCTTTCCGTGTCGCCGCTGGCGATGGCAGCATCGTCGTTATTGGTCGGTGGCTTTTACCCGTTAACACAGATCTATCAGCATCGGCAGGATAAGGCGGATGGGGTACGCACTTTGAGCATGATACTTGGTTATAGAGGAACGTTTGTATTTACTGCTGCCATCTATTTTGTAGCCATGGTATTGCTCGGCATCTATTTTGCAGAGAATCTTGAGTTGGATAAATTCATCGTATTTCAAACCTTTATGCTGCCAGTACTCGTATATTTTTTCTGGTGGTTTTATAAAGTGTATAAAAACACAGAGAATGCAAATTTCACCAACACCATGCGCATGAACCTGCTGGCATCAATATGTACAAATGCAGCGTTCATCACCATCCTGATAATAGATAAATTTTGAGTAAGATCACATCAATAGCAACCAGCCTTCCGGAGTTTAAACACACGCAGGATAAGCTGTACGAGTTCTCTGATAACATTTTTTCTACCAATGAAACCGATAGCCGGAAATTAAAATTCCTCTACCATCAAAGTGGAATAAGCAATCGTTATTCGGTAATTCCTGATTACAGCAAAACAATCAATGACTGGATATTTTATCCGCCATCGAAAGATCTCGAGCCTTTTCCTGGAATAGAAAAGAGGATGCAGTATTACGCCCGGGAAGCAACAAAACTTTCTGTTGCCGCAATTGAAAAATGTATTAAAAATCAATTAGCGAAAGAAGACATCACTCATCTTATTACTGTCAGTTGCACCGGCATGAGTGCGCCAGGATTGGATCTTGACATCATCGAGCAAATGAATTTACCGAAGAACATCGTGCGAACTTCTGTAAATTTTATGGGTTGTTATGCTGCAATTCATGCTTTGAAAATTGCTGATGCATTTTGCAAAAGTTCTTCAAAAGCCAATGTGATCGTAGTATGTACAGAACTTTGTACACTTCATTTTCAAAAAGAAATTTCTGTAGACAATATCACAGCATCCTTATTATTTGCCGATGGATGCGCAGCAATGTTATTGCAAAATGAGAGCACAGAAAAGGGAATTATTCTGCAGGATTTCTACAGCGATGTGAGTTTCAAAGGCAAAAAAGATATGGCCTGGCAGATCTCCTCTAAGGGTTTTTTGATGACGCTGACAGGTTTTGTTCCTGACCTCATCAAAGAAGATTTTGAAGGATTAGTAACCGCTTCTCTTGAAAGCACCGGCAAAACAAAAACTGATATCACCCATTGGTGCATACATCCCGGCGGAAAAAAGATATTGGATACTATCGTCCGAAGCCTGGGTATAAGTGATGCTGCATTAGCACATTCTTATTCGGTATTGAAGGATTACGGAAATATGAGTTCGGCCACCATCGTTTTTGTTTTGAAAAAGATATTCGATGAATTAAGGATGGAAAATCCAACGGAAGAAGCGAATATCTTTGGTGCGGCATTCGGCCCCGGACTTACCATGGAAACTTTTACTGCAACATATGGTTAACCTTTCTGCCAGATCGAATCAAAAAGAGATCCTCGACGAGGATAATATCCCATTTGAGGATATACGGCAGAATATGCGTGAGCTCAATTCAATCAACACCATCCTTGGCGGGCATCGCATAACGTTAACGGGTATGCGATTTTTTGCAAATGAACATGTAGGCGCTTCACCGATCAGTATTTGCGAAATAGGCTGTGGCGGCGGAGATAACCTGTATGCCGTTTTCCGGTCATGTCAAAATAAAAGGATCGCCTTGTCACTTCTTGGAATCGATATAAAAAAAGAATGCATTGATTTTGCGCAGCAGCAATACCCCAACATGCCTGCGCAATGGATCACCAGGGATTACCAGTTGGTTGATCTTAAAACAAACAAACCCGAAATTATTTTCTCTTCATTGTTTTGTCATCATTTTACAGAAGAACAACTGATCGCACAATTACGATGGATGAAAGCCAATTCTCGTTCCGGGTTTTTTATCAACGATCTTCATAGGAACACATTTGCCTATTACTCCATCAAATGGCTTACATCATTATTTTCGAGATCTTACCTGGTAAAAAATGATGCCCCACTCTCAGTTGCCCGCGGGTTTACAAAAAAGGAATGGAAGGAAATTCTCGGAAAAGCCGGGATCACTAACTACACCATACAATGGAAATGGGCATTCAGGCACCTGATCATTTTCAAGCATGCGTGAAAATATGTACGATACAGCGATCATTGGCGGCGGGCTTGCAGGCCTGAGTTTATCCATATTGCTGGCGCAAAAAGGTTTCAAAGTAATTCTTTTTGAAAAAGAAGAATACCCGTTTCACAAAGTCTGCGGCGAATACATCAGCATGGAAAGTAAAGATTTTCTCGAAAGCCTTGGATTCGGGATCGACGGTTTACCTGTTATTTCAAAACTCATCGTAACGTCACCAAATGGTACAGAGCTGAGACATCAACTCGATTTGGGAGGATTTGGCATCAGCCGGTTTTCGCTTGATGAACAACTGAAAAATATCGCGGTAAAAAATGGCGTTATTGTTTTTGAAAATTGTAAAGTAAGCGATGTGGTTCTATTGGATAATATTTTCCAGGTCAAAACTACAAGGGGTGAATTTACAGCAAAGGTTTGTTGTGGTTGTTTTGGCAAAAGAAGCAATCTTGATATCAAATGGAAAAGGTCATTTGTAAAGCAGATAAATAATAAACTCAGTAACTATATCGGCATTAAATACCATATCAGGACGGAGTTTCCCGCAGATACGATCGCATTACACAATTTCAAAAATGGCTATTGTGGCATATCCGGAATTGAAGAAAATAAATATTGCCTCTGTTATCTTACGAATGCGCAAAATCTTAAAGAGAGTAATAATTCCATTGAAGAAATGGAAAAGAATATCCTATCAAAAAACATTTATCTCAAAGAAATATTCGAGCGAAGCGAAAAATTATACGAATCGCCTTTGTCGATCTCACAGATATCTTTCAATAAAAAATCCAGGGTGGAAGATCATGTATTACTTCTCGGCGATGCTGCCGGGATGATCACCCCGCTTTGTGGCAATGGGATGAGCATGGCGATGCATGGTGCAAAGATCGCAGCAATCAACATCACAGGTTTTTTACAGAAAAAAGCTTCGAGGAAAGAAATGGAAGAAAATTATTCTTTGCAATGGAAAAACGAATTTAATTCCAGGTTGCGCATGGGGCGTACGGTTCAGCGTTTCTTTGGAAAAAATTCCATAACAAATTTATTTATCCGATTGATGAAAGCCGCACCATGGCTGACTAAATTCATCATCAAAAAAACTCATGGAAAGCCGTTTTAATTAATAATGAATAATTAATAGTTAATAATTATTAACCGCATCAGGCAAACAATTTCTTGAAGCGAATTAATTATTAATTATTAATTCTACCCGATCTTCTCATCTGCCGCCTTCATAACTTCAAACAATTTCACCGTTTCCTTCCTGAATTTCATCCCACGCATAAATGACCAGGGTTTTACGCCAAGCGACGCATTGTACCTGCTGATCGTGTATAGCGCTTTCCAATGCTTGAGGATCTCTTTGTGTGCATTGCGTAATGTATAACCGGTATCATAAAAATGATTGGGTTCAGCTCCGCAGCCGTTGTATTCAAGGATGGTGAAATTTTTGCCTTGTTTCAATTCAGCGATGCTGTTGCACATGATATCATAACGGCCGTAAAAAAAATCATTGATGCTGATGCTGATATCATCGAATATTTTCAACAGGTTGTCATCAATCTCCTCTTTAAGATCTACAAAATGCGCTCCCCTGTTGTGATTGGCCGCATAACTCAAAATATATTTTTCGCCGGCAGGCACTATATTATCCCAATTTTCTTTGTGTTTGCTATGCAACTCACCCACACGCTTAGACGCTTTTTCGTGATGCGCAACCAGTTCTGACAACGTATGTTTTCCGTCACCGATAACATGTAAAGGGATCTTATGTAAAAAACCGGTGATAACACCTTTGGTATCTCTCGGATGACGGATATGAAAAACACTCACTTCGATCGGGTAATGCACCATCGCCTGAACAATATATTCCACAGGAATGTTGCGATGATAATGCAGCAACTCTTCCTCATTATCCACTTTACGAAACAAGATACCCTGTCCGCCTACCTCCGGTTTTACGATAAAGGGATACCTGATGTGATTTTCGTCTAGCCATTGCCGTATGGAAACGATATCATCAGAAGGCAATACATTGAACGTAGTGGGGTAAAGATCTTTCGGCAACAGGTCATACATTTCCCGCTTCGGTTCGCCTTCCATTCCGCCAAAAGTGAGCTTGGGATTGCTGGGAGTAAAGAACCAGACCGCCCCGGATTTTATCATGTACCAGCACCAGTAAGGCACCAGGGGCGCATAGATCAGCTTGAATGGCCATGCTTCCCAGTTCTTTATTTTTTGTATGAGACTTTTCAAATCGGTAGTTAATTTGTAAAAATAAATGCAATTGGGCAAACATCAATGATAAAATGTTGTTTACTTTGTTGTAATAAACCTTAACACATGCATGTACCAACAATGGCGGAGATGATGGCGGGTGGCGAAAATCCGGAAATATTATTCTGGGTTGGCTGTGCAGGAAGTTTCGATCAGAGAGCGCAAAAGATCACCAAAGCATTCGTGACCATACTTGATAAAGTAGGGATAAAATATGCCATCCTTGGCAAAGAAGAAATGTGCACCGGCGACCCTGCAAGAAGGGCGGGCAATGAGTTCATGTTCCAGATGATGGCATATCAGAATATCCAGATATTAAATGGTTACGGAATCAAAAAGATCGTGACTGCCTGTCCTCATTGCTTCAATATCCTCGGCAATGAATACCCTGAATTGGGCGGCACTTATGAAGTGATACACCACGCTACTTTTTTGCAGCAATTGATTGATACCGGAAAAATAAACATGAAAGAAGGCGGCGCCTACAAAGGAAAAAAGATCACTTATCATGACAGTTGTTATCTTGGCCGGGCCAATAATATTTACGAAGCTCCCCGAAAAGTACTGGAAGCACTGGATGGCGAACTGGTGGAAATGAAACGTTGCAGGAGCAACGGGCTTTGCTGCGGTGCCGGCGGAGCGCAGATGTTTAAAGAAGAAGAAGCCGGAGCTGTCCGTATAAATATAGAGCGAAGCAATGAAGCACTCGAAACCGGCGCCACTATTATCGCGGCAGCTTGTCCTTTCTGCAATACAATGCTTACAGATGGGGTAAAAAATAAGGAAAAAGAAGATGATGTGGCGGTGATGGATATTGCGGAGCTGGTTGCAGCATCAATGGTATAAATGTATGATGTATGATGTAAGATGTATGATTTCTTCAGGTTTGAAGTACATACTATTGTACACATAACCTTTCGTTTGAAGGAAATCTTACATCATACATCTTACATCATACATCTTACATTGTCCTACATTTGCACTATGGACTTCAACATAGCCGAATATATCCCCGAAGATTTTCACGACAGCAGCAGGGTTTGGATCTACCAGTCAAACCGTTTATTTTTCATGAGTGAAGCGCTTGATATGGAAAAAACGCTGCAGGATTTTGTAAGCAGTTGGAACAGCCATGGCACACCGGTAAAGGGTTATGCCAACCTGTTCTTTGGCCGCTTCATCATTTTTATGGCGGATGAAACCGCGGCTGGAGTAAGCGGTTGCAGCACCGACAGCAGCGTTCGGGTGATAAAGGAAATCGAAAAAACATACAGTGTAGATATGTTCAACAGGCAATTACTGAGCTTTTTTGTAAAAAATAAAGTGGAACAGATCCCACTCTCTCAATTGAATTATGCCTTAGAAAACGGCATCATCACTGGCGACACATTATACTTCAACAATACAGTGCTTACAAAAAAACAATTGCTGGAAGAATGGATCACGCCGGCGAAGAATAGCTGGCTGAGAGGCAAATTAGTTAATGGATGATTTTATAATGGATAATTGTCCATTATAAAATCATCCATTTTTGTTTTTCGCCATCTTTTTGGTTGCTTTCTTGAACGTATACGCCAACCCCAGCTTATAATTCCTGCTATTATTCCTGTAAAAACTTTCCAGCGTGTAGCCGGGACCGTAAGTAAAGTATTTATTCTGCTGCTGACGGAACGGATCGATGATATTAAAGCTGACCGAAAGGTTTTTCTTAAATAATTTTTGCTGAATCCCGAGGCTCATACTGAGGGTGCTTCGCAAACTTCCCTGCGGATTTGCAAACCTGCGATAGGCGAAATTTCCTGTCATGGTAAGCAAAGGATTTACCGTATAATTTCCTGTAACTGATGAGGTCAGCGAACCACCGTTGCGAAAACGGTTAATCTTTCGGTCATGCTCGCTATACACATTGTAGCTGTATCCCGCACTCAGCGTGGCTTTTACCTTTTTGCCAATATTAAATCCGCCCCAGGCACTGCTTTCATATTCTTTTCTTCCGCTCAGATTTTGCCAGGTGGTAAATGTTTTACCATCGGCCTGTAACGTACGGATGGAGCTGAATATTTGCTGCAAGGCGTTGTACCCGATCGACAGGTTGACATTGTATTTTTTATTCCAATATCCACCTATCACGTCGAAATTATCTGAATAATAGGGTTGCAAAAACGGATTACCAAACCGGGTATTGTAAGGATCGGAATAATCCACACTCGGATTAAGATTACTGATACCGGGCCTTTTGATGCTGCGTTTATAGCTAACCGTCAGGCTGAAATCATTCTCCCACTTTTTATTCAGTGTAGCAAATGGTAGTGAGCTGTAGTAAGGGTTTGCGTAATTATTAGCATTGTTCACAATATCAAAGGAAGTGCGGCTGTACTCCTGCTGTAATCCTGCAGTAATGAAAAAATTCTTTTTCACCTCATACCTCAAAGCCATCCTAACCGCATAAACAGCCTGGTAAAAATCGAACTCATTGCTCAGCACCGGATTCTCTGTCAGCACATTCTCAGGCTTTTTTAGATAAGCTGTGTGAAGCGTATTGTAAGTATGATAATAATTGACATTTCCACCAACACTCAGGTAATATTTATTATTCGCCAAAGGCCTGTCGTAGTTGATCCGCAGTGAATATGTCCGGTTAGTAGTATGCGTATTCTGCTGCTGTGTCGAATCAGTGCCTGTAAAACTTCCATCAGGAAAAAGGAATTGCTGGTAATAATTACGCAGGTTATCATAGCTTCCCCAGGCTGCGCTACCATTTACCGTAAAGATCGTTGGAATATTTTTTCCCTTAAAAGTATAGGTAAATGCAGCCGATGGATTTCCGCTTTCCGTTTCGCTTCCCACAGTTCTGCTGCTGAGTTTGTACAATTGTTCAAAGCGGTTGATATTGCTGTAACGGGTGTTGTTCATCCCCCCATTATTATTCGCATTATAAAGCAAGGTCGCATTCAGGCTGCTTTGTTTGGTCAGCTGATAATCCACGGAGAGCCTGCTGTTGGGCCGTCTTGTGCGGCTGTTGTTTGAACCGGTGGTGTTAAAATAATTGGTGCTATCGGCATACATGTTCTGCCGGTTGCTGTAGCTGACCCCACGATATTCATTATAGCTATACCCCACATTAAAATTCAACGAAAGTTTATTCTTGCGATAATTGATATTCCCACTGGTGCTGGCTTCTCCCCTTGTTCCATACGCTACATTTAGCCTTGCGCTAAAACCGACTTTTCCTTTTTTGGTCACGATATTGATCACACCACCACGTTCGTTGGCATATTGCGGAGGCGGCGTGGTGAGCACTTCAATTTTTTCGATCATGCTACCGGGCATACTTTCCAGCAGATCCTGCAACTGGCGGGCATCAAGTTCTACAGGTTTATCATCTATCAGCACTTTTACTTCTTTTCCACGCATCAACAGTTTTCCATCCTCGTCTACACTTACCAGTGGTGTTTGTTTTAATAAATCTGTGGCACTCGAACTGTTGCTCAATGCCGATTCAGAAGCATTGAAAGTGATCTTTCCATCTTTATTTTCATACAAAGGTTTTTCTGCATACACGATCACTGCGGAAAGATCAGTTGAAGTGGACACAGTGGATAGTTTTATATCAGCCAGGTTAAAATCCGATCGTTCGCGGCGCACATAAATGCTGTCGATCCGAACGGGAGCAAATCCCAGCGACGAAATGGACAGCCGGTAATAACCAAAAGGCAGATGGGCAAACTCAAAAGCCCCGTCTTTATCGGTAAATGTGTAAAAAGTTTTTTGGCCATCCCCCATATCACTGGCGATCACGGAAGCCCCTTCAATTGCTTTGGAATTATTGATCCCCAGCAAATTACCTGCAATTATACCAGCAGTGGAATCTCTTTGTGCAAAGGAAAACTGGCTGAATAAACAGAAAATGATAAGCAGGTGAAGTTTCAAAAAGGCGATTTTTCTGCAAATTAAACTGAACAAATGAAGAATGTATCATGAACTGTCAGGAATCTTTTTACATTATAGGATGCGGAACAGGAGTTCCACAGTACATATTTTCTGCCATCCTGTCATCATTTTGCTATTTTCAGTATCTTTGCCCCTAAATTTATTTCGGGACGATGCAGGAACTTCTTTTGGATAAGGCACATGATGAGACACGGCAGGGCGAAGCTTTTGCGCCTGCGCATCAGCCTGTGGCTATCAATGGCAAACGCTTTTATATAGAGAGTTATGGTTGTGCGATGAACTTCGCCGATAGTGAAGTAGTAGCGTCTATTTTACAGAAAGAAGGTTTTGGTGCCACTACAGATGCCGGATCTGCTGATCTTATCCTCATCAATACCTGCTCCATCCGTGAAAAAGCGGAAGACAGGGTACGTAAGCGTCTTACAGAATTCCGCCAGTTGAAGAGGTCCAACCCTGGATTGGTAGTGGGTGTACTTGGCTGCATGGCGGAGCGATTGAAAGCCAGTTTTATTGAAGAAGAAAAACTCGTGGATATAGTGGTAGGCCCCGATGCCTACCGCAGCCTTCCAGGCCTGATCGAGGAGGCCAATGGCGGACAAAAAGGGGTGAATGTATTGCTCAGCCGTGAAGAAACTTATGCAGATATTGCGCCGATAAGGCTCAACAGCAATGGCGTGACTGCTTTCGTAAGCATCATGCGGGGCTGTAATAATATGTGTTCGTTTTGCGTGGTGCCTTTTACCCGTGGCCGCGAACGCAGCCGGGATGCGGCCAGCATCGTACAGGAATGTGAAGCATTGTTCAACGAAGGCTACCGTGAAGTGACTTTGCTGGGGCAAAACGTGGATAGTTATCATTGGATAGATGAACAAAAGGACCTGACGGTAACGTTTGCACGCCTCATGGAAATGGTAGCAGAAATATCTCCATTGTTGCGCATTCGTTTTTCCACTTCTCATCCAAAAGATATTACCGATGATGTATTACACATCATGGCCAAATATGAAAACATCTGCAATTACATTCACCTGCCGGTACAGAGCGGCAGCACAAGGGTTTTGCAGATGATGAACAGGACCTACAGCCGTGAATGGTACCTGGCAAAAGTGGACCGCATCCGCGAAATACTGCCAGACTGTGGTATTTCCACCGATATGATCGCTGGCTTTTGCACCGAAACGGAAGAAGAACACCAGGAATCACTCAGCCTGATGGAGTATTGCAAATATGACCTTGCTTACCTGTACTTTTATTCTGAACGGCCCGGAACCCTTGCCGCCAGAAGGTTTAAGGACGATGTGCCTCTGGATGTCAAGAAGCGCAGGCTGCAGGAACTGGTAGATCTGTACCGCGATCATTCACTGATCAGCATGCAAAAAGATGTGGGCAAAGTATTTAAAGTGCTGGCTGAAGGAAACTCAAAAAAAAGCGACGACGAATTATATGGCAGGGCGGATAATAATAAAGTGGTAGTGTTTCCGAAGAAGACGTTTGTGAAAGGTGACTATGTTTCAGTAAAAATTACACATTGTACGGCAGGAACTTTACTCGGTATCCCAGTCGATACCGATAACATAGATAATTAAATCAAATGATTGCTGATATCATAAAAAACAACTTAGTTTCTATACACGGCATTTGCGAAAAATTTGGCGTAAAATCCTTGCATCTATTCGGCAGTGCGGCTGATAATACTTTGACTTCTAAAAGCGATATAGATTTTTTGGTCGATTACTTTAAAGATTCCGAAGGGCTTCCTAAGGCGCCATTTGATTATTTTGATATTTTATTTTCTTTAGAAAATATAACAGGTAAAAAAGTAGACCTTGTGGTAAAGGATGCATTAAGGAACAGTTACTTCATCAATAGTTTTAATAATAATAAAGTATTGATATATGAAAAAAGAGATTAATTCATATATCGAGGATATAGCCTTTTCAATCGAAAGGATTGAATTTCATGTAAAGGATACTGAGTCTTTCGCTGATTTCAAAACTTCATATACAGTTTACGATGCTGTAGAAGAAGGCTGGCAATCATTGGTGAAGCCATGTGGCAAATGAATAAAATAAATACTGAATTAGAATTTACGGATAAAGCGAAGATCATTGGATTAAGGCATATTCTTACGCACGATTACGATCTCGTTAGTCCGGAAATAATCTGGAAGATTTTACAGAATAATATTCCGGTTTTAAAAGAAGAAATAGAAAAAACATTCAATAATTTATAAACTAGTCCCTCAGAATTTATCCCGCTCTGAGCGGGAGGGGGCGGAGGGGGTAATATGGATCAACAAGCAATCAAAAATCGTTTCGGTATCATCGGCAATACGCCCGCGCTCAATCATGCATTGAACGTGGCGATGCAGGTGGCTAATACCGATCTCAGCGTACTCATCAATGGTGAGAGCGGCGTGGGTAAAGAAGTTTTTTCTCAAATCATACATGCATTATCGGCACGCAAACACAACCCGTTCATCGCGGTCAATTGCGGAGCGATCCCTGAAGGTACGATCGATTCCGAATTGTTCGGGCATGAGAAGGGATCTTTTACGGGTGCAGTGGACAGCCGCAAAGGTTATTTTGAAACAGTCAACGGCGGCACCATTTTCCTGGATGAGATCGGGGAATTGCCGCTGGGTACACAAGCCCGTTTGTTGCGTGTACTAGAAACCGGCGAATACATCCGGGTGGGTAGCAGCAAAGTGCAGAAAACGGATGTCCGGGTAATAGCGGCAACTAACAAAGACCTTTTGGAATCCACCACCAACGGGCGTTTCAGGGAAGATCTGTATTATCGTTTAAATACTGTTCCGATAAGGGTTCCGGCATTGCGTGACCGCAAAGAAGATATTCTTTTGCTCTTCCGCAAATTCGCTACCGACTTCGCGGATAAATATAAAACCACTACCGTGCAGCTGAGCGAAGAAGCCAGGAATGCGCTCGTCAATTATTCATGGCCGGGAAATGTCCGTGAGTTGAAAAATATCGCGGAGCAGATATCAGTATTGAGCATCGACAAAAATATTACCGGAGAACAGCTCCGTGCTTTTCTTCCGGATCAGAATTACAACCGCATGCCGGTGCTGGCAGGAGGAAATGGGAACGTAAGCCAGACGGAGTTTGCCAACGAAAGAGAAATACTTTACAAACTTTTTTTCGACATGAAAAAAGATGTGAACGAGCTGAAGAAAATGTTTTACGACCTTTTGCAAAACCCCGGTATGGGATCTCATGCGCCGGTATTTACAAATGACAACAACAATAATAACAACCTCCGCGAATTAAGTACGGTTGGTAACAATTCAAACAATTACAACCCTTCCCCGGTGATCATCCAGGGCAACCAGGAAGCGCAGATCCATCATCATGAAGAAGTGGAAGAATCGCTGAGCATTATCGACAAGGAAAAAGAACTGATCATAAAAGCATTGAAAAAACACCGGGGAAAACGCCGCGATGCCTCGCTGGATCTTGGTATCAGCGAAAGGACGTTGTACAGGAAATTGAAGGAATATGATATTGAAGACCTTTGAGGGAATGGGTGAATGGGTGAATGAGTGAATGGTGAATGCCCGCCCGGCTGAACACCGTTCGGACGGGGTGAAACCTTCGAAGTTTGTATAAAATTGGAAGTTTAAAAAACTGGTGGTCGGTGGTCGGTCGTCGGTGGTCAGTGGTCGGTGGTCGGTGGTCGGTGGTCGGTAGTCGGTCGTAAACAATTCGTTTAATTAGTGTAAAAAAAATGAAATACTTCTCTCAAATAAAATTATTGATAGCATTTGGTCTGACCATTTTGCTTTCCGGCTGTGCTTCCTGCAAATACAGCTTCAAGGATATCTCGCCGATACCTGAGAATGTAAAGACCTTCCGGGTGAACCCGATCGAAAACAAAGCCCAGTATGTGAATACACAGCTTGCGCAGCAATTGACCGAAAAGGCCAAACAAAAGATCATCAATACTACCAGGCTGCGCCAGACCAACAGCGACGAAGCGCATTACGATATCAGTGGTTACATATCACAATATTATACCACTACCATCAGTATCACGGATAAGCAAGCCAGCGGCAACAGGCTGAATGTAGGCTTTCACCTGATCTTTAAAAATACTTTGGATCAAACGAAAGATTTCGAAGCGGATATTTCACGTTCCTATGATTTCGATGGGCAGCTATCCCTAACACAGGCCGAAGCGTCATTGACCCCAAAGATCGTGACTGATCTTTCGGATGAGATATTTAATAAGATATTTTCCAATTGGTAAACGGGTTAAAAGTTGAAGGTTGAAGGTTGAAAGAACTGACCTTGAACATTCAACTTTGAACCTTCAACCTTCAACTTTTAACCATATGCCCCATCAATCTTTATATCAAACCATATTCAACCACGGAACTTCCGGGAATGATGTGGTGAATGAGTTGGAACAAGTGACCAAAGAGTTTCCTTATTTCAGCCTGGCGCATTTTTTTCTGCTGAAAAATATGGAAGCCGGACATGCAGACGCGGAGAAAGTTGCCGCGAAAACAGCTTTGCATTTCAATAATCCATATTTGCTCAGGCAGCAATTGGCCAAAGAAATAAAACCGGTTTTTGAGGCAGAAAAATTTGTTGAACCCATTGAAACAGCAACCATTGTCGAAGAAAACGTGGTAATTGCCGAGGATCCTGAACAGGAACCCTTATCAATTTTACCCGATAATGCTGAAGAAGAAATACAGGAGGAGATAAAAACCGAACCGGTTGCTGAGAGTACCGTCGAAAAAATCCAACCCGTTGAAAATGTGACGGTTGAAGCTTCAACAGCGGTCATTGCGCAGCCGATAAAGGTAGAAACTGAAAAAACTGAACTTTTATTTGAGCCACTTTATACCACGGATTATTTTGCCTCGCAGGGGATAAAATTGAGCGAGGAAGTTCAACCGACGGATAAATTGGGAAAACAGCTCAAAAGCTTTACAGACTGGCTCAAAACCATGAAAAAAGTACACGAAAGCAAGTTGCCACAAGGCAGTGAGCAACTGGATGCTTCGGTGAACAAACTGGCTGAAAAAAGCAATAAGGACGAGGAAGTGATCACAGAGGCGATGGCGGAGGCATATATCATACAAGGCAAGCCCGAAAAGGCCAAAGATGTATATTTAAAATTAAGTTTGCTCAATCCCTCCAAAAACGCTTACTTTGCAGCCAAAATAGACGAGATTGCCTGGTAACAGGCTGACCGGCAATTAAATTTTAAAAAGAAATATAACATGTTAGCTTTATTCGGTGTATTAATTATTATTGCTTCAGTGGTTCTGGGATTGATCGTTCTGATCCAAAATCCAAAAGGTGGCGGACTTTCCGGCGCTTTGGGTGGATTTGGAAACCAGCTGATGGGTGTTAAACAAACTACTGATGTACTGGAAAAAGGTACATGGGTATTCAGCGCTATCGTAGGTATCCTTTGCCTCGTTTCTCCTGCTTTCATCAGCAAGGATGCAGCGGCAGGTTCCAAAGGAAATGATCTTATTGAAAAGACTACGCAGTCAGCTCCTAAACAACAGGCTGCACCTGCTGCTACTCCAACTACACCTGCCGGAACAACGCAGATGCCGAACACAGTAGATACTACCAAAAAATAAGTAACCACCCGAAAATATTTTAACCTCGCCTGCAAAGAGCGGGGTTTTTTTATATTACTTTGTCGAAAGATCATATCGCTTAATTTATGAAAAGAATCCTGCTCACTGTTTTACTGCTCCTGGCGGTTGCCGCGGCCTACATCGGCTGGAATGTGTTTGGCCCGGTGGCGAATGTTCCCGACGGGAAATATTTTTATATAAAGACCGGGTCTACTTATACTGATGTAAAAAAACAATTAGTAGAGGATAAGGTCTTGTCAGGCACTTTCTTTTTTGACAAACTCGCGAAACAGGTAAATTATGACGGTAATGTAAAAGCGGGAAAATATGATCTCAGCAACTCCCGCAGCCTTTACAAACTGGTGCGCATGCTGAAATCCGGCAGCCAGTCGCCGGTAAAACTCGTGATCAACAAACTGCGTACGAAAGAAGACCTCGCGGGCAAGATCGGAAAGAACTTCGAATGCGATTCAATAACTGTCATTACATTTTTGACCAGCAATGATTCGCTTGCGCCATTCAAACTGGATACCAATACCGTGATGACCGCGGTGATCCCGAATACTTATTTGTTTCAATGGAATGGTTCGTTCAAAAAATTATTGACCAGGTTACAGGAAGAGAAAAATAAATTCTGGACCGACGAGCGTAAAGCCAAAGCCGCCGCAAAAGGATTGACCACAGAACAGGTGTATACGATGGCCAGCATCGTGGAAGAAGAAACTTTGCTGCAGGGAGACAAATTGCTGATAGCAAGTACCTACATCAACCGCATCAAAACAGGGATGAGGCTGGGCGCCGATCCGACTGTAAAATATGCCATGCGTGATTTTGGGCTGAAAAGGATCTACGAAAAACACTTGAAATTTCCCTCGCCATACAATACTTACCAGAATGCGGGTTTACCGCCAGGCCCGATCTGTACACCTTCCAGCAAAACGATCGATGCGGTATTGGATGCGCCACAGACGAACTATTTTTATTTTGTAGCCAAGCCGGACCTGAAAGGATATTCCAATTTTGCTGAAACCTACCAACAACATCTGTTGTATGCAAAAGCTTACCAGCATGCGTTGGATAGCATCGAGTTGATCCGCCAGAAAAAAAGACAAGCAAACCCTTGAGAAAGATCCATCGCGTCATATACAGGAAAACCCCATTCCCCTACCTGCTCAACCAGAGCAAGAAGTGGCACCTGCCCGGGTTTGAGGGACTGCCGTTATATGATGTGATCATGTTCTTTCGCAAATCGATCCGTTCTCAAAGCCTTACAGAAAGAGCCGCGGCGATCTCTTACAATTTTATCATGGCGTTGCCGCCATCGTTGCTTTTCCTCTTCACGATCATACCGCACCTGCCGTTTATTTCTGTAAAAAGTATCAAATTCCAGCTGCATGCATTGATCTACGACATTATTCCTGCAAAGGGGCACAATCAAAGTATCATCGCATTCATCGACAGTTTTCTGGATGGCGCCCGGATCGGGCTGCTGTCTTTCGGGTTGTTGTTCGCACTCTTTTTCGCTTCCAATGCCATGATGGGATTAATGCGTTCTTTCAACAAAAAATACCTGGGTTTTGAAGAAAGAAAAGGATTGCACAAAAGATGGATCGCCATTAAACTTACCATACTCATTTTCGGATTATTGCTGGCTTACCTCATACTCCTCATCATGCAGGGGGCATTATTAAATTTACTGGTAAAAAGCAGCGACTGGAAACAATTCATTTTTTACACCAGGTGGCTGCTGATCGTATTATTGGTATTTTTCGCCATCGCTTTCATTTTTAAATACGCCCCCGCCATACAGAAGCGTTGGAAACTCGTGTCACCCGGAGCCATGTTAACGACCTTTTTAAGCCTCCTTGCTTCCCTTGGCTTTTCTGCTTTTGTCAATAATTTCGGCAAATACAATGCATTATACGGCGCCATCGGAACCATCATGATGCTGATGGCGTTGGTCTTTATCAATTCCCTTGCATTGCTGATAGGTTTTGAATTGAATGTAAGCATCAGTTCTCTAAAGGTGATCGCCGCCGAACGGGAAGCGGAAGAAAAAGCGAAAGCAATGGAGAATGTTAGAATGGAGAATGGGTAGTGCTTTTCTTAAGGTCGTTTTAGAGACGGGATGTTGCAAAAGCCGAAAGGAATTATCCATTATCCATTATAACATTATCCATTAATTTTTCTTCGTAAATTCATCCTTCAATTTAAACCTCTATTTATGAAAAAGATATTATTTGCGCTGGCACCGATCGCTATTGCCGCAGGCTTTGCATTCAGTTATGGCGATCCATTGCCCATCGGCAGCGACCTTCCGAAAGCAGAAGTAAAAATGCAGGATGTTTCCGGTAAAGAGATCAGCATTAAAGATGCAAAAAAAGAAAATGGTGTATTGGTGATGTTCAGTTGCAACACGTGCCCTTATGTAATAAAAAACCAGGCACGTACCAAACAAGTGGCTGCCTATGCTACCAAACACAAACTTGGCGTGATCATCCTCAACAGCAATGAAGCACAACGTACCACCGATGATAGCTTTGACGCGATGAAAACTTACGCAAAAGAGCAGGGATATAACTGGAATTACGTGGTAGATAAGAACAGCGAACTGGCCGATGCATTTGGTGCCAACCGCACACCGGAATGTTTCCTGTTTGACAAAACCCTGAAATTGGTATATCATGGTGCGATCGATGATAATCCTTCCGACGAAACTGCTGTAAAAGCACAACACCTGCAGAATGCGATCAAAGCCCTTTACCACAACGAAGTAATTACTGTTAAAGAAAGCAAGAGTGTAGGTTGCACGATCAAAAGAGTAAAATAATTCGTCTGAATAAATCTCAAAGGCCCGGTTGATCCGGGTCTTTTTAATTCATAAAAAATTTATGCGCCTGCGATTTTATTTATTGATACTGAGTTCATTTTTCTTGGTGAGTTTATTTTCTGCCTGCAGCAAAAAGAATTTTTCCGGCCGGGCTGAATATAATTTCAAGTCGAAAGATGGCCGTCCACACTACGAAGACCTTCACTATTGGGCGGCGCATCCCTGGAAATGGGATCCGTCAGATAGTGTGCCCCGGCCATTGCGCAACAGCCATATCAAAGACAGCACGGTAGATGTTTTCTTCATTTACCCTACCACTCTTACCGATAGAAATGATATGCGCTGGAACGCTGCCATCGATGATTCTTTATTGAATGCAAAAACAGATTACTCAACGATACTTCTGCAGGCAAGTGCCTTCAATGAGCAGACAAGAATATTTGCCCCCCGCTACCGGCAGGCGCATTACCGGGCATTTACCACACACGATTCTGCCAAAGCTTCGGCAGCGCTCGATCTGGCGTATGAAGATGTAAAAGCGTCTTTTGAATATTATCTTAAAAACCTGAATCATGGCCGGCCTGTCATCATCGCGGCACATAGCCAGGGTACGATCCATGCAGGAAGGTTATTGAAAGATTTTTTTGAAGGAAAATTGTTGATGAATAAACTCATTTGCGCCTATCTCATCGGTATGCCGGTAGCGGAAAACTATTTTTCGTCTATCCCTTACTGTAAGGACAGCCTGGGAACGGGTTGTTTTGTCAGCTGGCGGAGTTTCAAAAAAGGATATGCAGGCGATCCGTATATTCTCCAGGAGAAATATAAAAGCGTCGTCGTTAATCCTCTTTCATGGACAAGAGGCACGGAATATGTTCCGGCATCGAAGAACAAAGGGGCCGTGCTGCTAAAATTCAATAAGATCGGGAAAGGAGTAAGTGCGCAGGTTCATGATAATATACTCTGGACTGCCAAGCCGAAATTTTTCGGTAACATATTTCTTACGAAGAAGAATTATCACATCGCCGATATTAATTTATTCTATGTAAATATCAGGGAAGATGTGAAGCGAAGGATCGGGCTTTTTTGGAAGGGGTGATGTACCCTGAAGGTGAATGGTGAATAGGGAAAGCTTGAAACTCTTTCAATAACGCAAAACCTTTGTGCAGCTTTGTATCTTCGTGTCTTTGTAGTTCAAAAAAATCGGCGCAGACGAAGTCCTTAACCGTTCAGGTTCCATGCTCCTGTAGGAGTAAGAAAAAGATCCAGCAGTACAAACACCGCAAATACTACCGAAGCAATTCCATTGGCAGTCATGAATGCTATATTCACACGGCTGAGGTCATCAGGCTTTACGATGGAATGCTGGTACAGCAACATCCCGACAAACACGCCTACCCCTATCCAATACAAGATGCCAAATTCACCATAGAAACCTGCAGCCATAACACATGCAGCAGATAACACATGCAGCAGCGTAGATACCCCCAAAGCTTTTGATTTACCCATCACAGAAGGAATGGAATACAATTGATTTTCCTTGTCAAACCCTTCATCCTGCAAAGCATAGATGATATCGAAGCCGCTTACCCAGAACACTACGGCAAAGGAAAAAAGGATCGGCAATAAAGCGAAATGCCCGGTCACGGCAAGGTAAGCACCGATCGGCGCCAGGCTCAAACCCACGCCCAGCACAAGATGGCAAAGCGCCGTAAATCTTTTTGTATAACTATAAAAAAGGATGACGAACAAGGCTACCGGGGATAAATAAAAACAAATGCTGTTGATGAAAAATGTTGTTACAACAAACAAAACACAATTGATGATCACAAACGTGAGCGCATTTTTTTCGTTGATTATACCGGAAGGAATTTCGCGGATAGCTGTACGCGGGTTTTTAGCATCGAATTTTCTATCAAGGTAGCGGTTGAAAGCCATGGCTGCACTCCGTGCGAAAATCATACAAAGGATAACTAAACAAAATAGTTTTAGTAAATGAAATGTTTGATAAGGTGCATATATTGAAATATGCGAACCTGGAATTACACTTTGCTTCGGAAAAACATACACACCCAAAAAAAATCCAATCAATGCAAATGGCATCGCAAAAATGGTATGCGAAAATTTTATAAGAGAGAGATAGTTTTTTACTGTAGAAGGCATCTTAAATTATTATGACTGTCAGGGTGAGCTTGTCGAACCCTCTTTCAATTTGATTCATTTCCTGGTTATCCTTCGACAGGCCCAGGATGACAATCGACGGATTCAGGTTGAAAGCATTATTAATTATTAATTCTGGTCCTTATTATCTCCCACAACACTACACCCGCGGCCGTAGCGATATTCAGCGAATGTTTCATGCCCAGCTGCGGGATCTCTATGCAGCCATCACACAACGCGATCGTATCCTGCTCCACACCCGTCACTTCATTACCCAGGATCACCGCTATTTTTTCCTCAGATGTAAATTCCACTTTTTGCAACATGAGGCTACCCACTACCTGCTCTACCGCATACACTTTATAACCATCTGCTTTCAACGATTCAATGGCCGCCGCAGCGTTGGTAAAATGTTTCCACTCAACTGATTCTTCTGCGCCTAACGCAGTCTTTTTTATTTCCTTGTGGCCGGGAAGTGCCGTGTAGCCAGTGATGTAGATCGCTTCCAGCAGGAATGCATCGGCGGTACGAAAAACACTGCCCACATTGTAAGCGCTGCGGATATTTTCGAGCACAGCGATCACCGGCGTTTTCTCCGAACGCTTGAATTCTTCCACCGATTTACGGTTGAGTTCTTCCATGCTTAGTTTCTGCATGGCCACAGGTTTAATGAAAATGATGCGGGCATTTAGATCGCTTGCTTTTGCAGTTTTTCCGCTGGCTGTCCTACTTTCCATTCTGCGTAAGATTTTGCAGCGTTCACAAAATTCACGAAAAGCGGATGTGGGTTTTCCACCGTGCTCTTCAATTCAGGATGGTATTGCACACCGATGAAGAAAGGATGATTCTTCAACTCAACAATTTCTACCAATCCTTTTTCAGGATTTTTTCCGCTTGGGATCAGGCCGGCATTTTCAAAATCTGCCAGGTAAGCATTGTTGAATTCCCAGCGGTGACGATGGCGTTCGCTGATCATCGTAGCACCATATATTTTGTTGGCAAGGCTGCCTTCGGCAATCTCGCAGGCATAAGCGCCCAGGCGCATCGTACCACCTTTTTTCTTGATCTTTTTCTGTTCATCCATCAGGGCGATCACCGGATGTGGCGTAGCCGTATTCATTTCGGTGGAATGGGCATCTGTCCAGCCGATCACGTTGCGTGCATATTCAATTACGGCCATCTGCATACCCAGGCAAATACCGAAGAAAGGCATATTGTTTTCCCTCGCATATTTCACCGAAGTGATCTTTCCTTCCACACCTCTTGAGCCAAAGCCGGGAGCAACGAGCAACCCATCGAGGTCTTTGAATTTTTCCGCCACATTTTCTTCAGTAATGAATTCACTATGTACGTTTACGATCTGTACTTTGCATTGGTTCATAGCACCCGCATGAACGAACGATTCCAAAATCGATTTATACGCATCCTGCAGCTCAATATATTTACCGATAAGGCCGATCTTTATTTTTGTTTTCGGAGAATTCAGTTTGCTCAGGAATCCACGCCATTTGGTAAGGTCAGGAGCAGCATATCCATTGATGTGTAGTTGTTTCAGGGTAATGATATCCAGACCTTCCTGCAGCATTTTCAGCGGTACTTCGTAAATGGTTGAAGCATCCATTGCCTCTATCACCGCACCGGGTTTTACGTTACAAAACAGCGCCACTTTACGTTTCAGTTCATCCGTCAGCGGATGCTCTGTGCGGCAAACGATGATATCCGGATGCACGCCTTCCTGGCTGAGCATACGCACGCTATGTTGGGTTGGTTTTGTTTTAAGTTCCTGCGCCGCTTTCAAATATGGGATCAGCGTAAGATGCACTACCAGGCAATCTTCTTCGGGCAGTTCCCATTGGATCTGGCGCACGGCTTCCACAAACGGAAGGCTTTCAATATCACCAACCGTACCACCAATCTCAGTGATCACGATATCATAATCGCCGTTTTGCCCCAGCAACAACATCCTGCGTTTGATCTCGTCGGTGATATGCGGAACTACCTGCACGGTTTTGCCGAGGTATTCGCCTTCGCGTTCTTTATTGATAACGGTTTGATAAATGCGTCCTGTTGTAACGTTATTTGCCTGTGAAGTAGGGATATTCAAAAAGCGTTCGTAATGCCCAAGATCAAGATCGGTCTCAGCGCCATCGTCGGTTACGTAGCACTCGCCATGTTCGTAAGGGTTCAACGTACCCGGATCCACGTTGATATAGGGATCAAATTTCTGTATCGTCACTTTAAGCCCACGGCTTTGCAACAATTTTGCAAGCGAAGCGGCAATGATACCTTTACCCAATGAAGAAGTAACGCCGCCGGTTACAAAAATATACTTAGCCATAATAAAATATTTACTCATCAGCGAATTATTAAAATTGCTGATATGTTAGATAAAATGACCTTAAATAGATGGAAAATATCTGAGAGGTCGTGCAAAGATAGAAAACAATTGGGAATTACGAATTACGAATTACGAATTGGTTCAAATTTTTAACGTCTTTTCAGGCATTCGAAATTTTACTACAGCCGTTGGCGACTGACCACCGACAACGGACAACGGACCACCGTTAGTTCGTTATGCTGAAACGTTGTAAGGTTACAGAAATTTTATATTAGTCAGGCAGAATAGATCGGTACCCGGTCGTCAGTGGTCGGTCGTCGGTCGTCTCTTACCCTTTTACGATCTTATTGTAACTGGTCGCAATCCCTTTAATCAAAGACGAACTAAACCCCTGGTGCTCCATTTCGTTCAGCCCTGCGATAGTGCATCCTTTAGGCGTAGTTACCTTGTCGATTTCCTGCTCGGGATGCGTGCCGTTTAGCAGCAGCAATTCAGCCGCCCCTTTTACCGTTTGCGCAGCAATGAGATTGGCTGTTTTCGAATCGAATCCGATCTCGATACCACCCTGGATATTGGCCCGGATATACCGCATAGCGTAAGCGGTGCCACATGCAGCGAGTACTGTAGCGGCATCCATCAGCTTCTCGTCGATCACCACCACTTTACCCAATACATTGAAAAGATTGGTGACATAAGCGATCTGCTCTGCAGTGGCATTATTGAAACCCAGGCAGGTCATGCTTTCCTGGATGGCGATAGCGGTGTTGGGCATTGCCCGGCAAACCGGTAATTTCTTTTTGAGAATGCTTTCAATATCCTGGATAGTTATGCCGGTAACCACTGAAACCAGCGTGTGGTTTGATGTGAGATCTTTTTTCAAACCGTTCAGCACTTCGCTCACCTGGAATGGCTTGATAGCGAGGATCACCAGCCCGGAATTTTTTACCGCGGCATTGTTGTCGCTGGAAACATTCACGCCTTTTGCTTTCAGCTCCTTCAGCGTATCAGTATTCCTTTTGGTAACGGTGATATCCGCCGCCTTGCAGAATTTACTTTTCAATAAACCTTCGGCGATAGCTGTGCCAAGGTTTCCGCCGCCGATGATGGTGATCTTTTTATTCATTTTATAAAGTTACGGGTTACGGGTGAAGAGTTTCGGGTTGAGACTACTAACCCGCAACTCTTCACCCGCAACCCGTAACTAATTCTTAATTTTTAATCGATCATAGTGCGCTTAACGCCGCCTCATTCTCATGGCCCTTCAAAATATTCCCAATAGCATTATCATACTTGTCTTTCCATGTCGCGATATCGCCCCAGTTCTCGCCAGCAATATCTATTTCGGCAGTGGTCACTGTACCTAATCTCGTGTAAGCAGTGGCGCAATTATCCAGCGAGTTGAGTAATGCCTGCTCATCCCCGACTTTCACGGAAACCACTACCCTGCTCTGGGCTTCGCCAAACCAATACGCATCCGGACGAATCGTGCGGTCACCAGCTACTACGGAAAAGCCGAGATTTTTATTGAAGCTACTTTCCATCAGTGTTACAAACAATCCACCTTCGCTTACATCATGGGCAGATTGCACCAGGTTGTTTTTGATCAGTGAGGCCAGGTTTTGTTGCAAAGAAAATTCTTCTTCCAGGTTGAAATGAGGGCATTCACTGTATTCTTCACCGACAATCTTATGCAGGTATTCAGATGAATTGATATCGTTGTGCGGCTCGCCGATCAGGTAAATGATGTCGCCGGCATTTTTAAAATCCATCGTCATTTTATCTTCGACATTTTCCAGCAGGCCTACCATGCCGATCGTTGGTGTAGGATATACCGGCCCATCAGGAGATTGATTGTAAAAGCTCACATTACCACCGGTCACCGGTGTATCGAATTTTATACAGGCTTCGCCCATCCCTTTGATAGCATTGGTGAATTGATAATAAACTTCCGGATCATAAGGATTACCGAAGTTGAGGCAATTGGTAACGCCCAGAGGCTGGCCTCCACTGCAGACGATATTACGTGCCGCTTCCGCCACCGCTATCATGGCTCCTTTATACGGATCAGCAAAAACATAGCGACTGTTGCAATCCGTTGTCAGCGCAAGTGCCTTGTTGGTTGGCTTCGCCAAAACGATCGCCGCGTCACTTGGCGCATTCGTGCTTACCGTGCCTGCACCCACCATGCTGTCGTATTGATCGTAGATCCAGCGCTTGCTGGCAATATTCGGAATGCTGATGAGTTGTTCTGCCACCGCTTTAAGATCGGCCGGTTCGGGAACCGTATTCACATCAAAATCTTTTATTTTTTGCAAATACGCAGGCACTTTCACCGAGCGTTCGTATTGCGGTGCACCGCCACCCAACACGAGTTCTTCAGCAGGCAATACGGCTTCTTCCACACCGTACATATAAAAACGCAGCATGCCATCACCGGTTACTTCGCCGATATGGCTGCAAGGCAGATCCCATTTTTCAAATACATCGATCACCGCCTGCTCCTTTCCTTTTTCCACCACCATCAGCATACGCTCCTGGCTTTCGCTCAGCAGCAATTCCCAGGCTTTCATGTTCTGTTGGCGGGTCGGGACTTTTTCAAGATCGATACGCATGCCCGACTTTCCTTTGGCGCTCATTTCAGCGGTAGAACAGATGATGCCGGCAGCCCCCATATCCTGCATACCCACTACGGCACCGGTTTCAATCACTTCAAGACAAGCTTCCAATAATTTTTTCTCCTGGAAAGGATCTCCTACCTGCACTGCAGGAAGATCTTCGGCGCTGTCTTCGGTGATCTCGGCGCTGGCGAAAGATGCCCCGCCGATACCGTCTTTACCGGTAGCGCTTCCTACAAAGAACACCGGGTTGCCGATGCCTTCCGCTGTCGCGGAAACAGTGGTACCGTTTTTTAATATCCCCACACTCATCGCATTCACGAGCGGGTTGGTATGATAACATTCTTCAAAATAAATTTCACCCCCCACTGTTGGCACACCAAAACAATTTCCATAATGCCCGATGCCATGCACCACACCAGCCAGCAAATGCTGTGTTTTCGCTTCTTCCAGTTTGCCAAAACGCAATGAATTCAGCGAAGCGATAGGCCTTGCGCCCATGGTAAAAATATCCCTGTTGATCCCACCGACACCGGTTGCCGCTCCCTGGAAAGGCTCGATGGCGGAAGGGTGATTGTGTGATTCAATTTTAAATACTACTCCATATCCATCGCCGATATCCATCAGGCCCGCATTTTCTTCACCGGCTTTTACCAGCATTTTTTTTCCATCGCGGGGCAATGTTTTCAGCCACTTGATGGAGTTTTTGTAACTGCAGTGTTCACTCCACATCCCGCTGAAAGCGCATAACTCGGTGAAATTCGGGGTACGTCCCATTTTTTGTTTGATCAGTTCGAATTCCTCTTCTGTGATACGTAATTGTGCAGCGGTGGCGGCTGTGATCTCCATAAAATTGATTGAGTAAGTGAAAGAAAACGCAAAGGTACAAACAACCAAGTTTTATACTGCAAGGCGCAAAGCAATTATTTTAACTAACTTCCCACATCAAAAAAACGAGCTTGTACTACCTGCTTTTCATCTTAATTGTTTGTCTATGCTGCTTTTTCATCAGCAGGACGCGGTTCGTCAAAAGTACAGGGCTGCCCACCTGGTTGCTCTCGGGCATATTCCTACTGAAGGCAGCCGTGTCGGTAGTTGTAGGCTACATGACAAGAAATGTGATCTCCGATTCCTGGTATTACAACCGGGCTTCGCAGGACGAATACAACCTGCTCGTTACTCACCCGGGACAATTCTTTTACGATTTCATCCGCCCCGGTTACATGACCTGGCACGACCTTCCGGAAAACCTCGTGATCAAAACGGTAGCGGTACTGGATATATTCAGCCGGGGTAATTATTATGTCAACAGCCTCTTTTTTGCGCTGGCCGCATTTTTCGGCAGCATTGCTTTGTATAAGATTTTTAAAGAGGTGTACGCTTCTGCGAAATGGGAGATCGTTGTGGGTTGTTTTCTGCTGCCTTCGCTGCTGGTTTTTACAGGCACTATTCACAAGGACGCGATCGTGTTCTGCATGCTGGCATTTTTTTGCCATACTTTTTATTTTTCCCTGCGGGATAAGATCAGCTTTAAAAGGATCCTTATCCTGCTCATCACGGCTTTTTTCATCACCGTCATCCGCAGTTATGTGATAATGGCTTTATTGCCTTGCCTGCTGGCATGGGTGATTGCCGCTAAAACGAAGATCCGCCCCTGGGTGGCTTTTGCGGGAACATATTTAATATCCATCCTCATTATATTGCTAATACAACTGGCATCTCCAGGTTCTACACCACTGAAAATGATCAGCTCCAGGCAAGCTGAATTTTTCAAACTGGAAACGGCAAGATCACAGATCGCCACCGATACCATTCACCCCACAATTCAAAGCTTTGCACAGAATAGCCCGCAGGCGCTGAGCCATACCCTCCTGCAGCCATACCTTTTTCAATTCAGCTCTCTCCCGGTGATCCAGTTATTTGCGCTGGAAATGCATTTATATATGTTGTTTTTTCTGCTGATGTTGCTATTTTACAAACGATCAGCCTCCAATCCGTTTACCGCTTTTTCCGTCTTTTTCACCCTTACTATCTTTCTCATCATCGGTTATATCGTACCAAATATCGGCGCCATCAGCCGCTATCGCAGTATTTTCCTGCCGTTCCTTATCACCCCATTACTTTGCCATATCAACTGGCAGAAAATCAAAATCAGATTTCATATTAAATTTTAAAATATATTTATTTTTTATTACCAAATCATCAACATTTCATGATTTAATTAGAAATAAATTACATTTTTAGAAATAAATTTCTTTTTTTTGTGGCTTAAACTAATAATCAATGAGTTCATCACGTTTTAATGCGATCAACAACCTGAGTACGACTACCGAACCAGTAAAGTTTGAAACAGCATCAAGAATTACAGGAATTTTCAATGAGAATGTATTTACCCTTAAGACAGCCCGTCATTATCTGAGTGATGATGCTTACAAAAGTTTGCTGGCTTCTACCCGTGGCGGCAAAAAGATCGACCGCATCATGGGCAACCAGATCGCTAACGGCCTGCGTGCATGGGCTGAAAGCAAGGGTGTTACCCATTTTACGCATTGGTTCCAGCCACTGACTGGTTCTTCTGCGGAAAAACATGATTCTTTCTTTACTTTAAAAGGCGACGGTACCCCGATCGAAGAATTTGAAGGGACCGCGTTGATACAACAGGAACCGGATGCATCTTCTTTCCCGAATGGTGGCCTTCGTGCTACTTTCGAAGCAAGGGGTTATACCGCATGGGATCCGTCTTCCCCGGCATTCATCATGGAAATTGGCCAGGGCAAAACCTTGTGCATCCCCACCATCTTCGTTTCTTATACCGGCGAATCGCTGGATACCAAAACCCCATTGATCAAAGCATTGGTAGCGCTGGATAAAGCGGCGGTGGATGTTTGCCAGTATTTTGACAAGAACGTTTCTAAAGTTACTGCCACACTTGGCTGGGAACAGGAATATTTTGTAGTAGATGCAGGATTGGCAAATGCCCGCCCGGACCTGGTACTTACCGGCCGTACTGTATTCGGCCATGCGCCTGCAAAAGGCCAGCAGCTGGAAGATCATTACTTCGGCGCCATCCCTGAGCGTGTATACGCGTTCATGCGTGATTTCGAACAGGAATCTTACAAGCTGGGTATCCCGCTTCGTACACGTCATAATGAAGTTGCACCTGCACAGTTTGAGTGCGCCCCGATCTTCGAAGAAGCCAACCTCGCGGTCGATCACAATACTTTGCTGATGGACGTAATGAGCCGTGTGGCCAAACGCCATAACCTGAAAGTATTGTTGCACGAAAAACCATTTGCCGGCATCAACGGTAGCGGTAAGCACAACAACTGGAGCCTTAGCACCGATACCGGTGTAAACCTCCTGGCGCCAGGCAAAACGCCGAAAACAAACCTGATGTTCCTTACTTTCTTTGTGAACATCATCAAAGCGGTGCATGATTACGCTGATCTGCTGAGGGCATCTATCGCCAGCGCGGGCAACGATCACAGGCTTGGGGCAAATGAAGCGCCACCGGCGATCATCTCTATCTTCATCGGTAAATACCTGACAGATGTGTTGGAACAGGTGGAAAAAAGAGTTGGTGGAAACTTCGACGAAACAGACGAAGCGATCCTGAAACTGGACATCCATAAAAGCATCCCTGAATTATTGCTTGATAACACCGACAGGAACCGTACTTCTCCTTTCGCGTTCACCGGAAATAAATTTGAGTTCCGTGCGGTAGGTTCTGCGGCCAACTGCGCTATCGCGATGACCACTATCAATAGTATCATGGCGGAAACTTTGCGCAAATTCAAAGCCGAAGTAGATGGCATCATCGAAAAAGGCGAAAAGAAAGAAGTGGCGATCATGCAGGTGATCCAGAAATACATCGTGGAAAGCAAACCATCTTTGTTTGAAGGCGATGGCTACAGCGAAGACTGGGAAAAGGAAGCAAAGAAAAGAGGCCTTGCGAATGTGAAGACCACTCCTACTGCATTGGATGCGTTCGTAACCAAAAAAGCGAAAGCGTTGTTTGAAGAAAACGACATCTACAATCATCTTGAGCTGGAAGCAAGGCACGAGATCATGCTGGAAGATTATATCAAAAAAGTGCAGATCGAAGCACGTGTGATGGGCGACCTGGCCAGCACGCATATCCTTCCTGCGGCGATCAAATACCAGAATGTATTGTTGCAGAATGTGAATTCGCTGAAAGATGCCGGAATGCCTGAATCGCTGTATGCGAACCAGAAAGACATCATCGTTAAGATCAGTGAATACATCAACACGATCAGCGACAATGTAGAAAAAATGATACAGGCGCGTAAAAAAGCCAATGACCTTACCGATACAAGGGCCAAAGCGATCGCTTACTGCGATGATGTGAAAGGAAATTATTTCGATGTCATCCGTTACAATGTAGACAAACTGGAACTGATGGTAGACGATAGCATGTGGGTGCTGCCTAAGTACAGGGAACTGTTGTTTTTAAGATAGTAAATAATGTGTTTTATTCAATCCCCCGCTTTGCGGGGGGTTTTTTTTTGTTTGAACCACAGAGACCCGGAGAGCACAGAGAAACACAGAGCAATTAAAACTCTTCGCTCCTCTGTGTTTCTCTGTGCTCTCCATTCTCTGTGCCTGTCCCGCCGGATGGCTGGGGGTTCAAAATTTCACCGAAGAGAGACATCATCACGATCATAAAGATCTGCGTTCCGTCTTTTTATTTTGTCACCGTAGGTGCCCCGCCATTGATCCACGTTGCAAATACTTCCGAGACTTTCCAATCATTGCCGGCATACATCACCGGCCTCGCGATTATGTAATCCAAAAAATCAATCACATCCGTGCTCTTTATCTCCTGCATGGCGGCGAATAATTTTTTCCCTTTAAAACGGCCGCTGCCGATGGTCACATCCTGCCCGTCATTCATTTTGATCATTTCTTTCGCCGTATATTTTATATCGTCCACCAACTGATCAATGATCAACACCTCTGCTGTTTTTGTTCCGGATCGTGCAAATGAGAAATCGTAAAACTTCTTATCGCCATCCACCGCCAGCAGGAAAATACTATTCCTGAGCAGTTTAAATATTTGTCCTTTGTAAACCGGTGTAAAATTTACCCGGGTATAAAGCAGATCATTTTTTTGGGGCTGCTTATTTTTATCTTTCAGCACGATGGAAAAATAATAATACATCCCTTTAACAAGATGACATTTTCCGCCGCCGAGATAGCCTGTATCCTTATTGCTGAAATTTCCATTCAATGCCCCCAACGCACCTTTCTCTATACCCGGTATGGGCTCCGGCAATTCGAGCTGCACCACGGTGATGCTGTCATTGAGCACTACCGTATAGTCGGTTATCCGGAAAGCAAAGACTTCCTTTTTAGGCTCCGTCTGCGCCCGGGTAATGGCAGCACTTGATAGGATGCAAAAAAGTAAAATGAATTTCCTCATGTTTTATTTTTTATTAAAACTATCCTATTATTCATCAAGCCATGTACCGTCTGGCAGGTATTTTTATTTAGCCACCAAACTGATGGGGCCACAAACACGGCATTCACTTTGATATAGTAATGCGAACAAAAAACTCTTACCATGCAAAATGGCGTAATGCTGCAATTTTTCCATTGGTACTACCCTGCCGATGGCAGCCTTTGGAACAAGCTTAAAAACGAAGCACAACAAATATCAGCTATGGGCATTACCGCCGTGTGGCTCCCACCCGCATTTAAAGCGGATACCGGCGGAATGTCGGTGGGCTATGATGTGTACGACCTCTACGACCTCGGCGAATTTGAGCAGAAAAATTCCACACGTACCAAATACGGCACCAGGCAGGAATATATCGATGCCATTGCCGCGGCACATGCTGCGGGCATACAAGTCTACGCCGACATCGTAGTGAACCACAAAGCCGGTGCGGATGAAAAGGAACTCATCAAAGTGGTGAAAGTGGATCCTGAAAACCGCACCGAAATTACCAGCGAGCCATATGATATCGAGGCATTCACCAGATTCACTTTTCCCGGCAGGGGCAAAAAATATTCAGATTTTGAATGGAACCATACCTGCTTCAGCGGGATAGATTTTGATGCCCTTACAAATGAAAGCGGGATCTATAAGATCCTCAATGATGCCGGTGGCGAAGAATGGGAAGAAATGATCGATGATGAAAAAGGCAACTACGATTACCTGATGTATGCCGATGTGGAATTCAGGAATGAAGCGGTGCGGGAAGAAATGAAGCGTTGGGGAAAATGGTATGTTGAAACTGCAGGTTTTGACGGAGTAAGATTGGATGCGGTAAAACATATCTCCCCGGCATTCTACAACGAATGGCTGGATTACATGCGCAACGAAACGGGTAAAGACCTGTTTGCCGTAGGTGAATACTGGGCACCCGGTAACCTGCCACTAATGGAAAAATATATTGAAGCTACAGAACGGCGAATGTCGGTTTTCGACGCGTCGCTGCATCATAATTTTCATGCGGCTTCATCGGCTGGAAAAGACTACGACCTGTCTACGATCTTTCAGGACTCATTGGTTGGTTCCATCCCCGAACTTGCGGTGACGGTGGTAGACAATCATGATACACAACCGCTGCAGGCGCTGGAAGCCCCGGTAGCAGACTGGTTCAAGCCATTGGCATATGCGTTGATCCTGTTGCGCAAAGATGGATACCCTTGTATATTTTATCCGGATATTTACGGCACTACCTACAAGGATAACGGTAATGATGGCAATGAATATGAGATCACGATCAATCCTGTACAGGAACTGCCCAAGTTATTATCGCTGCGTTCCACAAAGGCACAGGGTGAGCAGGCAGATTATTTCGATCATGCCAATTGCATCGGCTGGACGAGAATTTCGGAAGAAGAAAACGTAGCTTGCGCAGTGATCATGAGCAACGGGGAGGATGGATTTAAAACGATGTCGGTTGGAGAAAAATATAAAGGCAAAACATTTACAGATCATCTGGAAAATGCGGAAGGAACCGTAACGATCAAAGAAGATGGAAACGGGGATTTTTATTGCCCCGCGGGGAAAGTGTCGGTGTGGGTGGCGAATGGGTGAATGGGTGAATGAGTCAATGAGTGAATGAGTTAATGAATTAGAATTCGTCACATAGGCCGCGGCCTGGTCCCCAGACCTGCCGCGACTCTCATTTTCTACCGCAGTCATTCGGATTCCTTTCGCCGCTGCATGCCTCCCGGCCAGCCACGAATGGTTTATGTCTGCAATGAATGATAGAAAAACTGCTGAGCTGTCCAATCGATACCCCATTAATTTGGCTGGCTGGCGGGGACGCAACGCCACGGGATATTATTAATGGTAAACACTACATTTGTACCTTAACCAGACCATATGACATCCAGAAGATCATTTGTAAAAAATTCCTCGCTGCTCACAGCCGCTCTCCTCTTTCAAAAAGATCTTTTGTATTCAAAAGAAAAACTAAAAATCGGTTTACAGATGTATACCGTACGCAAGCTGATCAACAATGAAAATGCCGCGGACATCATTGGCAAGATCGCCGCCATCGGTTTCAGGGAGCTCGAAATATTTGCCTACACCGAAGAAAATAAATTCTGGGGCATGAAACCCGAGGCCTTCAAAGCCTTGTTGGACAAGTATCAACTGACAGCGCCGAGTGCTCACACCAATTTCCCGCTTTTATTTTCCGAAGGTAAAACGGATGAATTGATACTGGCTTGCGAAGCGGCAAAGATTTCCGGGACAAAATATATCACTGTTGCCTGGCTGGATGAAAAATATCGCAGGAATGCGGAGGATTATAAAATGGTAGCATCAAAGTTGAATACCGCCGGAAATATCTGCCATCAATATGGATTACAGCTGGCTTATCACAACCACGATTTTGAGTTTAAAAAATGGGAAGATGGCTCCACCGGTTATGCTATCATTTTAAAAAACACCGATAAGGAACTCGTAAAGATGGAACTCGATCTTTACTGGGTTACCAAAGCAGGCATCGACCCCGTAAAATTATTTGAAGAAAACCCGGGAAGGTTCCCGATGTTTCATGTAAAAGATATGGATAAAAATACCGGGGCATTTACCGAGGTAGGCAGCGGCGTGATTGATTTCAAACGCATTTTTAAAAAGAGAAAACTCGCTGGCGCCGGGCATTTATTCATAGAGCAGGATGAGATAGCGGAAGACGTATGGGAGAGTATCAGTAAAAGTTTTCTTTATACAAGAAATAACCTGGAGAAATATTTCAGGACCTAGTTTTCCTTCGCGGGCTTTCTCTGTGAACCTCTTTTTACTCTTGTTCTTTGCGGTGAAGGGAAGTTTCGCTAACCGCAGAGAAAAAGAGAGAGCAGAGGTTTCGCAGAGATATAAAATTCTTCTTAAGAACCAATCGCAAGCTTATACCCTTTTCCCCATATCACCACAATTTTTACATCAGGGTCAACTTCCAGTTTTTTCCTGAGTTTTGAAAGAAATATTTCAGGACTTAGTTTTCCTTGCGG
>Ga0247813_10000116_pt1 | contig 99961 bp, 86 predicted proteins | sample UWRJL169409C1_FD_180719 | JGI IMG/M metagenome (GOLD analysis project Ga0247813, IMG submission 180719) | Plant litter microbial communities from Arlington Agricultural Research Station in Wisconsin, United States - UWRJ-L169-409C-1 | ecosystem: Environmental > Terrestrial > Plant litter >...
AAGACGAAGAAACCACCGATGACCACGCGCTGCGCCCACGGCCACCAGCGTTGCCTGCGCCAACGCCCGACCGTGGCTGCGAGGTTCATCGCGGTGCCTTGGCGTCGCGCGCTTCAGCGCTCATGCCGCGTCCGTCTGCGTGGCGCCGCCACTGCGTGGCTCGGGTGCCTCCAGCGGCGTGAGCTTGGGCGCATGGCGCGGCAGCCAGCCCACCCACGACGGATACCAGCGCAACACGTGGAAGATGAAGAAGCTGCGCACCAGGCGCCAGCCGCTCCATTCGGTCAGCTGGTCGACCTCGATCTGCTTGCAGCTGTGCCGCATCAGATGGTTCAGGCGCTCGGACAGCGTGTGGTTGAACGCGCGATCGCGCACCACCACGTTGGCTTCGAGGTTGAGCGACAGGCTCAGCGGATCGAGATTGCTCGACCCGACCGTGCTCCATTGGTCGTCCATCAATGCCACCTTGCCGTGCAGCGGCCGTTCGCAGTACTCGTAGATCTTCACGCCCGCATGGATCAGGTGGTGATAGAGCATGCTGGCGGCCGTCTTGACGATCGGCATGTCGGGCTCGCCCTGCAGGATGAGGCGCACGTCGACGCCACGGCGCGCCGCGCGGCGCATTTCCTTGATGAGCCGGTAGCCCGGAAAGAAGTACGCGTTGGCGATCACCACGCGGTGGCGCGCCACGCGGATGGCCGCGCGGTACTGCCGCTCGATGTCGTTGGTGTGGCGACGGTTGTCGCGCGTCACGAGCTGGATGTCGGCCTCGCCCGAGGAAGGCAGCCGGCGCGGGTTGGGTGGCACGTGCTCGGCCGCCACCTCGGCGGCCTTCAGCCTGCGCCGGAACCAGCCCGGTCCCTTGCCGCCGACGGCTATCGCACGCAGCACGAAGCGGTGGATCTCGCCGACGATCGGGCCTTCGAGCTCCACGGCATAGTCCTGCTTGCCCATCGGCCCGAAGTCGGCGAGGTGGTCAGCCGAGTAGTTGATGCCGCCGACGAACGCGCGTTCCGCATCCACCACGACGATCTTGCGGTGCATGCGCCGGAAGATGTTGAGCCGCTGGCCGAAGTAACGCTGGCCAGGGTCGAACACCCGCACCTTGACGCCAGCCGAGGTGAGCCCGCCGATGAACTCGGGCGACAGATCCGGCGAGCCGAAACCGTCGATCATGAGGTCGACCTTCACGCCGCGCAGCGCCGCAGAGCGCATGGCCTCGTGCAGCTCCTTGCCCACCTTGTCCTCGAAGAGGATGAAGGTCTCGATGATCACTTCGCGCTGCGCATCGCGGATCGCCTGGAACACGCGCGGAAAGTATTCCTCGCCGTTCTCCAGCAGTTCGATGCCGTTGCCGCTGAGCCATCGGTTCATATCTGGATCTCCGCCACCAGGGGCGCATGGTCGGACAGGTGCGACCAGGGTTTGCGCGGCAGCACCACGGGCGAATGAACGCCCGCATTGCGCACGTAGATACGGTCCAGCGCGAGCACCGGGAAACGCGAGGGAAAGGTCTTGGCCGCCGCGCCGTTGGCATGCACGAACACTTCGCGCAGCGAGGCGCCTTCGGCGAGCACGTCGTGCGCCCGGCCTCGCCAGTCGTTGAAGTCGCCCGCGACGACCAGCGGGGCATCGGGCGGCACCTCGTCGCGCACGATGTGGCAGAGCAGTTCGAGCTGCTGCTGGCGATGGTTCTCGGCCAGGCCCAGGTGCGCACAGATCACATGCACCTCGCCCACGCGGCCGGGCACGCGCAGGGCGCAATGCAGCAGGCCGCGCTTTTCCGGACCTGCAATGGACACGTCGTGGTTGGTGAAACTCACGATGGGGAATTTCGACAGGACCGCATTGCCGTGATGGCCCTTCGGATAGACCGCGTTGCGCCCATAGGCGAACTGCGGCCACATCGTGTCGGCCAGGAATTCATAGTGCGGCGCCTCGGGCCAGTTGCTGTGCTTGCGCGCATGGCGGTCGTGCGTGCCCTGGACCTCCTGCAGGAACACGACGTCGGCGCCGACCGTGCGCACCGCCTCGCGCAGTTCGGGCAGGATGAACTTGCGGTTGAACACCGTGAAACCCTTGTGGGTGTTCACGGTCATGACTTTGAGTGAGGTAGGCGGAGGGGTCACGAGATGGGCGTTGAAACGATTCTCTCGGTTGTAGGCTGCCGGCAGGACAGGCGCTGTAGGACGCGTCACCTTCTTCGGCAAGGGCGCGGCCACATTCTGCGGCGGCAACCAAAGAAAAGCCCGCACCGTCTGCACGGTGCGGGATAGCGGCCCGCGCTGGCCTCGCTGCGCCCGAGGCCGGGTTGTCAGGCCAGACGGCTGGGCATCAGCTCTTGGCGGGCGCTGCGGGGCGGTCGCCACGCGGACCGTGATGGCCATCGGGGCCGCCGTGGCCGCGCGGACCGCGGCGCAGCGACTCGGCGTCGAAGGTCTTCTGCTGCTCGGGCGTCAGCACGGCATAGAAGGTCTTGGTGGCTTCGGCGCGCTGCGCAAAATGCGCGCTGCGCTCTGCCTGGCGCGCCTGCATGCGGTCGATGCGCTGCGGCGTGGTCAACTTCTCGAACTCGGCGCGTGCGGCGGCACGGTCGGCGCCCGGTGCCGGACGGGTCGGCGGCTGCGTGGCCGAGGTGAAGGCGGTCCAGGCCGATTCCTGCGACGCATTGAGCTTCAGCTTGGTCTTGAGGTCGGCCAGGTGCTTGGCGCGGCGTTCCTGCATGCGCTCGGCCCACTTGCCGTCATGCTTCTTGTGTGCCTGGTGTGCCTTGTTCGGGCGCTGGTCGGCCTGCGCTGGCGATGTGGCCTGCGTGATGGCAGCCGGCACGTTGGAAGGCGGCGGCGTCTGAGCCGATGCGGCGAAGGTGGCGGAGGCCAGGAGACCGGCCCAGAGGATGCGTTGGCGTGAGGTGATCATGAGAGTGCTTCCTTTCTAAGAAGCCTGTTGCCACAGGGCAGCAGGTGAGACGTAGTTTGGAATGCCCATGTATCGCAGCCTTGCACACCACGTAAGGGCCGCATGTCTCTGCGTAAAGATCCGTGAACCGGCTGGAACGGCTCAGGTGGTCGGCGCGATCTGCGCCAGCGCACTGGCGAGCGCGTCGCCGTCGGTCGGGCGCACCACGCGTGCGACCTCCTTGCCGTCGCGCAGGAACACCAGCGTGGGCCAGAGCGTGACACCGAAGGAACGGCCCAGCGGACGGCCACTGCCGTCCTCCACCTTGATGTGCCGAACGCCGGGCTGCGGCGCGAGTGCTGCATCGACCAGCGGCTGCGCGCGCTGGCAGTGGCCGCACCAGTTGGTGCCGAAGTCGAGCACGGCCAGGCCGGCGAGTTGGTCGATCGCGCTGCGCGCGAGGGTTTCGGGTGCGTAGGGAACAACGGTCATGGTGCGACCAGTTTGCCAGCCTGTGCCGCACCAAGGCACGGCGCGCCGCAAATCCCTGTTGACACTCAGGCCAGCGACGCCAGTTCCCAGGACACGCTCTGCCAGGCGACGCCGAAGCCCGAGGGGCCGACACCGTTCGCTGGCGGATGCGAGGCCGCAGCCGATCGGCCCGGCATGCGCAGCACCTGCATCGCCCACTGCGCGCCCGCCGTCACGCTGTCGATCAACGGCACCGGCACGGCATCGGCGATGTCGGCCGCCATGCCGGCCAGCCCGGCCCCCCCGAGGATCACGGCCTGCGCCTGGAAGCGGTCGACCGCCTCGCAGCACGCCTGGGCCAGCAGCTTGCGCGCGCCTACCGGGTCTTCGGCGAGCTGCGCGCCCGTGGGGGCGACCGTATGGATGCCGGCCAGCGTCTGGCCATGGCCGAGCGAATGCGCCAGGCGCGACAGCATCGGTCGCCAGCGGTCGCCGCCGGTGACGATGGCGAAGCGCCCGTGCCAGGCCGCGGCCGAGAAGGCGGCTTCGGCCAGGCCGCTCACCGGCACCCCTGCACCGTCGCGCAGCGCGAACAGACCGGGGTCGCCGAAACAGCCGATCAGCACCGCATCGGGCCGCCAGTCGTGCGCGCTGGCAACGGCCCAGGCGTCGAGCACCGCATGGTTGGCCACCGCGTAGCTCGCCTCGCAGGCGATGTAAGGCGCGCCGAATCGCGCGGTGAGGCTCTGCACGTCCAGCAGGTCGCCGGCCTGCGCCTGCACGTGACGGTGCAGCAGCGCCGTCACCGTCGTCGAGGTGTTGGGGTTGATGACCAGCAGGCGAGGCATGGCGTGGATCTGGCGTGGGCTTGGCGTCGTGACGTGCGCGCTGAGGCTGCGTCGTTTCAGCGTGGCCGGGCCGAGCGCCGCCGCAGCAGCGCGGCCGTGCCCAGTGCCACCGCCATCACGGCGAAGGACACGATGGTGGTGACCGTGCCCAGCGCGTAGATCGACGGCGTGGTCACGGTCGACGTGAGGCCCTGCAGCTCGAGCGGCAGCGTGTTGACGTCGCCGATGGCCTGCGAGGTGCGCGCGATCTCGTCCCAGCTCAGCGTGAAGCCGAACATGCCGATGCCCACGATCGAAGGGCCGATCAGCGGCAGCACCACGTGGCGGAAGGTCTGCCAGGGCGTGGCGCCGAGATCGCGTGCCGCTTCTTCGTACGCCGGGTTGAAGCGGTTGAACACCGCGAACATGATGAGCAGGCCGAAGGGCAGCGTCCACGTGAGGTGCGCGCCGAGCGCCGAAGTGAACAGGCCGAGCGCGGTGCCGTAGGTCTCGAGCATGTCGGTCGCGCCCATGGCGGTCAGTGCTTCCTTGATGCCGGTGTCGAGCAGGCGGAACTGCAGGCCGATGCCCAGCGAGATGATGATCGACGGCATGATCAGGCTGGCCACGGTGACGAAGAACAGCGCGTTGCTGCCCGCGAGCTTCTTGCGGAAGGCCAGGCCCGCCAGCACCGACAGCACGACGGTGAAGGCCATCACGACGGCGCCCAATCCGAGCGAGCGACGGAAGGCCGCACCGATGTCGACCGTGCCCAGCCCTTCGGCGAGCTTGTAGAACCAGTGCAGCGAGACGCCGCGCAGGGGGAAGGTCAGGCCGCCTTCGGGGCCCTGGAAGCTGAGCACGAAGATCGTGATCATCGGGCCGTAGAGGAACAGCACGAAGAGCGCGAAGACGATGGCTAAAGGCCAGAAGCCTGCGGCGCGTTTTTCACCTATGCGGTTGCTCATGATGACTGTCCTTTGGGGGCGCGTGCCGAGGCCACGGGGTATCCCCCTCCGCGAATGTCCCCCGCCTTCGGCTCCTCCTTTACTTCGCTGCGGGGGACACCCCATGCCCTCGGCACAGGTGACGCTGCGTCGTGCGAAGCGTCGATCAACCACCGCCGTGACGGATCGCGTCGATGGTGTGCTCTGCGCAGCGAAATAAAGGAGGAGGCCGCAGGCCGGGGGACATTCGCGGAGCAGAGTACGCCGTCGGCGTGAGCCCGCCTGCAATGAACCGAAGGACTCTGTCGCATCAGAGCTCCTTCCGAATGTCGACAAGCCGCGTGAGACCCCAGATGATCATCAGCACCACCGCCAGCAGGATCATCGCGTTGGCCGCGGCCAGCGGGAACTGCAGGTAGGAGGTCTGCACCTGGATGATCTTGCCGATGGAGGCGATCTGCTGGCCGCCCATCACGCCGATGGTGACGAAGTCGCCCATGACGATGGTGATGACGAAGATCGAGCCGATCAGGATGCCGGTGCGCGACAGCGGAACGATCACGTTCCACAGCGTCTGCCAGCCGGACGCGCCGGCGTCGTTGGCGGCTTCGAGCAGCGAGCGGTCGATGCGCATCATCGAGTTGAAGATCGGCACGATCATGAACATCGTGTAGAGGTGCACGAAGGCGAGCACCACCGAGAAGTCGGAGAACAGCAGCCAGTCGACCGGCTCGTTCACCAGGCCGATGCCCATCAGCCCCTGGTTGACCAGTCCGTTGCGGCCCAGCAGCGGCACCCAAGAGATCATGCGGATGACGTTCGACGTCCAGAAGGGCACGGTGCACAGCACGAAGAGCACCGTCTGCATCGTCGACGAACGCACGTGGAAGGCCAGGAAGTACGCGACCGAGAAGCCCAGGAGCAGCGTGATGGCCCAGACCAGCAGGCAGAACTTGAGCGTGCTGATGTACGTGCTGATCGTGACGCAGAAATCGCCGTTGTCGGTCAGCTGCGAGCAGCCTTCGAACAGGCTCAGGTAGTTGCGCAGCGTGACCGCGGGGATCAGCTCGTACTCGTTGAAGTTCCACAGGCTGACCATCGCGATCAGCGCCAAGGGAATCAGGAAGAAAAGGAGAAACACCAGCGCAAACGGCGCCGCCTGCCACCACGCCTTGACGGCATGGAGCGAAGGGGAGGCAGCGTGACCGGATGCGACAGGTGTGCTCATGGGTCAGGTCAGGCTGCGACGAACTCGTTCCACTTGCGGACCATGTACTCGTTCTCGTCCATCACGGCGTTCCAGCAGGCGATGCCACCCATGCGCGCTTCGTAGCTGCCGCCGTCGCGAATCGAACCGGCCTTGGCCAGCACGTCGCCGTTCGGGCTCTTGATGTCCTGCGACGCGGCCTTGCCTTCCATCCAGTAGGCCCACTCGTAGGCTTCCATCTTGGCCTTGGCGGTGTCGAGCACGGCGCTGTAGTAGCCCTGGCGGTTGAGGTACGCGCCGGCCCAGCCGTCGAGGAACCAGTTGATGAATTCGTAGGCGCCGTCGAGCTTCTTGCCGCTCAGCGTGGCCGGCAGGCCGAAGCCGGCGGCCCAGGCGCGATAGCCTTCTTTCAGCGGCTGGAAGTTGCAGGCGATGCCCTTGGTGCGCACGGCCGTCACGGCCGGCGACCACATCGACTGGATCACGACTTCGCCGCTTGCCATCAGGTTGACCGATTCGTTGAAGTCCTTCCACAGCGCGCGGAACTGGCCGGCCTTCTTGGCTTCGATCAGGGTCTTGATCGTCAGGTCGATCTCGGCCTTGGTCATGTTGCCCTTGTCCTTGTACTTGTGGATGCCCTTGGCCTCCACCACCATCGCGGCGTCCATGATGCCGATCGACGGGATGTTCAGGATCGCGGCCTTGCCCTTGAACTCGGGGTTGAGCAGCTCGGCCCATGATTCGATCGGGCGCTTGATCAGGTCGGGGCGAATGCCCAGCGTGTCGGCGTTGTAGACCGTCGGGATGAGCGACATGTACTGCGTGGGCGTGGCCGAGAACTTCTTGCTCTTCTCGCCTTCGAGGTAGATCACCTTCTTGGGCGCGGTGCCCTGGTCGCCGACGGCCTTGCCGGCCACCATGCCCTGCGTGAACAGCGGCGTGATCTTGTCGGCGTTCTTGATTCTCTTGGTGTCGATGCCCTTGAGGTTGCCCGTCGGCACGATCTTCTTCAACGAGAAGAACTCGGTGTCGATCAGGTCGAAGCTGTTGGGCGCGGTCACGGCGCGCTTGGTCACGTCGTCGGTGGTCACGGCCACGTACTGGATCTCGATGCCGGTGTCGGCCTTGAACTTCTCGGCGATCGCCTTGTCCTGGTTCACCGCGGTGCCCAGGTAGCGCAGCACGATCTTTTCCTGCGCGTGCACGAAAGGCGCCATGCCGCTGGCCAGGATGCCGGCCAGGCCGGCGCCGCCTTGGATGAGGGTGCGGCGCTGCAGGCCTTGGCTGGACGTGTCGATGGGTTCGGACATGGAAGGTCTCCGGTTGCTGGTTTGAGAAGAATGAGTCGCGGGCCGGGCGGTCAAGCCACGAAGGCGGCGATGGCTGCGGTGTCGTCGCGCACGACGGGCGGCGCGGCGGCACGATCGGCCGGGCGCTGGACACCGGCACCGAGCACGCGCGCATCGGCATCGTTCCAGCTCAGCCGCACCGCATCGCCCGAGGCATAGGGCCGCGCCAGGAAGGCGGCCTCGCCGAGCAGCACCGAGACGGTCTGGCGCGCCTTCGCCACGCCATCGAGGGCCAGGCCCAGCAGCACGTAGGTGCCCTGGTATTCGACGTCGGTCACGTGCGCGGCAAGGCCGGGGCCCGTGCCGTCGGGCGTGATCTGCATGTGGTCGTTGCGCACGGCGATCGGGCCGGCGGGGGTGTCGATCACGTTATGGCCGCCCATGAAGCGCGCAACGAATTCACTGGCCGGGTGGTTGTAGACCTGGTGCGGCGAGCCGACCTGCTCGATCAGCCCGTGGTTCATCACGACCATGGTGTCGGCCAATGCCATCGCCTCTTCCTGCGAATGCGTGACATGGATGAAGGTCAGGCCCAGCTCCTTCTGCCAGCGGCGCAACTCGGCGCGCATCTGGATGCGCAGGAAGGGGTCGAGCGCCGACAGCGGTTCGTCGAGCAGCAGCACGCGCGGTTCGGTGATGAGCGCCCGCGCCAGCGCCACGCGCTGCTGCTGGCCGCCGGACAGCTCCCCGGGCTTGCGCTCGGCCAGGTGGCCCATCGCCACGCGCTCGAGGAGGTCGCCTGCGCGCTTCTGGCGCTCGGCCTTGCCGACGCCCTTCATCTTCAGGCTGAAGGCCACGTTGTCGAGCGCCGAGAGATGCGGGAAGAGGGCGAAGCTCTGGAACATCATGGCCGTGCCGCGCGCGGCGGCGGGCAGGTCGGTGATGTTACGGTTGTCCAGCAGGATGTCGCCGCTGCTGACCGACTCGTGCCCCGCGATCATGCGCAGCGTGGTGCTCTTGCCGCAGCCCGAAGGCCCCAGCAGGCAACAGTAGCTGCCGCTAGCGATACGCAGGTCGATCTGGTCGACGGCTGCCGGCGTGCCTTCAGCGTAGCGCTTGCTCAGCGCGACGATTTCGACAGCGGCGGGCGGAGGGGCGGTGACAGCATCCATTGCTCCAGGTTGAGCAAGACATGTGCCACGGTTGGGCGCACCGCAAGCGTGCACGCCCCGCCACGGGTATCGCCCGTCCAACGCCCCTCGATCGTGCATTGTCCAGGGCGCCTGGTCGCGCCCGGCACGCCCTCAGGGCAACGCGAAACGCGCAGCCGCCACGCTCTTCAACAGCGCCTCGCGCTGGCTGCGGCCGATGCCGCGGATGCCTTCGGCCACCCACTGCACGCGTGCCGCATCGAGCGAGCCGGTGCGCTTCCATTCGTCGGCTGCAGCGCTCGGCTTGTTGAGCATGGATGCGAGCCACACGGCCTGCGCGGGCTCCAGCGTGCGTGCGCTGCGCTTGAAGTAGCGCCGCGCCGCCGCCTCGGCACCGCACACGCCCGAGCCCCAGGGCGCACTGTCGAGATACAGCTGAAGGATGCGGGCCTTGCCCAGCGTCTGCTCCATCTCCACCGCATAGAGCAGCTCGCGCAGCTTGCGCTCGGCCGTGCGTTCGCTGCCGGTCATCACCATCTTGGCGAGCTGCTGCGTGAGCGTGCTTCCACCGCGCTCGACCTGCCCGCGTTTCTGGTTGGCATCGGCCGCCGCCAGCAGTTCGGCGAGGTCGTAGCCGGGATGCGTCGCGTAGCGCTGGTCTTCGGCCGCGATGACGGCGCGCGCCAGCCAGCTGTCCTGCACGAGCCGCGCCGACGGGCCGCAGCTCGTGCGCGCGTTGAGGAGAGCCTCGGTGCCCAGGCCTTCGACGGTGAAGCCCGCGATGCGCGGCTGCAGCGAAAAGCTTTCTTCGGGCAGCGTGATCTTGCCGCGCAGTGCCAGCGTGCCGCCGATGCGCGCCCGCTGCAGTTCGGGCAGTTGCGGCACCAGCGCGCGGTACCACTGCGCAATGGGTGCTTCCCTCGCGTCGATGTCGATCTGGAGGTTGCCCTGCGACAGGCGACCCGTCCATTGCGCCTGCACCGGTGAAGCGGCATCGCCCGGGGCCCCGGCCTGCGGCTGCACCTGGAGCTGGCCGGCCAGCAGATTGCCGTCGCGCCGCACCGTGGCCGTGAGCGCGTCGACCACGATGGGTTGCGCACCCAGCGCCGGCACCGACGCGTTGCACGGCGCGCAGCGCAGCTCGAGCGCCTGCGCGGCCTCGCGCCAGCCGAAGACCACGCGGCCATGGCGCGTGTCGACGGCATGGCCCGCCAGATGCGGTGCGAACCACGGCGAGGTCGCCAGCCGCAGCACCGTCGGCACGCCGACGTCTGCCCGGACCGGCCCCAGACCGACGCGGGCCGACCATTCGCCCGTGGCCGGTGCCAGCACCAGCTTCACGATCAGCACGACGGCAACGACGGTGGTCAGCACCAGGGCGAGCAGCCCGAAAAGAATGAAGCGCAGCGTTTTTTTCAAGACTCCCTCACATCGGTCGTGCCACGGTGACAGCTTGCCACGGCCCGGGCGAACGGCCGCTGGCCGCTGCCCAGTACCAGGCTGAAGTGTCGGTGAAAGCCGTGCCTTCGGCATCGACGATGCGCTCGCAAACGCGCAGGGTTTGCCCTTGCTTGCGGGCGGCGGTGAAGCAGCGCCACAGACGTTCCTGCGCATCGCGCTCGAGCCGCGTGGCTTCGATGCGATAACCGAGTGCGCGGTAGCAGTCGAGTGCCGGATGCAGCATGCGCGTGGGTGCAGTCGCCTCGCGCATCACGAACATGCGCTCGCCGTCGGTCAGGCGCGCGATGCGACCCGGAAAGCCGAGGGCAAAGCGCGCTTCGACCTCGCTGAGCGCGAGCGGCCGCAGCCGGGCGCCGTCCCAGGTCGACGGCCATTCCTGGAACACCGCGACGCCGACGTCGGCCGTGCCGGACCGGGACGAGGGTGACAGGCCCGACAGCGCCGACAGCACGATGCACAGCAGCATCGCCACGCCGAACGTCGCCTTGTGCGACACGCGGCAGATGAAGCGGTTGCCCAGCCAGCGTTCAAGCAGCGCCATGGTTTGCTCCCCGTGCGGTCGTGGTCCATGCATCGCCTGCCATCACGCGCGCGATGCCGCCGCAAACCGCGGCCAGCAGCACCAGGCCGAGCGCCTGGTGCATCCATTCAGCAGGCGCCAGTCCTGCGCCTTCCAGGGCGACCAGCAGGCTGTTGCGCGCGATGTTGCCCGCCAGCACCAGCAATCCGACCACCGGCAGCCGCGCCAGGAAGCCACGGTCGTCGCGCCGCGCCCAGAGCGCCACGGCGCACGCCGTGAAGTAACCCAGCCAGACCATCTGCACGCCGGAGCAGGGCGCATCGACGATCACCAGCCGGCCGTCGACCAGCAGCGTGCTGCCTTCGCGCGACACCGTGAAGCCCGGCATCAGCAACCAGCGGCTCGCCTCTGCCGTGAGCACGCGCAATGGATAGCCTGCGTAGAACTGCAGGGACGACAGCAGCGGCAGCGCCAGCACCGCCAGCCCGACCACCGGCAAAGACGCCACGCGTCGCGGCAGGAAGGCAAGCAGCCCGCAGGCCAGCGCCAGCACGGCAAGCAGGCCGGAAGCCAGCGGCGGCAGCGCCGGCAACGGGCCCGGGCCCCAGCGCAGCAGCGTGGCCATCAAGGTCGCGAGCGTGGCCGTCGCCAGCCAGCCCAGGCGCGGCGATGCACGCAATGCATCCCGCACCTGCCACACGAGCAGTGCGAGCGCGGCCAGCGCCATCAGGCCCAGCGGATCGTCGGAGCCGTCGCTCAGGCGAGCGGCCATCCACACCCACGTCGGCGTGAGTGCCACCAGCTGCAGGCCGAGCCAGCCGAGCGCCGGCGCACGGTCGATGCGAATGCCGGCATCGACCAGGCGCGGACGGGCCTGGGCCAGCGCGGCGAGCGACAGGCCGGGGCGGTGTGGAGCGATCGTCGGGGGCACGCCTGAATTCCAGCAGGTTGAAGAAGAAGAAGAAAAAGAAGAACGAGACATGAACGACACCCTCAAGCCGTGAAGCGACGTGCGTCGTGGCGGCGCGCACGGCGGCGCAGCATGGCCAGCATGGACAGCACGATGGCTGCCGCACCCAGCAGTTCGGGCTCCGGCGTGCTCGGCACCTCGGCCCCGAAAATGACGGCAGGCTCGCCCGCCGCGTGCTCGCTCACGCCCTGCGGCAACGGCGAAGGCTGGTCGACCGACAGGCCACCCGACGGTGCGGGTTGGCGCACTACCTGGTCCACCGCGATGAAGCTGGTGTACGCCGTCAGCAGGCCGTATTGCAGCCCCAGATCGGTGATGCGGTGCGCGAGCGCGGTCGTGCCTTCCAGCGCTTCCTGGTCGCTCAGCGTGGCGATGCGATGGCGTGCCCACAGCGTGCGCAACGCGGCGGTGTCCTGGCGCGCCAGCCCGTCGATTGCCACGGCTTCCCGGTACGGGCCATTCGCGCTGTCGCCTTCGATCAGCACGCGGCCGCGCGCTTCGCCGCGCCACTTGCCGAACACGATGACCGGGCGTTCGCCGAGCACGTCGGGCAGCACCGCGGGTTCGACGTCGTACACGTCCAGGCCATCGAAGGTGGCACGCACGCCGGTCAGCACGGGGGACTCGATCATGCGGCGAAAGCGTGCGGCCTGTTCGGGCGCCTGCAGCGGATCGGTGATGACGAAAGGCTCGCCCATGCCAGCGCGCGCCAGCCCTTCGATGAGCTGCCGGTTGACCGCACTACCGATGCCGAAGGCAAAGAGGTTGGCCTTCGACAGGTTCTTGCGCACGAGGTCGAAGGCCTCGCGCTCGACCGTCACATAGCCATCGGTCACCACCACCACGGTGCGCGACACGCCCGCCGTCTTGGGCTGCGCGTACACGCGTTTCAGGGCAGGAATCAGCTCAGTGCCGCCGCCGCCCTTGTAGTTCTGCAAGGTGGCCAGGGCCTGGTCGATGTTGGCGCGCGAAGCCGGCACCGACTGGGGCGACAGCATCTGCGCGCTGCCCGAGAACAGCATCACGTTGAAGGTGTCGCTCGGACGCAGGCCGCCGATCAGGCGCTCCAGCACGGTCTTGGCCGTGTCCAGCGGGAAGCCATGCATAGAGCCCGAGATGTCGACCACGAAGATGTAGTCGCGTGGCACCACCGCGCTGGCGGCCACCGCCTTGGGCGGCTCGATCATCGCGAGAAAGAAGTTCTCGGCGCCGGCCCCGTTGACGCCCTGGCCCTGGCCCTTGTAGAGCATCAGGCCCGACTGGATGCGCTCGCCCGCCAGCCGGTAGTCGAGCACGAAGTCGCGGTCGTTGGCCGGCGTCGGCGTGGCTCCGAGCGCCACCTCGGCATGGCGATCGGCGTCGCGCCGCGTGACCTCGATCGGGTGCGTGGCCGAACGCACTTCCTGCAGGCCCATCGGCATGTCGAGCGCCACCTTCAGATGGAACGCGGTGTCGGCTGCAACACCGGCGCGCAGCACCGGCTGCGCCACCCAGCGCGCGCCGGCCTGGGCCGAGGTCGGGCTGTTGTAGCGCGGGCCGACGACGGTCGGGAACACGAACTGGTAGTTGCCCGACTGCGGCACCAGCAGTTCGGTGTAGCGAAGCTCCACCTTCACGTCGTCGCCCGGCAGGATGTTGGCCACGTTCATCTGGAACACGTTGGGCACATGCTGTTCGAGCAGTGCCGCGGTCTTTCCTTCGCTCTTGGCCGATTCGTAGTCGATGCGCGCCTGCTGTTTCTCGCGGATCTGCGCGGTGATGAGGCGGCCGGCCAGCCGCACGTTCAGGCCGTTGACCGCGGCACGCGTAGCGCCCGGAAACACGTACTTCGCCTCGATGGCGCGCTGGCCTTCGTTGCGGTAGGTCTGCGTCACACGCACATCGGCGATCACGCCCGAGATCTTCACGTCGACGTCGGTGGCCTTCAGCGGCAGGCGATCGACGTCGGGCATGTCGCTCTTGACGAAGAAGTACGGGCTCTCGGTCTTCTGGCGTGGCCCGTCGGCTTCCTGCGCATGCAGCGGCCGCGCGGTGAGTGCCATGAAGGCGATGGCCGCCAGGGCCAGGGTGCCGAGCCAAAGCCAAAGTCCCCGGAGTTCCCGGGATCCGGCGCAGTCGGGCGGCGTGATGTGTTGCATGGCTTTTGTCCTTTGTTCCCCTTCGCTGCGGGGTGCGTCGTGCGACGGTGCACGAGAAGGACTGTCGAGGCCGCACGCGAACGCCATGAGAAGGCTTTGCGTGCGGTGTGAAGTCTGTGTGAAGCCCATGTGCGCAACAGCGCCTGCGCGGCTTCATACGGCTTTCGAAGAGGGTCGCGAGCATCGGGTCTCCGCCATCGAGGCGACCCCCACAAGGAACAAGACAATGCGCCAACTGCTCCGCAACTCCATCCTGGTCAAGGTGATCGGCCTGGTCATGCTGACCCTGCTGCTGTGCTTTCCACTCGACTACATCGACCGGCTGAACCGGGAACGCGGCGAGAGCCAGCGCGAAGCGGCCGGCGAGCTCGCACGCACCTACACCGGCAGCCAGACCGTGATCGGCCCGGTGCTCGCCGTGCCTTACACCGAGCGCTGGACCGAGACCCAGCGCAACGCCAGCGGCAAGCCGGCCGGCACCGTCGAACGCAGCGACGAACGGGTGCACCTGGTGTTCCCGCAAGCGCTGCACATCGAAGGCGAACTGGCGCCGCAGGAACGCTACCGCGGCATCTTCAGGATTCCGTTCTACACGCTCGACGCGCAGTTGAAAGGCGACTTCGCGGCCTTCGATCCGTCGAGCGTCGAGCGCGGCGGCCACAGCAATTCGAAGGTCGAATTCCACACGCCCTACGTCGTGTTCAACCTGAGCGACCTGCGCGGGCTCGACGGCTCGCCGGCACTGTCCATCGAAGGCCAGGCGCTGAGCTTTGCGCAACGCATGCCGGGCCTGTCGGAGAAGGCTTTCGGTGCAGGCATCCATGCGCCGCTGTCGGGCGCGGCGCTCACTGCCTGGTCGACACGCAAGCCGCTGCCGTTCGACATGAAGCTCAAGGTCGTCGGCCAGGAAACGCTGTCGTTCGTGCCGGTCGCCGAAGAAACCACGGCCCATCTGAAGTCGCCCTGGGCGCACCCGAGCTTCGGCGGTCACTACCTGGCGGCAGAGCGCGAAGTGGGTCCGCAGGGCTTCGACGCGCATTGGCGTGTGTCCTCGCTCGTCACGTCTGCGCGTGAGCAGGTGCGCACCAGCCTGCACGGCAATGAACAGAGCGGGCCCCTGCAGACCTTCGACGTGTCGCTGGCCCAGCCGCTCAACGTGTATTCGATGTCCACCCGCGCCGGCAAGTACGGTGCCCTCTTCGTCGGGCTCGTGCTGATGGCCGCCTTCATGTTCGAGCTGTTCCGCAAGCTGCGGCTGCATCCGGTGCAGTACGGCCTGGTCGGCCTGTCGATCGCGCTCTTCTTCCTGCTGCTGCTCGCGCTCTCGGAGAAGCTGGCCTTCGGCATGGCCTATGCCGCGGCAGCGGGCGCCAGCGTGGTGCTGCTGGCCGTGTACTTCAGCGCAGTGCTCGGTGGCTGGAAGCGCGGCGTCTCGTTCGGCGCCTATGTGGCGGTGCTGTACGGCGCGCTCTATGGCCTGCTGGCGTCGGAGAGCAATGCGCTGCTGCTGGGCGCACTGCTGATCTTCGGCATGCTGGCCCTGCTGATGATCGCCACCCGCAAGGTCGACTGGTATGCGCTGTCGGGTGGGTTGCCGCAAGAGCCTGAAGAAGCGCACGCGCCACCGGCCGTTGCAACGGCAAGGCCTGCGTCCGCGACAGTGCCTGCGCCCGCGTCCTTCGAAAGCTGAGGAGAGCTCGATGTTCAAGCCATTTCGCAACGGTTTTCCCCTTCGACGCATCGCGTTCTGGACGGCCAGCGCCGTCGCCGTGTCTTCGGCGTTGCTGCTGTGCGCCGTGGGCATCGGCGTGGCGGTGGTCTCGCAGCGGCTGCCCGACGTCTCGGCATTGGCGTCGGACTACCATCCCAAGCTGCCACTGCAGATCTTCACCAGCGACGGCGTGCTGATCGGCGAATTCGGCGAGGAGCGGCGCCAGCTCGTGCCGCTCGATGCCGTGCCCAAGGTGCTGAAGGACGCGGTGCTCGCCGTCGAAGATGCGCGCTTCTACGAACACGGTGGCATCGACGCCAAGGGCATCGCGCGGGCCTTGGTGTCGAACCTGTGGCGCGGCACGCGCCAGGGCGCCTCGACCTTGACGCAGCAGGTGGCGCGCAACGTGTACCTGAGCACCGAGCAGACCTTCACGCGCAAGTTCTACGAGGCGGTGCTCGCGGTGCAGCTGGAGCGGCATCTGAGCAAGGACCGCATCCTCGAGATCTACCTCAACCAGATCTATCTCGGCCAGCGCGCCTACGGCTTTGCTGCTGCGTCAGAGACCTACTTCGGCAAGCCGCTCAAGGACATCGACGCGGCGCAGGCGGCCATGCTCGCGGGCCTGCCCAAGGCGCCGTCGACCGTGAACCCCGTGAGCAACCCGCGCCGCGCCCGCGCGCGCCAGCTGCATGTGATCCATCGCATGCAGGAAACGGGCGTGCTGACCGCGGCGCAGGCCGAAGCCGCCCGCGCACAGCCGCTGCAGTTGCGCGATGCGGCCGACCCGTCGCGCGTGCATGCCGAGTACGTGGCCGAAGCCGTGCGCCGCACGGTGTACGACACCTACGGCGACACCGCGTACGTGCGCGGGCTCAAGGTCTACACCTCGCTGGTGGCCACCGAGCAGGTGGCCGCCTATCGCGCGTTGCGCAAGGGCATCCTGGACTACGAGGGTCGCCAGCCGTACCGCGGTCCCGAGGCCGTCGTCGACCTGCCAGTGGGAGCAACTGAAGCAGCTGAAGCAGCCGATGCACCAGCCATCGCCGCGCTCGACGATGCGGTCGACGATGCATTGGCCGACCGACCCGACGACGGCGACCTGCTCGCCGCCGTGGTGCTGAGCGCCACGCCGCGTCAGGTGACGGCGGTGCGCGCCAATGGCGACAGGCTCACCATCGGCGGCGACGGGCTGAGGGCGGTGCAGTCGAGCCTGTCGGAAAAAGCAGCGCATGCCTTGCGGCTGCGGCGCGGCGCGGTGATCCGCGTCATGAAGACGCCGAAGAACGACTGGGCGATCACCCAGCGGCCGGAGGTCGAAGGCGCCTTCGTCGCGCTCGACCCGCGCAATGGCGCGGTGCGCGCGCTGGTCGGCGGCTTCAGCCACGCGCGCAACCAGTTCAACCATGTCACGCAGGCCTGGCGCCAGCCGGGCTCGAGCTTCAAGCCCTTCATCTATTCGGCCGCGCTGGAACAGGGTTTCACGCCGGCCACGCTGGTCAATGACGCACCGCTTTTCTTCGACGCTGCCACCCCCGGCGGCCCAGCCTGGGAACCCAGGAACTACGACGGCGATTTCGACGGTCCGATGACGCTGCGCCAGGCTCTCATGCGATCGAAGAACCTGGTGTCGGTGCGTTTGCTGCAGGCGATCGGCCTGCCTGCGGCACAGGACTGGATCGGCCGCTTCGGCTTCGCACGCGAGCGCCAGCCCGACAGCCTGCCGCTTGCGCTCGGCGCCGGTTCGGTCACGCCGATGCAGATGGCCACGGCCTATGCGGTGTTCGCCAACGGCGGCCACCGCGTCACGCCCCAGCTGATCACGCGCATCACCGACCACCGCGGCACGGTGCTGGTGACGCAGGCCTTGCCGGAGGCCAGCGACGAATCGACGCGTGTGATCCCCGAACGCAATGCCTTCGTCATGAACACGCTGCTGCAGAGCGTGATGAAGGGGGGCACGGGCAGCAAGGCGTGGCAGGCGCTGCGGCGTGACGATATCTATGGAAAGACCGGGACCACCAACGACTCGATGGACGCCTGGTTCGCAGGCTTCCAGCCGAGCCGGGTGGGCGTGGCATGGATCGGCTACGACCAGCCGCGCCGCCTGGGCGTGCGCGGGGAGACCGGCGGCAGCCTGAGCCTGCCGGTATGGACCGACTTCATGCAGTCGACGCTGCAGGGCGCGCCGGTACTGCCGCTTGCCGTGCCCGACGGCGTGGTGCAGGTCGACGGCGAGTGGTACTTCGACGACCGCACGCCCGGCCACGGCGTGGCGACGCTGGGCTTCGATGCGGACGACGGCACCCACGCTGTCGCGGCGCTGGCACCGCCCGTCGCACCGGTGCCGCCGGCCGAGGAGCGCAACCGCATCCTGGACTGGTTCCGTTGAGGCGCTGAAGGCCTCTTTCCGTGGGGCCCTCAGTGGGGCTCGCGCGGCAGGTGGCCCAGCGGCAAGGTCAGCTGCGCCAGCGCACCGCCGCTGCGGGCATTTCCGAGTTCGGCGCGCCCACGGTGCAGTGTGGCGATCTCCTTGACGAAGGCGAGCCCCAGCCCGGTGCTCTTCTTCCTGCTGTGCGGGCGCGCCAGTGAATAGAACTTCTCGAACACCTTGTCGCGCGCGTAGTCCGGAATGCCGGGCCCGTGGTCGCGCACGGTGATGCGCGCATGGCGCGTGTCGGCGTCCAGCGCGAGGGTCACCTCGCTGCCGGCGGGCGCGAAATCGATGGCGTTGTCCAGCAGGTTGCTGACGGCGCGGCGCAGCAGGAAGGGGTCGCCCTCGACCATCGGCGTGGCGCGCAGGTCGAGCGTGGTGCGCACGTTGCGCGCTGCCGCCGCAGGCTGGGCGCTGCGCACCACCTCGTCGATCAACGATGCCAACGCGACCGGCTCGCTGCGGTCGAGCACGCGGCGCGTTTCGAGCGCGGTGAGCTCCATCATGCGGTCGACGATCTCCTGGATGCGTTGCGTTTCGCGCGTGATGTTGTCCAAAAAGCGTTCGCGCTCGGCCTGCGGCATGGCGGGTTCCTGCAGCAGCTCGGCCGCACCACGAATGGCCGACAGCGGGCTCTTGACCTCGTGCGTGAACGTCTGCACATAGTCGGCCACGTAGTTGCGGCCGGTGAGCGCGTCGCGCATCTCGCCCAGGCCGCCCCGCAGCGAATCGAAAGCGCGGCGCGCCATGCGCGGCAGGCTCAGGCTGCGCTGCGCGCGCACCCAGGCGACATAGTCGGTGATGAGCCCGAAGGGTCGCACCAGCCAGACCGACACGATGATCGCCAGCAGCAGCAGCGCGAAGGCCGAACCCACGCCGACCCACAGCGTGCGCGCCCGTGCGTCCTCGACGAACTGGCCGAAGCTCTGCACCGGCTTGCCGACGGTGACCACGCCGACGATCTCGTCACCCCAGCGCACCGGTGCGCCCACGTACATCACCGACGTACGTGGGTCGCTTTCGACGTCGCGCGTGGTGCGCGCGCCGTAGGTGCCGGCCAGCGAGCGCTTCACGTCCGACCATTGCGAAAAATCGGCGCCCTGGCTGCGGCCCAGCGAATCGAACATCACGCGGCCGCTGCGGTCGGTCACATACACGCGCAGCTCGACGCGGTTCTTGTGCAGGTTGTAGATCTGCGCGGAAAACTGGCGCGCATAGACCGAGCGGAACAGCGGCTCCAGACGCGCCGTGTTGATGGCGCCAGCCACCACGTCCTGCTCGATCAGGCTGGCCATCAGCTGGGAGCTTTCCACCAGCGACTCCTCGGCCGATTCGCGATAGCGCGGGTCGATGTCGATCACCACGCGATAGAGCAGGAAGGCGATGCCCGCCGTGTAGATCAGCAGGATGCCCAGAAAGATGCGGGAGCGGCGGCTCAACGGCGAGGCTCCGCGTGCGGGGCTGCTGCAAGCACGTCCACGGGGTCGCTCATGCCGGGGTGGGCAGGTCTTCGTTGAGCGCGTAGCCGGTGCCGCGCAGCGTGCGGATCGGCTCGACCTGCGGCGCCACGGCCTTGAGCTTGGCGCGCAGCGTCTTGATGTGGGCATCGACCGTGCGGTCGAAACTGTCGCCCGGATCGTCCCAGACCATTTCCAGCAGTTCGTCGCGCGTGTAGACGCGGCCTGGCCGCTGCACGAACAGGCACAGCAGGCCGTACTCGTAGCGCGAGAGTTCCAGGACGCGGCCGTAGTAGCGGATCTGTCGGCGCTCGCCGTCGAGCTGGAAGACTTCGGCAGGCGTGTCGGCCTTGTCAGCCGGGGCGGGTACCGGTGTGGATGCAGGTGCAGCGGTCGACTGGCTGCGCACACTGCGGCGCAGGATGGTGCGCACCCGCGCCACCAGCTCGCGCGGCGAGAAAGGCTTGGCCACGTAGTCGTCGGCCCCCAGCTCGAGGCCGACCACGCGGTCGATCTCGTCGCTGCGTGCGGTCAGGAACAGCATCGGCACGCTGGATCCACCGGGCATGGCATGGAGCCGCTTGAAGAGTTCGAAGCCGTTCATGTCGGGCAGGCCGACATCAAGGATGACCAGCGCTGGCAGCACCTGGCCGAACTCGGCCAGCGTTTCCTCGGCGGTGGCGCACCACACAGGGGTGAAACCGTCGCTCTTGAGCACGTACTGCAACGTATCGGCGATGCCGGACTCGTCCTCGGCGATCAGGATGCGCGGCTTGAAGCTCGAGGACGGAAAACTCATGCCGCAATGGTAACGAGCACGGCACCGTTTCAACCCATTGGCAGGGCGCTTAATTTTTCTTTATTTGCGCGGCCGCCGATCTGTATTCCTCTCTTATTTCTTTAATTCAATTTAGTAGCAGTAATAGGTGTTTGCACTTTTCTGTGGACATCCTGCTTTTTCCCTTGTGCAACAGGGACTTGGCGCCGTGACAGGGCTGTGCGCATCCGTGTTTTCTGCTGTCGCGCCCTGGCGAACAACGTGGGCCATGGCCGCAGCCCTGTGGATAAGTCGCAATTTATGCCAGAACTGTCCCCAGAGTTGTCCTTTGACAGCCCGCTTCAAATCTGTGAAAGGCGTTCGGCATCGCAAGTCTTCCACTGCTCATTTAATAAGCAGAATGTAGATTGTTCAATGAAAACAACGACTTGCGTCATCCTTACAAGGAAGTGCATGACTTACCCACAGAGTTATCCAAGATTTATGTGCGATACGCGCGCCTTTTGCGTCGTCCACCGCATCGAACGGCGACGCACGCACCCCTGACGCGCGGTAGCACGCCGGCACTTCGCGCGCAAGGACGCGAACGGGTCATCGACAACAGGCGCACCGGTTTTTTCCAACCGCTTTTTCGATGGCCGATTTATTTCTTCTGACGCCGGTCCCAGCCACCGGCAATTCAGCCTGCGCGCACGCGGCGAGGTTTTATTTTTCGAATACGCACGGCCTTTGTTCCCATCTCTTAATTCTTCTATTTAAATTAGTAGTAGTAATAGGTGTTCGACGGTTTCTGTGGACAAGCCCATTTTTTCGTTGTGCGGCAAGGACTTGGCGCCGTGACACGGGTGTGGGCAGCCGTGTCTTCTGCTGTCGTGCAGGCGGGGACAACTCGGCTGGACACACCGGCGCTGTGGATAACTGTCATCTTGTGCCAGAAGTGTCCCCAGAGTTGTCCTTTGACAGGGTCGGATTTATCTGCCAAAGCAGAAAATCGAACAAAGTATTCCACTGCTGAAATTTTGAGCAGACTGTAGAAACATCAACAAAAACAAGGGCTTGCAGCATTCTTACAAGGAAGTGCATGAGTTACTCACAGAGTTATCCAAGTTTTATGTGGGAAGCTGGTGCTTCGTGGCCTCTGCGCACGCACGACCGGCGCAAAAAGAGAAAAGCGCCCGGGAAGGCGCCTTTTGGAGGGGGGCAGCAGCTGCGATGGCGCAGGCGGCGGCAGCCTGTCGCGCCTTTTTCCTGCCGTGTGGCCGTTTCGGCAGACTCAGCGACCCGTGCTGCTGCCGGCCAGGTCTTCCAGGATGGGGCAGTCCGGTCGCGCGTCGCCATGGCAGCAATCGACCAGCTGCGCCAGCGTGCGTTCCATCGCCTGCATGTCGGCGATCCGCTGGGCCAGCTCGTCCAGATGCTGCTGGGCGATGCGCTTGACGCTGGCACTGGCGCGGCTGCGGTCGTGCCAGAGGCCGACCAGCTCGGCGATCTCGTCCATCGAAAAACCGAGGTCGCGCGCGCGCTTGATGAAGCGCAGCGTGTGGATGTCGGCGTCGGTGTACTGGCGGTAGCCGCTGTCGGTGCGCTCGACGCGTGGCAGCAAGCCCAGGCTTTCGTAATGGCGCACCATGCGCGCCGACACGCCCGACACCCTGGCTGCGGCGCCGATGTTGCGCAGCGGGCCGGCGGCGGCGGTGCTCTTCATGTGGCCTTGTAGCCGGCGTTTTCGATGGCGGCGATCAGGTCGTCGCGCGGTTGCGTGCTCAGCACATCGACATGGCCGCTCGCCAGGTCGACGGTGACCTGCGCCTGGGGGTCGACCGTCTGCACGGCTTCGGTGACGGCATTCACGCAATGGCCGCAGCTCATGCCGGCGACTTCGAATTTCTGGCTCATGGGAACTCCTTGAAGTGAGGGTGACATTCAGCGAAAACCAAGTCTGAACCTTGACGCCGTGGCAAGGTCAAGCGCGCCGGACTTGACCTTGCCATGGTGTGAGGCTTTAGTCTGCAGGCATGCACACCCACCCCACCTTCGACATTTCCATTGGCGGCATGACCTGCGCGTCCTGCGTGGCACGCGTCGAACGCGCCCTGCGGCAGGTACCCGGCGTGCAGGACGCCACGGTGAATCTGGCGACCGAATCCGCCCGCATCGTCGTTGCCGATGTCGACGACGGCGACGGCAATGACAGCGATATGGAGGCGCGGTTGCGCCGTGCCGTGCGCACCGCTGGCTACGAGCCGCACAGCGCTGCGACGGCAGCGGCGGCGCAGGCGGAGGCCGCCCATCTGGGCGCCTGGCACGGCTTCTTGCCTGTGGGCGTGGCGTTGCTGTTGGCAGCACCGCTGCTCGCGCCGATGTTGCTTGCGCCTTTCGGCGTGCACTGGATGCTGCCGCCGTTCTGGCAATGGCTGCTGGCGACGCCCGTGCAGTTCGGTCTGGGTGCACGCTTCTACCGTGCGGGTTGGCATGCGGCGCGCGCGCGCACCGGCAACATGGACCTGCTGGTCGCACTGGGCACCAGCGCGGCCTACGGCCTGTCGCTGTGGCTCTGGTGGCGCGCGGCACCCGGCGACATGCCGCACCTGTATTTCGAAGCCTCCGCGGTGGTGATTGCGCTGGTGCTGCTCGGCAAGTGGCTGGAAGCACGCGCCAAACGGCAGGCGACCTCCGCCATCCGTGCGCTGCAGCAGTTGCGGCCCGAAGTCGCCCACCTGATCGGCCGGCGCGGCGAGGCCGACGTGCCGCTGGCCGAAGTGATGACCGGCGATCGGTTGGCCGTGCGCCCCGGCGAACGCGTGCCTGCCGATGCCCGGGTGGTCGAAGGCGAATCCGAGGTCGACGAGGCGATGCTGACCGGCGAGCCGTTGCCGGTGCCCAAGTTGCCGGGCGACCTGCTCACAGGCGGGTCGGTCAACGGCAGCGGCCGGCTGGTGGTGGAGGTGCGGGCGACCGGCGCGGAAAGCGTGCTGGCGCGCATCATCCGGCTGGTCGAGGACGCGCAGGCGGCCAAGGCGCCGATCCAGAAGCGTGTCGACCAGATCGCTGCGGTGTTCGTGCCGGTGGTGCTGCTGATCGCCGTGGTGACGCTGGTGGGTTGGTGGATGGCGGGCGCGGGCCTGGAAACCGCCCTCATCCATGCGGTCGCCGTGATGGTGATCGCCTGTCCCTGCGCGCTCGGGCTCGCCACGCCGGTGGCCGTCATGGCGGGCACCGGCGTGGCGGCGCGGCGCGGCATCCTCATCAAGGATGCGAGCGCGCTGGAACTGGCCCATCGCGTCGACACCGTGGCTTTCGACAAGACGGGCACGCTGACCCTCGGCAAGCCGGTGCTTGCCGCGCTGCTGCTGCCCGCGTCCAGCCACGAGGCCGGTGACGTCGATCACCTCGATCGCCTTGCTGACCTCGATGAGGCCGCGCTGCTCGGCATCGCCGCCAGCCTGCAGAGTGGCAGCACGCATCCGCTGGCGCATGCGGTCGCGCGTGCGGCGGCAGAGCGCGGTCTTGGGGTCGCATCGGTGGGTGGCCTGCAGGCGCTCTCCGGGCGCGGCGTGCGTGGTCGCGTCGGCGATAGGGACTGGGCGCTTGCCAGCCTGCGCTGGTGCGAGGAACTCGGCGCCGTGACGGATGCCGCGCAGGTCGCGCAATGCCACGACCGCGGCGCGACCGTGTCGGCCTTGCTCTCCATGCCGAGCGGCCCTGGCGGCGTGCCCCGCGTGCATGCGCTGCTGGCCTTCACCGACGAACCCAAGCCGCAGGCGGCCGAGGCCGTCGCGGCCCTGCGCGCGCGGGGCCTGCGCGTGGTCATGATCTCGGGCGACAACCTGCGCGCGGCAGAGGCCATGGCGGCACGCGTGGGCATTGCCGCGGACGACGTTCGCGCCGAGGTGCTGCCCGCCGACAAGGCAGCGCAGGTGATGGCCTTGCGCAAGGACGGCCGCGGGGGTGAGCACGCGGGCGGCCACGTCGTCGCGATGGTCGGCGACGGTGCCAACGACGCGCCCGCATTGGCCGCGGCGGATGTCGGCATCGCCATGGCCAACGGCACCGATGTGGCCATGGAGGCCGCGGGCATCACGCTGATGCGCGGCGACCTGGCGCTGGTGGCCGATGCGCTCGACCTGTCCGGGCGCACGGTGGCCAAGATCCGCCAGAACCTGTTCTGGGCCTTTGCGTACAACGTGGTCGGCATTCCTTTCGCTGCCTTCGGCTTGCTGAGCCCCGTGGTGGCAGGCGCGGCCATGGCCCTGTCGAGCCTGAGCGTGATGAGCAATGCGCTGCTGCTGCGGCGGTGGAAGCCCAAGCGACAGCGCTAGGGAGGTGTCACGGCAGGCGAGCGAACAGGCGAGACAGGCGCACGGGCAACCGCCTGGTTGAACGATGCGGGCAGCGCCTCATTCCAGCGATGCGATCAAGACCGCATTGGTGCCGCCGAAGGCGAAGGCATTGGACATCGCATGGCGCAGGCCGCGGACCTCGCGCGCCGCCCCGCGCACGAAGTCCAGCGCAAAGGCCGGGTCGGGTGTCTGCAGGTGGGCCGTGGGCGGCAGCAGGCCGCACGACAACGCGCGCAGCGTGGCGATCAGTTCCACCGCGCCACCGCCGCCCAGCAGGTGACCGTGGATGGCCTTGGTCGAACTCACCGGCACGCCCGCACCGAACACCGTGTGCACGGACGAGGCCTCGGCCGCATCGCCTGCGCCGGTGGCGGTGCCGTGCGCGTTGAGGTAGCCGATGTCTTCGGGCCGCAGGCCGGCATCGCGCAGCGCTGCACACATCGCCCGCACCTGGCCGCCCGGGTCGGGCTGGGTCATGTGCATGCTGTCGCAATTGGTCGCGTAGCCGCTCAGCAGAACGGCAGGCATCGCGCCGCGCTCGCGCGCATGCGCTTCGGATTCGATCACCAGCGCCGCGGCACCTTCGCCCAGCGCAAAGCCCGCGCGGTCGGCGGAGAATGGCCGGCAGGCGCGTTCCGGTGCATCGGCCGGCGGCGGCGCCATCACGCGCATCGCGTGCCAGCTGGTCAGCATGCCGACGCTGAACTGCGCTTCGTGGCCACCGACGATCGCCACGTCGATCCAGCCGCCGCGGATGGCACGCATCGCCTCGCCGATGGCCACCGACGACGACGCGCAGGCGCAGGCATAGCTGAGCGCGGCGCCGCGCGCGCCGAACATCAGGCCGAGCTCGGCAGCGGCGGCGTTGGGCATGGTGGTGAGCACGGTGGTCGGCCGCACGCGGCGGTGCTCGGCGTACAGCGCGCGGGCGGTGGCGTCGAAGCTCGCCGATCCCGCCATGCCGCTGCCCCAGTACACACCCAGCCGGTCGGGGTCGACCGATGTGGCGTCCAGGCCGGCCTGCGCGACCGCATCGCGCGCAGCGGCCAGCGCCATCGCGGTGCCACGGTCCAGCGGCAGACGCGAACTGCTGCGCTCCGAGTCGTCGAAGTCGCACGGCGCCACGGCCAGCTGCATCGCGTCGAAGCTGCCGACCGTGTGGGTCTGCGCGACCACCGCCGAGCGTCCGGCGAAGAGCGCATCGTCGAAGTCGGCCAGCGTGCGGCCCAGTGGCGTGACCAGGCCGATGCCGCTCACGGCGATGCGTGCGGCATGCGCGGGCGCACTGCGGCGCGCGGCGGGCTCGCGTGTCGATGCCGGCGGGACGATGTACGGGTCCCTCATGCGGCGGCAGTGGTCATCGACACGTGGCCACCGGCCAGCGGCGAGATCGTCGATGACCCTGCCGTGGCCGGGTGTTGCATCTCGTCGATGACTTCGCACAGGCGCTGCAGGGTGATGCCGGCTTCGCGCGGGTCGAGGCGTTCTTCGGGAATGCGCAGGCGAAACGCATCTTCGACTGCAAATACGAATTCCATGAGCGCCAGCGAGTCGAGCCCGAGGTCGGTCAGTGCGGCATCGGCACGGACTTGCGCGGCGTCCAGATGGAACTCGCCCTGCAGGATGGCGGCGATGCTGTTGAAGGTGGGCGTGTGGCTGCTGATACTCGTCATGAAGCTCGTTCTCCGGTGGGAATGCGAAGGCGATCCGCGCCTTCATGCGGTGCCGCATCGTGTGCAACGGTGGCGGCGAATTCGAGGGTCTCGGCCAGCACCTGCTGGCGGTCGTTGTCGATGGTGATCATGTGGAAGCTGTTGCCCAGCACGACCGTGCGCAGCGATCCGCAACGCAGGTCGCGCGAAAGGATCGCCAGGTTCTCCAGGCTCGCGACCTCGTCCTCGCGCGCATGCAGCGCCAGCACGTGGGCGCAGCGCACGCGATGCAGGTTGGCGCGCACGTGGCGCAGCAGCCGGTCGTGTTCGCGCAGGTGGTCGATGCCGATCACCGAGCTGCCCGCGCGCGAGATGCGGCGCGTGCGCAGCTCGCGCTCGATCCACGCCCGCACGCGTTCGTTCTTCACGCCGTAGGGCGCGCGCTCGCGGTACTTCCAGAAGCGCCCGAGCGGCGTGTAGAGCACCAGCGGAAACAGCCACTGGCTGCGCGGCACGGCCCAGCCGTCCAGCCGCAGCGCGGTCGACATCAGCAGCAGCGCATCGATGCGCGTGCCGCAGCGAATCGCCGCCGCCAGGGCCAGCGAGGCACCCGCCGAAATGCCCACGAGCATCACGCGGTCGTGCAGGGTGCGCAACGCGTCGACGCGTTGCTCGAGCGTGTCGATCCACTGCTCGAAACCGCAGGCGGTCTGGCGGGCAGCGGCCGCATCGAACGAGTAGCCAGCCACCGGCAGCGCCTGCACGGTGTAGCCCAGGCCACGCAGTGCATTGGCCACGGAACGCAGTTCCTCGGGCGTGCTGCACAGGCCATGCAGCAACACGACTGCGGTGCGTCGCGCGGCCGAGTGATCGACGCGCAGGGCCTCGGTGGAAGCTTGGAAGGCGCTCATGCGGTGGCAGGCCGGCAAGGCCGTTGTGCGTGACTCATGCCCCGTTTATCGCGCCGACGTACTGACCGTTCGCTGACCCTTCGATGGTGTAGAAACGCTTATCTTTCTGGTATCTTTTTTCGGGGTCCTGCCATGCGAATCCTTCTGGTCGAAGACGATGCGGTGCTGCGCGAAGTCATGCTGCGAAGCCTCAACGATGCGGGCCATCGCGTCGATGTGGCCACCAACGTCGAGGACGCCGACCACCTGTGGCGCGTGCAGCCTTTCGATGCGGTGCTGCTCGACCTCAATCTGCCGTCGACGGCCAGCCCCACCAGCAGCATCGCCAGCGGGCTCACTGCGTTGCGCCAGGCGCGTGCGCGCGGCGACCGCACGCCGGTGCTGGTGCTGACGGCGCGCGACCGCACCGAGGAGCGCGTCGCTGGGCTCGACGCCGGTGCCGACGACTACCTTGGCAAGCCTTTCGAGCTGGCCGAGGTCGAAGCCCGCCTGCGTGCCCTGGTGCGGCGCGCGCAGGGCACCGACGACGTGTCCACGCTGGGCCGCCTGAAGCTCGACCGCAAGGCCCGTCGCTTCGCGGTCGGCATCTCGCCGCTCGACCTGCCTGCGCGCGAATTCGAGGTGCTGTGGGAGCTCATGAGCCCACCTGGCCACACCGTGAGCAAGCGCGCGCTGTCCGACAAGCTGTCGAGCTTCGACGAGTCCCTGGGCGACAACGCGCTCGAGGCCTTCATCTCGCGGCTGCGCAAGAAGCTCGCGGGCAGCGGTGCCGGCATCCGCACGCTGCGCGGCATCGGCTACCTGCTGGAAGTCGAGCAGTGACGCTGCCACTGCGTGGCCCGGCCACGCGGTCGCTCACCCAGCGCGTGCTGCGTGGCGTGCTGCTGCCGCTGGCGGTGACGTGGTTGCTGGGGACGGCCATCGCCATCGGCGTGGCCAATCACCTGACGGAGCAGGCCTTCGACCATGCGCTGCTCGACGATGCGTACGCGGTGTCGGCGAACGTGCAGGCGAGCGAGCGCGGCATCGAGCTCACGCTGTCGCCGCGCGAAGTCGGCGCGGTGCTGTTCGACCAGATCGAGTCGGTGTACTTCGCCGTGGAACGTTCGGACGGCGCGCTGCTGGCTGGCGACGCGACGCTGCAGGTGCCGTCGCCCGGCGACGGCCAGCGCTTTCGCTTTTCCGACATCAGCTACAACGGCCAGTCGCTTCGCGCGGTGGCACTGGCGCACGATGCACCCAATGGCTATCGCGTGCTGATCGCGCAGACGACGCGCGCACGTACCGCGCTCATCGAACAGGTGCTGTTCTACGCGCTCACGCCGCAGCTGCTGCTGCTCGCGCTGCTGGCAGTCTGGCTGTGGAAGCGCATCGGGAGCGACCTGCGGCCGCTGGGCGAACTGCAGCAGGCGCTCGACCGCCGCGATGCGCACGACCTTGCGCCGGTGCACGTCGCGCGCACGTCGCTCGAACTCGAGCGGCTCGGCAATACGGTCAATGCCTTGTTCGACCGGCTGAGCCACAGCGTGCGTGCCCAGCGCGAGTTTGCCGGCAACGTGGCGCACGAGCTGCGCACGCCGCTCGCCGGCATCCGCGCGCTGGCCGAGTACGGCCTGGCCAACCGCGACCCGGCGGTCTGGCGCGAACAGCTCGGCCGCGTGGTGGCGAGCCAGGCGCGCGCCAGTCACCTGGTGGACCAGCTGCTGGGGCTGGCGCTGGCCGATGAAGGCCGCACGGGCCTGCAGCGCGAGCCGGTGCGGCTCGACGAACTTGCCGAACAGGCGGTGTTGCGGCATCTGGCACGCGCCGATGCGCAGGGCGTCGACCTGGGCGCGCGGGGCCTGGAAAAGGCCGTGACGGTGCTGGCCAACACGGCGCTGATAGAGGGCATCCTGGACAACCTGATCGACAACGCACTGCGCTACGGCGGGCGTACGGTGACCATCGAACTTTCGGGCAGCACGCTGGCCGTGGTGGACGACGGGCCGGGCATTCCCGAAGCGGGCCGGCGCGACCTGATGCAGCGCTGGGCCCAGGGCGCGGACGGCCAGAAGCTGGGGCAGGGCGCGGGGCTGGGCCTGTCGATCGTCTCGCGCTACGCCCAGTTGCTGGGCGCCGAACTCACGCTGACGTCCACCAGCGAGGGAGCGGGCGGACTGCGGGCGCAGGTGGCATTGCCGGCGATGCCGGCAACCGCACCCTAGGCCTTCTGGCCGGCCTGTGCTTCGGCCAGCGTCGGGTAGTCGATGTAGCCCTTGGCACCACCGCCGTACATGGTGGCCTTGTCCAGCGGCGCCCACGCTGCATTCTTGCGGATGCGGTCCACCAGGTCGGGGTTGGAGATGAACGGGCGGCCGAAGGCCACCAGGTCGTCGCCTTCCTTCACGGCGGTCTCGGCCATCGGCTTGTCGTAGCCGTTGTTCACCATCCATGCGGCCTTGCCGCCTGCGGTGCGGTAGGCCGCCTTCAGCGCTTCGTAGTCGAACGGACGGTCTGGCAGTTCGCGCGGGCCGCCGGTGGCGCCTTCGATGATGTGCACGTAGGCCAGGTTGAGCGTGGCGAGCTGCTGCACGACGTAGGTGAACAGGGCCTGCGCCTCGGTGTCATGCACGTCGTTGGCGGGCGTGACGGGCGACAGGCGAATGCCGGTCTTGCCGCCACCCACCGCGTCGGCCACGGCGCGGGTGATCTCCAGCGTGAGGCGGGCACGGTTTTCGATGCTGCCGCCGTAGTCGTCGGTGCGCTGGTTGCTGTCGCTCTTGAGGAACTGGTCGAGCAGGTAGCCGTTGGCGCCGTGGATCTCCACGCCGTCGAAGCCCGCGGTTTCGACCGCGTTGCGCGCAGCCACGGCAAAGCTGTGCACGATGCCGGGCAGTTCGCCCGCGTCGAGTGCGCGCGGCTGCGAGGTTTCCACGAAGGTGGGCACGCCGTCCTTGATGAGCACGGTCTTGGTCTTGGCCGTGATGGCCGACGGGCCGACCGGCGCGCCGCCGTCGGGCTGCAGGTCGGTGTGCGAGACGCGGCCCACGTGCCACAGCTGCACGACGATCTTGCCGCCGGCCGCATGCACGGCCTTCGTGACCGGCTTCCAGGCGTCGAGCTGCTCGGTGGCGTAGAGGCCGGGCACATCGGCGTAACCCTGGCCCTGGTGGCTCACGGCGGTGCCTTCGCTGACGATCAGGCCTGCGCTGGCACGCTGTTCGTAGTAGGTGACGGCGATGTCCGGTGGAACGGCGTTCGGCGAGCGGTTGCGCGTGAGCGGCGCCATGACGATGCGGTTGGCGAGCTGCAGGTCACCGGCCTGGACGGGATCGAAAAGGGTAGACATCGAGAGGGCGCTTCCAAAAAGTAAGCACCGAGACTAAGGCTGCGGCGACAAACCCGCTGTCGCGGGGTTGTCGGTTTCCTGCTATGCGGCGCAGTGCGCTCACGGACCGTTGCATGCGCATGCGTGCAGTCACGCGTGGCGTGCGCCAGAATCTGCGGCAACGATGACTTCTCGCGCGCCGTCCCTGCCGCCGTCCCCGGCTTCCTTGCGCCTGGCCTCCTCGCAGGGGTCGCCGTGGACGCAAGCGGGCGGCACCGCCGTGCGTCACCTGGTGCTCGTGCTGGGCGACCAGCTCGATGTCGCGAGCGTCGCCTTCGAGGGTTTCGACCCGTTGCAGGACCGCCTGCTGATGATCGAGGCGCCCGAAGAATCCACGCAGGTCCCGAGCACGAAGATGCGCACCGCCTTCTTCCTGTCGGCCATGCGCCACTTCGCGGCGCACATCGCCGAACACACCACGGGCCGGGCCTGGCCGCTGGACTACCTGCGCCTGGGCACGCATCCGTTCGACACGATCGCCGAGGCGCTTGCCGATGCGCTCGCGCGCCTCGCACCACGCAGGCTCGTGATGGTGGAGGCCGGCGAGTGGCGGCTGGAGGAGGCCATTGTAGCGGTGTGCGCCGAGGCCGGCGTGCCACTCGACGTGCGCGACGACCTGCACTTCATGAGCTCGCGCCGCGCGTTCGTCGAACAGGCGCAAGGCAAGTCGAGGCTGGTGATGGAAGCTTTCTACCGTCGCATGCGTCAGGCGCACGGCGTGCTCATGGAGCCCGATGGCACGCCCGCGGGTGGCCAATGGAACTACGACCACGACAACCGCGGCGCATTCGGTCGCCAGGGTCCGGGCATGCTGCCCGCGCCGCCGTCGTTCGCACCGGACGCGATCACGCGCGAGGTGCTGGCCGACGTCGAGAGGCATTTCGCCGACCACTGGGGCAGTGCCGAGGCCTTCGACTGGCCGGTCACCCGCGCGCAGGCGCTGGCTGCGCTCGACGACTTCGTCACCCACCGGCTGCAGGACTTCGGCCGCTTCCAGGACGCGATGTGGAGCGACGAGCCCTTCCTGTACCACGCGCTGATTTCATGCGCCCTCAACGTCAAGCTGATAGGCCCGGCCGAGGTGATCGCCGCCGCCGTGGCGCAATGGGAACAGGGACGCGTGCCGTTGCCGGCCGTGGAAGGCTTCGTGCGGCAGATCCTCGGCTGGCGCGAGTTCATCCGCGGCGTGTACTGGTGGCGCATGCCCGCGCTGCGCGACGCCAATGCGCTGCGGCACGACGCGCCGCTGCCCGACTGGTACTGGACGGGCAACGTGCGCATGAACTGCATGCGCCAGACCATCGGCCAGACCCTGCGCACCGGCTATGCGCATCACATCCAGCGGCTGATGGTCACCGGCAATTTCGCGCTCACCTTCGGCATGGCACCGGCCGAGGTGCACGCCTGGTACCTGTCGGTCTACGTCGATGCGGTGGAATGGGTGGAACTGCCCAACACGCTGGGCATGGCGCTCTTTGCCGATGGTGCGCGTTTCGTCACCAAGCCCTATGCCGCGGGTGGCGCCTACATCCACCGCATGAGCAACTACTGCAGCGGCTGCGTCTACCAGCCGACGGCCCGCAGCGGCGACGCGGCCTGTCCGATGACGGTCATGTACTGGGACTTCGTGGCCCGGCACGCGAAACTGCTGGAAGGCAACCCGCGCACGGTCATGATGGTGAAGAACCTCGGGCGCTTCGACGGCGCCGAGGTCGAGGCGATCCGGGCCACGGCACGCGCGATGCGTGCGCATCCGGAAAGACTCTGAGCAACGGCGGCAGCCGCGCCACGCGGCGGCCTTGTCGGCCGTTGCGCTGCGTGCGCTGGCTGCTGCGCGCGCTTACTTGTTCTGGCTCTCCGCCTTCAGGGCCGCCTGCACGCCCGGACGGGCGGCCACGCGCGCGCGCCATGCGACCAGGTTCGGATAGCCCGAGAGGTCCACGTTCATCGGCTGCGCCCAGTTGGTCACGGCGAACAGGTAACCGTCGGCCACGCCGAAATGCTCGCCCATCAGGTAGTCCTTGCTGGCCAGTTCCTTGTCGAGCCAGGTCAGGCGACTCTTGAGCTTTTCCAGCGCCATGGTCTTGGCTTCGGTGGGCATGGCGGGGTTGAACAGCGGGCTGAAGCCCTTGTGCAATTCGGTGCCGATGAAGCTCAGCCATTCCTGCAGGCGGTAGCGTGCCAGCGTGCCGTTGGCCGGCGCCAGGTTCTTCAGCGGTGCCAGATCGGCGATGTACTGGACGATGGCCGGGCCTTCGCGCAGCAGTGTGCCGTCGTCGAGTTCGAGCAGCGGCACGTAGCCCAGGGGATTGATCGTGTAGTAGTCGGTGCCGTCCGCAAGCTTGTGCGTCTTGGTGCTGGCGAGGACCGGCTCGAAGGCGAGGCCGGCTTCGTGCAGGGCGATGTGTGGCGATAGCGAGCAGGCACCGGGCGAGTAATACAGCTTCATGTAACGGGGCTCCAGGAGCGATGTGAATCGGGATAGACAGCGCGGATGCTAACGGTTTAAGGCACAGCCGGCCGGCCTGGCGTTTTTGTCCTACGGAGCGTTGCGTTGGCCGACTATCCGGGCCTGGCCGCGGTGTTTTTATCGTCACAGGCAACCGGCGAATTGCCGTCCCTGTTCCTGTTCACTCACCAAGGAGCGTGTCATGTTGAAGTACGCGATTATCTTTGCGGTCGTATCCCTCATTGCCGGCGCATTGGGTTTTGGCGGCGTTGCCGCGGGTGCAGCCGGTATCGCGAAGGTCCTGTTCGGCCTGTTCCTGATTCTCGCCGTCGTGTTCCTGGTGCTGGCCGCACTGGGCGTGGGCGCCGTTCGAAAAGCCATCGACTGATGTCCGCCGTGGCTGCCTTGCGCTGGCCGCGACGCGTGCGGTCTTTGGGCGTGTTGCTGCAGACGCCCGCGCACCGCGTCGTGCGGGTCCTGCACGTGACGCAGTCCCACTGGCAGTTGCCGGAAAGGCACCGGCGCGGGCAGGCCGACAAGTTGTCTGCGGCGCTGGTCAAGGGTGCCTGACACCTTCGCGCTTGCTGCTCGACGCTTCCGATTTCTTCTGGATCCCTGAACCCTTGAATGAGGTGCGCACGCAGGCGCAGTCATACCGTGCACTTCTCCCACATCGAAACCGTGTTGTCCTATGAGGTCAAGGCGCCAGCGCATCTGCTGCTGAACATCGAAGCCGCGCGCAACGGCATGCAGTCGCTGCTGAGCGAGGACTTGGCGATCGAGCCGCCTGTAGAGATGCAGACGTTCTGCGATGAAAGCAGCGGGAACCGGTTCATACGCTTCGACGCACCGCCCGGGCCATTGACGATCCGCTACCGCACCAGCGTCCAGAGAAGCTCGACAGAGGTGTCGCCAGATTCAGGCGAGGTGCCCGTGAACGCCCTTCCCAACGAGGTGCTTCACTACCTCATGCCGACCCGCTATTGCGAGTCGGACGTGATGTCGCGCGCGGCCATGCAGCTCTTCGGTGACCTGCCACAGGGCATTGGCCGTGTGCAGGCGATCGTGGACTGGATCCACGAAAGCATCACCTACGAACCTGGCAGCAGCGAATCGACGACCACGGCGCAAGAGGTGTTCGTCCAGCGAGCAGGTGTCTGCCGCGACTTTGCGCACCTTGGCATCACCTTCTGTCGCGCGCTGAACATTCCGGCGCGGTTGGTTGTGGGCTACGTCTATTTCGAAGAGCCGCCGCAGGATTTCCACGCAGTATTCGAGGCCTGGCTTGGGGGGCAATGGGTGCTGTTCGACCCGACCCGCATGGCGCCCGTCGACCGGCTGGTGCGGGTAGGTACAGGCCGCGACGCCAAGGACGTGGCCTTTTGCACCATCTTCGGTTCCGTGCAGATGACGTCCAAGACGATCACGGTGCGGGAGCTGCAGGACGAGAGCGTCCCGGCGCCGGTCGCGCCCGAGCCGACAGGCACGATCACCGGCATCGAGAAGCCTGTCGCAGTTGCACAGCCGGACGCGCTGGCTGCCGAACCTGCATCGGCGGCTGCACACATCATTGCGGAAATCCGTTGAACCGTTGATTCTGCAAGGCTCCAATGCTATGATTTTAATAGCATTGGAGCGCTGAATTTTGGCGATGCGCGGTGCTGCGCTATCGCCGTTCAGGGCTCTGGCAACCCGATGACCTCAACCGCCCGCGGGGAGGCTCGGGCGATTAAAATGCACGTCCCCTCTCTTGCAGAGACCACGCCGCGCACGCGAAAAAGTGCGCCACCACCCCATGCTATATCCCGAAGAATTCGACGTGATCGTCGTCGGTGGCGGCCATGCCGGCACTGAAGCCGCCCTGGCCGCTGCACGAATGGGCGCCAAGACGCTCCTGCTCAGCCACAACATCGAGACGCTCGGCCAGATGAGTTGCAACCCGTCCATCGGCGGGATTGGCAAGGGACATCTGGTTCGCGAGGTCGATGCGCTCGGCGGCGCGATGGCCATTGCCACCGACGAGTCGGGCATCCAGTTCCGGATTCTCAATTCGAGCAAGGGGCCAGCCGTACGAGCAACGCGCGCCCAGGCCGACAGGGTGCTCTACAAGGCGGCCATCCGCCATCGGCTGGAAAACCAGCCCAACCTCTCGTTGTTCCAGCAGGCGGTAGACGACCTGATGATCGAAGGCGACCGCGTGGTCGGCGCCGTCACGCAGGTCGGGATCTCTTTTCGAGCGCGCACCGTGGTGCTGACGGCGGGTACCTTTCTCGACGGCCGCATTCATGTCGGCCTGGACAACTACCAGGCGGGCAGGGCGGGGGACCCGCCGGCGATCAGCCTGTCGGCGCGACTGAAGGAACTCAAGCTGCCACAGGGCCGCTTGAAGACCGGCACGCCGCCGAGGCTCGATGGCCGCAGCATCGACTTTTCACAATGCACCGAGCAGCCGGGTGACGGCATGCCGGGTGGCGCCACCGACACGATGCCGGTGTTCAGCTTCATGGGGCGTGCAGACATGCATCCGCGCCAGATGGCCTGCTGGGTCACGAACACCAATGCCCGCACGCACGACATCATTCGTTCCGGCTTTGACCGCAGCCCCATGTTCATGGGAAAGATCGACGGCATTGGCCCGCGCTACTGCCCGAGCGTGGAAGACAAGATCAATCGTTTCGCCGACAAGGAAAGCCACCAGATCTTTCTGGAGCCGGAAGGCCTGACGACCAACGAGTACTACCCGAACGGCATTTCCACGAGCCTGCCTTTCGATGTCCAGTATCGGCTGGTGCGTTCGATGAAGGGGTTGGAGAACGCGCACATTCTTCGGCCTGGCTACGCGATCGAGTACGACTATTTCGATCCGCGAGAGCTCAAGAGCAATTTTGAAACCCGAGCCATCCAGGGACTGTTCTTCGCAGGGCAGATCAACGGCACGACCGGCTACGAAGAAGCGGCGGCCCAGGGCCTGTTCGCCGGCATCAACGCCGCGTTGCAGTGCCGGGGTGAAGACGCATGGCTGCCGCGTCGCGACGAAGCCTATCTGGGCGTGCTGGTGGACGACCTCATCACCAAAGGCGTGACGGAGCCGTACCGCATGTTCACCAGCCGGGCAGAGTTCCGCCTGCAACTGCGCGAAGACAATGCCGACATGCGACTGACGGAGGCAGGGCGAAAACTGGGCTTGGTGAATGATGCACAGTGGGACGCCTTCTCGCGCAAGCGCGATGTTGTTTCACGTGAAACACAGCGTCTGCGCGCAACCTGGGTCAACCCCCGCAGCCTGCCGGCCGCGGAGTCCGAGCGTGTACTTGGCAAGGCCATCGAGCGCGAATACAACCTGGGCGATCTCCTGCGTCGGCCCGATGTCAGCTATGCGGCATTGATGTCGCTGGACGGCGGAAAGTACAGCGCCAAGCAGGAACTGGGTATCGCAGAAGTCGAGCAGATCGAAATCGCGGCCAAGTATTCCGGTTATATCGATCGCCAGCACGACGAGGTGCAGCGTGCCTCTCACTATGAGACGCTGAAGCTTCCTGACGACTTCGATTATGGTCAGGTGACGGCATTGAGCTTCGAGGTCCGCCAGAAACTGTCGAAACACCGTCCCGAAACTCTGGGTCTTGCCTCACGTATTTCCGGGGTGACGCCGGCGGCGATCTCGCTTTTGATGGTGCATCTGCGCAAGGGTGGACACAAGGCCTTTGCCCGTGACGCGGCTGAAGTCACTGGGGATCCCGTCTCTGCTGGTGTCGCGCCATGAGCAAGAAGCTGGAGTCGTTCAATGCCAGCGGGCGACGTACAGGATGCTCGCACAAGGCTTACCGGAAAGCATTTGCATGAGCCAGGAGACCGAACTGCGCGCAGGCGCCACGGCGCTGGGGCTCGCGTTGGATGATCGCCAATGTCAGCGTCTGCTGGCCTATGGTGCGCTCATCCTCAAGTGGAACAAGGTCTACAACCTGACCGCATTGCGCGATCCGGCCTTGGTGTTGACGCACCATCTGCTGGACAGCCTTTCAGTGATCGGGCCATTGCGCCGTGAGCGGCCCGGCCGCGCGAAGTTGCTCGATGTGGGGGCGGGTGCCGGGCTGCCGGGCGTCGTCATCGCCATTCTTCGGGAAGACATCGACGTCAGCTGCCTGGATGCCGTGGCGAAGAAGGCTGCATTCGTGCAACAGGTCGCCGCAGAACTGGCATTGCCGAACCTGCGTGGCGTGCACGCGCGCGTCGAAACGCTGACCGGTGCCTACGATGTCATCAGCAGCCGTGCCTTCGCATCGCTGCCGGACTTCTTCGGTGGCTCCGCACAGCTGCTTGCGCCAGGCGGCGTCTGGTTGGCCATGAAGGGGAAGCAGCCCGCAGAGGAACTGACAGAAGTGCCCGCCGGCGTAGAGGTGTTTCACGTGGAACAACTGCACGTTCCAGGACTGGATGCAGAACGTTGCATTGTCTGGAGCCGAAAACGCGACGTCTGAGCCCGCGCAGCCGACCGCGTGCCGGCGTCCTCGCTTAGACTCGACGGCTCCCCCCGCTTCCCTCAGGCATCCCATGTTCGGCATTGCTGACTACGGCGCTTTCGTCGCCGCCATTGTTCTGTTTCTCGCCATTCCCGGACCCGGTAACCTGGCGCTCGTCACTTCCACCGCCAAGGGTGGCATCCGTGGCGGCCTCGCTGCCACTTTGGGCCTGATCGCCGGCGATCAGGTGCTCATGTGGCTGGCCGTGGCTGGTGTAGCCGCCATGCTGGCCGCCTACCCGCCGGCATTCCACGCAGTGCAGTGGCTGGGGGCCGCCTATCTGGCCTGGCTCGGCTTCAAGATGCTGCGCGCCCGGCCGGGCGACGCACCCATCCTCAACATCCATCCGCGGCACTACTTCCGCCAGGCGTTGATGATCACGCTGCTCAACCCGAAGGCCATCGTGTTCTACATGGCGTTCTTTCCGCTGTTCGTCGATCCGGCCCGCCACCAGGGGCTGCAGACCTTCGGTGTCATGGCCCTCACGATCGCCGCATTGACCTTCCTGTACGGGCTGGGAGCCACGCTCCTGACGCATTTCCTGGCCGAGCGCCTGCGCGCCAGCCCCCGCATTTCGACCTCCCTCCAAAAATTGGCGGGCGTTTTCCTGATTGGCTTTGGCGTGAAGCTCGCCATTTCGAGATGAGCAACTAGACATGGCCAAGATTTTCTGTATCGCCAATCAAAAGGGCGGCGTCGGCAAGACCACCACCACGGTGAATCTCGCGGCTGGGTTGGCCAAGGTCGGCCAGCGTGTCCTGATGGTCGACCTCGACCCCCAGGGCAATGCGACCATGGGCTCGGGCATCGACAAGCGCCAGATCGAACTGACGGTGTACGACGTTCTGCTGGAGTCGGCCTCGGTGGCCGAGGCTCGTGTCACGTCCGAAACCTGTGGCTACGACGTGTTGGGTGCCAACCGCGAACTCGCAGGCGCCGAAGTGGAAATGGTGTCGCTGGAGCGCCGCGAGAAGCGCCTGCGCACGGCGCTTGCGCCCGTTGGGGCCGAGTACGACTTCATCCTGATCGATTGTCCGCCCAGCCTGAGCATGCTCACCCTGAACGGCCTGTGCGCCGCACATGGCGTGATCGTGCCGATGCAGTGCGAGTACTTCGCGCTCGAAGGCCTGACCGACTTGGTCAACACCATCAAGCAGGTGCATGCCAATCTCAACAAGAATCTGCAGATCATCGGACTCCTGCGCGTGATGTTCGACCCACGCATCACGCTGCAGCAGCAGGTCAGCGAACAGCTCAAGGCCCATTTCGGCGACAAGGTGTTCGACACGGTCATCCCGCGCAACGTGCGCCTGGCCGAAGCGCCCAGCTACGGCCTGCCGGGCGTGGTGTTCGATCCCTCCGCCAAGGGCAGCCAGGCCTTCGTGGCATTTGCCCAGGAACTGGTCGAGAAGCTGCCGCCGGCCAGCGCCTTCGCGCCCAATGCGGCGCCGGCTCCATCGCCGCTCGGCGGGCCCAAGGTCGAGATCCAGCGCGAAGGCGAGACACGATGATCGCCTCGGCCCGCGTTGCCGACCCCGTTGTCCTGGCCGCGCCAACGGGCGAGCCACCAGCCACCGTGTTGCTGCTGCCCGGCTGGCAAAACAGTGGTCCGACGCACTGGCAGAGCCGCTGGGAAGCGATCTACGGCGACCGGCGCGTCGACCAGCACGACTGGATTCGGCCGTTGCGCGGCGATTGGTCGATGCGCCTCGAGGAAGAAGTGTTGACTGCCTCTGGCCCGGTCGTGCTGGTGGCGCACAGCCTTGGCTGCGTGCTGGTGGCTGCCTGGGCCGCTCATTCGCAGCAGACGCACCGCGTGCGGGCCGCCCTGCTGGTGGCGCCCGGCGACCTGGAACGAGACGATCTGCGCCAGACCATCCCGGGGTGGGCGCCGATCGTGCGCCAGGCCCTGCCTTTTCCGTCCCTGCTGATTGCCGGGAACGACGACCCTTACTGCGCCGCACCCCGGGCCCTTCGACTCGCTGCCGATTGGGGCGCACGCTTCGTCGATGCCGGCGCACGCGGGCACCTCAATGGCGATTCCGGCCTGGGCGATTGGCCCGAAGGCCGCGCGCTGCTGGCCGAACTCCTGAAAGATTGAACACGATGGTCACCAAGAAACCCAAGGGCCTCGGCCGCGGCCTCGAAGCCCTGCTGGGCCCGACCTTCAACAGCAATGCGGTCATCAGCGAGGAAGACAAGGTCGTCCCCAACCCGACCGTGCTTCTGCTCGACCAGATGGTCGCTGGCGTCTACCAGCCGCGCACGCGGATGGACGAGGGTGCGCTCTACGAACTGGCCGAGAGCATCAAGGCGCAGGGCATCATGCAGCCCATCCTCGTGCGCCGGCTCGACGCCGAACAGGCCGCCGCCAAGAACGCCGAGTTCGAGATCATCGCAGGCGAGCGGCGCTTTCGGGCCGCCCGCCTGGCCGGGCTGGACAGCGTACCGGTGCTGGTGCGCGACGTGCCCAACGAAGCCGCAGCGGCCATGTCGCTCATCGAGAATATTCAGCGCGAAGACCTGAACCCGCTGGAAGAAGCGCAAGGCCTGCAACGCCTGGTCAGTGAGTTTGGACTCACTCACGAACTTGCGGCACAGGCGGTGGGGCGCTCGCGCAGTGCCGCGAGCAACCTGCTGCGCCTGCTGAATCTGGCCGAACCGGCGCAGGCCATGCTGATGGCCGGCGACATCGACATGGGCCATGCGCGCGCACTGCTGTCGCTGGACAAGGGCACGCAGATCACGGCGGCCAACCAGATCGCGGGCAAGAAGCTGTCGGTGCGCGAGGCGGAGGCGCTGGTGAAGAAGCTGGCCTCGGAATTCAGCCATGCGCCCTCGGCACGCCGCGCCGCTGAAAAACCGCGCGACCTTCAGCGTGTGGAAGAAGAACTGGCCGACCTGTTGACTTCCGAGGTCGAAGTGCGCATCAAGAAGCGCACCAAGCGCGGTGGAAAGTCGGACGTGAGCGGCGAGCTGGCCATCCACTTCGGCTCCATGGACGCGCTCAACGGCCTGATAGAGCGTCTGCGCAAGGCCGCCTGAGGGGCACCCCCTGGCGCAACGTCGCGGACGTTGCTGCCAGCGAGCGCCAGCCTGCTCAGAGACTGAAGATCTTCCCCGGGTTCATGATGTTCCTGGGGTCGAGTGCGCGCTTGATGGTGCGCATCATGTCGATCGCCCCGACGCCGGCCTCGGTCACCAGGAACTCCATCTTGTGCAGGCCGATGCCGTGCTCGCCGGTGCAGGTGCCTTCGAGCGCGATGGCCCGCGTCACCAGGGCATGGTTGAGCGCCTCGGCACGGGCTCGCTCGTCGGCGTCGTTGGGGTCGATCAGGTAGCCGAAGTGGAAGTTGCCGTCGCCCACATGGCCGACCAGGAAGTAGGGAATGCCGCTGGCTTCGACTTCGTCGACCGATTCGAGCAGGCAGTCGGCCAGGCGCGAGATCGGCACGCAGGTGTCGGTCGAGATGGCGCGGCAGCCGGGGCGCGACTGCAGCGCGGCGAAGTAGGCGTTGTGCCGCGCCGTCCACAGGCGGGTGCGTTCTTCGGGCGTGGTGGCCCATTCGAAGGCATTGCCGCCATGGCCGCTGGCGAGCTCCTGCACCGTCTCCGCCTGCTCCTTGACGCCCGCTGGCGAGCCGTGGAATTCCATCAGCAGCATCGGCTCCTCGCGCAGTGCCAACTTGGCATAGGCGTTGACCATGCGCACCGTGTGATGGTCGATCAGTTCCACGCGCGCGATCGGCACACCCAGCTGGATCATCTCGATGGTGGTGCGCACAGCGGCCTCGATGCTCGGGAACGAGCAGATGGCGGCCGACACGGCTTCGGGCAACGGGTAGATGCGCAGCGAGATCTCGGTGACCACGCCCAGCGTGCCTTCGCTGCCGACCATCAGGCGCGTCAGGTCGTAGCCCGCCGACGACTTGCGCGCACGCGTGCCGGTGCGGATGACCTCGCCGCTGGCTGTGACCACCTCGAGCGCCAGCACGTTTTCACGCATCGTGCCGTAGCGCACGGCGTTGGTGCCGCTCGCGCGCGTGGCCGTCATCCCGCCGATCGACGCATCGGCACCCGGATCGATCGGAAAGAACAGCCCCGTGCTCTTGATTTCTTCGTTGAGCTGCTTGCGTGTGACGCCAGGTTGCACCGTCACCGTGAGGTCGTCGGCGTTGATCGACAGCACGCGGTTCATGCGCGACACGTCCACGCTGATGCCGCCCTGCACCGCCAGCAGATGGCCTTCGAGCGAAGAGCCGACGCCAAACGGGATCACCGGTACGTCGTGCTCGCTGGCCAGCCTGACGGCATCGGCCACGTCCTGCGTGCTTTCGGCGAACACCACGGCCGAGGGCGGTGGCGCCTCGAACGACGATTCGTCGCGGCCATGCTGCGTGCGAACGGCCAGCGCCGTCGAGCAGCGGTCGCCGAAACGTGCCTTGAGGGCATCGATCAGCGCATCGGGCACGGCGCGCAGCGCAAGTTCCGGCGTCAGGTGGGCGAGGGCGGTCGGGGCATTCATGGGGGGTCTCCTGAAATGGGCCCTCGGATGCACGCGATGCACGCGGCAGCCGGAGGTCTACCATTCTATGAACCGCAGTCAACAAAGGAAAACACATGGGCAATCGCCTCACTCAGATCGCGACCCGCACGGGCGACGATGGCACCACCGGCTTGGGCGACAACACGCGCGTGCCCAAGGACCATCTGCGCGTGCATGCCATGGGCGACGTCGACGAGCTCAACTCGCAGATCGGCGTGCTGCTGTGCGAGCCGATGCCCACGCCCGTGCGCGATCTGCTCGTCGAGGTGCAGCACCAGCTCTTCAACCTGGGCGGCGAACTGTCGATGCCCGGCTACACGCTGCTCAAGCCCGAGGCACTGCTGCTGCTGGACGAGGCGCTGGCCGAACACAACGCCGCGCTGCCGCGGCTGGCCGAATTCATCCTGCCGGCCGGCACGCGCGCCGCCTCGCTGGCCCACGTGTGTCGCACAGTCTCGCGCCGGGCCGAGCGCGCCGTCGTGGCGCTGGGTGCCGACGCTGCGGTCAACGACGCGTTGAGGCAGTACCTCAATCGCCTGAGCGACCTGCTGTTCGTGCTGGCCCGCGTGCTCAACCGGGTGGACGGTGGCGACGACGTCTACTGGAAAAGCGAACGCATGGCGCGCCAGAACGCAACCTGAAGCAGCGAAAAAACGAAGGGTTGCGGCCGATACGTCGACTTACGTGCTTCACGCAACACGCACACGCGGCGAGCGGCGCCGTTACAAGGGGCGCGCAGACTGAAGGCTCACCAACGCAGAAGGAGAATCGGAATGAACCTCTCACCATCCAAGCGCATGAGCTTCGTCGTCGCCGCCCTCGCGGTTTCCCTGGCCGGCAGCGCGCTGGCACAGGATCGCGGCAATGACCGCGGCGGCAACGATCGGAATGACCGCAACGGACGTCACGAACAAAACGACCGTTCGTACGATCGCAACCATGGCCGCAATGACGATCGCAACGACCGTCACGACAACCGCTGGCGTCGTGACGACAACGGGGCGCGCCATGCCGATCGCCCCGGCTATCCGCAGCCGCACGCCGAATGGCGCAAGGGTGGCCGCGTGCCCAATGAATACCGTGGCCGCAACTACGTCGTGAACGACTGGCGCGGCTACCGTCTGCAGCAGCCGCCGCGCGGCTACCAGTGGATCGGGGTGGGCAGCGACTTCGTGCTCGCCGCCGTGGCCACCGGGCTCATCGCGCAGATCGTCGTCGGCAACTGACGCAACGTCAGACCACGGGGGCCGGCGTCGCCATTTGTGCGCACACGTTGCGCCCGGTGATGGTGAGCCTCAAGCCGCCGCCATGCCACTCGAGCCAGTTCAAGGCGACGAAGCCCTCGATGTCCTGGTCGTCGATCAGATCGGCCTGACGATGGTTCAGCCGTTCGACGGTGAGCGGCAAGGTCTGGCGCAGCCTTTCGCGCGAAGCGGCTGCGGCCGCTGCCTTCACTGAAGCAAGCTTTTGCTGGGTCGATGCCATGGCGAATCCGTTTCAATTGCTGAGGGACTCACCCCAATGTACCCGGGTGCAGCACCTTTGCCTTACTTTTTTGACGCTTCGGCGCAACGCGCCACCCGGTAACCAGCGGCTTCAGTCGTGACCATGATTGCGCCATTGCGCGAGCAGGTCGGCCGATTCCATCACCAGTCCCAGGTGCAGCGAGACCATCGACAGCGCTGCGGCTTCCAGGTGCGCGTCGGTGCCACGCACCAGGTCGCGCAGCACGATCACGCGGTAGTTGTGGTTGTTCGCGTCGAAGGCCGTATTGAGCACGCAGCAATCGGTGAAGCCGCCGTCGAGCACGACCGTCGTGATGCGCTGGTTGCGCAGCAAAAAGTCGAGGTCGGTCGGGTAGAAGGCCGACAGGCGGCGCTTGTTCTCCACGCGCATGTCGCCCGGGTCCACGCGCGTGACCCACTCGGTCCAGGGCGAGCCTTCGATGGCATGGGCGTTGGCGTTCGGAATGGCGCCCACGTGGAGTGGAAAGGTGCGCCGCCAGGCCGACGGGATGCCGCCCACGTCGTCCACGCCGCCGGGTCGCAGCACCGACTTCACGTGCACGATGCGCCCGCCGAGCGCACGCACTTCATCGTGGAACGCATCGATCGGCGCGACCAGTTCGCGCGCCCGGGGCGCCGGGCAGGGGCAGTCCGGCGAGTCGTCCAGGTGGCCGCGATGCATGTCGATGGAGATGACCGCGGTGGTCCGCGGGTCGAGGTAGTCGGCGAACGCGCTGGCGTCGATTTCGCGGGGCTGGTCGTAGACGAAGGCGCGCACTATCTTCTCTCTTCTCGAAGGTAAGGCTCGCCCAGGGCACCGGGTTCGCCATCGCTGCCGCGCCGGCCGACCGCGACCCAGACCATCACGGCCAGCGTCACGACGTAGGGCGTCATCAGCACGAAGTATTGGGGCAGCCGCACACCGGCTGCAGCCAGCTGGGGGATCAGCGCCTCGATGCAGCCGAAAAGCACCGCGCCGACCAGCGCCTTCCACGGCGACCAGCGCGCGAAGATCACCAGGCCCACCGCGATCCAGCCGCGGCCGCCGGTCATGCCGGCGATCCACAGCTTGGTGCTGACCACCGAAATGTAGGCGCCCGCCAGGCCCACCAGCGCCGCGCCTGCCAGCACCGCGGCGAAGCGCCATGCGGTGACATTGATGCCTGCGGCGTCGGCGGCCTGTGGGTTCTCGCCGACCGCACGAAGGCGCAGGCCGGCGCTGGTGCGCGTCAGGTACCAGACCACGCCCAGGAAGATCGGCAGCGTCAGGTAGACCACGATGTTCTGCTCGAACAGCCGGCCCACCAGCGGCAGGGCGGCGAGTGGTCCGAGCGGCAGCGCCGCGAAACTGTCGACGGCCCGGTTGGTCCAGCCGAACAGCGTGCCCAGGAGGCTGGTAAGACCCTGGCAGAAGAACACCAGCGCCAGGCCCGCGATCACCTGGTTGACGCGCAGCAGGATGGTCATGACGGCGAACAGCACCGACACGAGGCTGGCGGCCAGCATGGCGACCACCAGCGCGATGCCCGGCTCGCCGAAGGCCAGCTGCGCACCGATGCCGGCCAGCGCGCCCACGAGCATCAGCCCTTCGGCGCCCAGCGACAGCACGCCGGCGCGCTCGGTCAGGATCAGGCCCAGCGCGGCCAGCGCGTAGGGCACGGCGAAGTCGGGCGCGTTGCCCAGCCAGTTGGTGGCGATGGCAAAGGCGTTCATTGGACGCTCCGGATGCGGTGGCGGATGAAGAAGTCGGAGCAGGCCACGCAGATCACCACGATGGCCTGGATCAGCTGCACCATCGAGAACGGAATTTGATAGAACACCTGCAGGTTGCGACCCGCCACGAAGAGCGCCGCCACCAGCACCGCGACCACGGTGGCGGCCAGCGGGTTGTTGCGCGCGAGGAAGGCGATCAGGATGCCCGAGAAGCCGTAGCCCGCGTAGAAGGCCTGCGTCAGCCGGCCTTCCTGGCCAGCCACCACGACGAAGCCCGCGATGCCCGACAGCGCACCCGACAGCAGCACGGCTGCGAGGATCATGCGGCGCACCGGCACGCCGACTGCATGCGCCATGCGCGGGTTCGCGTTCACGAAGCGCAGGTACAGCCCCGCGCGGCTCACGCCCACGAACCACCAGGCCAGCAGCGCGACGCCCAGCGCCAGCGCAATCGCCGTGGGCCCCGTGCTGCCGAACCACTCGGGCAGGCGCTCGAAGGGCCGGAACTGGGGCGAATAGGGAAACGAATCCTTCGGGTCCTTCCAGGCGCCGTACACCAGGTGCAGCAGGAAGTTGCCCGCGATGTAGTTGAGCATGAGCGAGGAAATGATCTCGTTGACACCCAGCCTGAGCTTGAGCAGCACGGGCGCGAGCGCCCACAGCAGGCCCATGGCGATCGCCATCGCCAGCATCAGCGGCAGCCGCAGCGCGGGCGGGCCGATGTCGTAGAAAGAGATGGCCGTGGCTCCGATGGCGCCGAAGATCATCTGGCCTTCGAGCCCGAGGTTCCAGAAACGGGCGCGAAAGGCCATGGCGGCGCCCAGCCCCACCAGCACCATCGGCGCGGCCTGGAACAGCACCGCCTGCAGGCTCTGCATGTCGAACAGCGTCTGCAGCACGAACTCGTTGAGCAGCTCGTTGGCCGGCACACCCGCGGCCACCAGGATCGCGGCCGAGATGCCCATGCCGAGGGCCAGCGACACCGCGAGGATGACCGCCTGCCGGTGCCATGGCATCTGCTGGCGCACCTCGAGCGCGAAACGGCGTGCAGCCAACGGGCGCGGCGCCGTTGCGGCAGAAGAAGGGGACGACAAGGAGGGCTCCATTTTTTCCGAGAGGCCGCGCGGCGAGTGGTAGGGGTTCACGCGTGATGCACCATGGCCTGGCCGATCGACTGGCGATCGGCGGGCTGGTCGAATTCGGCCACGATGCGCCCGCGCGTCATCACGCCGACGCGGTCGGCCAGCGCCAGCACCTCGTCGAGGTCCTCGCTGATCAGCAGCACGGCAGCGCCCGCATCGCGCGCGGCCCGCAGTCGCGCGTGCACCTGGGCGCTCGCGCGCACGTCCAGTCCGCGGCTCGGGCTGTGGGCCAGCACGATGCGGGGCGCGCGGCCGAACTCGCGCGCCAGCACCAGCTTCTGTGCGTTGCCGCCCGACAGCAGTGCCGCCTTCTGGTCGAGGTTGCGCACGCCCTGCACGTCGAACGCCGCCACCGCCGCCTTGGCGTCGTCGCGCATGCGGGCGCCATCGAGCCGCCAGACGGGGCCGTAGCGGCCGTCGTGCACTTGGCCGATGCCGAAGTTCTCCGCCACCGACAGCGCACCCGCGAGCGCGATGCCGTAGCGGTCGGCTGGGATGGCGGCCATCTGCAAGGCACGGCGCTGCGAGGTCGATGCGGCCCGCAGGTCGCCGAAACCTTCGAGCGCGATGTCGCCCTCGATGCGGTCGTCCAGTCCCAGCAGGGCGGCCGCCAATTCACTTTGGCCGTTGCCGCCGACGCCGGCCAGCCCGTAGATCTGGCCCGCATGCAGCGTGAGGTCGACGCCGTCGAGCGCGCGACGTCCGCTGGCTTCGGGCGTGCGCAGTCCCCGCACCCGCAGGCGCGCCTCGCCGGCCACGCTGCGGTTACCCGCGTGCGCTGTGCTCGCGGGGGATTCGCCGACGGTCAGCTGCACCAGTTCCGCGACCGCGGTCTGTTTCGGGTCGACCGTCTTCACCGTACGGCCGCCGCGCATGACGGTCACGCGGTCCGCGTAGGTTTTCACGTCGGCCATCTTGTGGGTGACCAGGATCACTGCCGCGCCGCTGCGTGCCAGCGCATGCACCGTCGACAGCAGGCGCTCGGCCTCGCGGTCGGTCAGCACGGCGGTCGGCTCGTCGAGGATCAGGATGCGCGCGCCGGCCAGCAGCACCTTGAGGATCTCCACGCGCTGCTGCTCGGCGATCGACAGCTGCTCGATGCGCTGGCGCGGATCGATGTCGAAGCCCAGCGCCTGCGCCTTGGCGCGGATCTGCGTTTCCAGTTCGGCCAGGCGCGCACGGTGGCTGCCCATGCCGGTGGCCAAGGGATGGCCGAGCATGATGTTCTCGGCCACGGTGAAGGGCTTCACCAGCTTGAAGTGCTGGTGCACCATGCCGATGTGGTGGCGCGCCGCATCGCGCGGGCCGCCGAGCTGCACCGGGTTGTCGTCCACCAGCATGGCGCCGGCCTCCGGCGCGTACAGCCCTGCGGCGATGTTCATGAGCGACGACTTGCCTGCGCCGTTCTCGCCGAGCAGCGCGTGCACCTCGCCCCAGTAGGCGCTGAAGTCCGCGCTGCTGAGCGCCTTGAAGCCGTCGAAGGACTTGTCGATGCCGGTCAGCTGAAGTGCGGTCTTCATCCTGCCGGGCTCCCGCGCCATTGCTGCGTCATCACTTCTGCGTGACCACGCCCTTGACGTACCAGTCCATCTTCCAGAGGTCGGCGTCCGACAGCACGGCGCCGGCGGCCACGCGCTCCTTGCCCTCGCGGTCCTTGAGCGGGCCGGCGTAGACCTGCTTGCCCTTCATGATCGCGTCGCGCTCGGCGGTGATGAGCGCGGCCTTGTCCTTGGGCACACCCGCGCCGAAGCCGGCGATGTCGGTGCCGCCGTCCTTCATCGCGATGAAGGCGCCGTACGGGGCCGGCTTCCAGTTGCCGGCCATGATCTTCTTGAGCTCGGGCGTGAGGAACTTGTCCCAGACCCAGACCGATGAGCACAGCGTGGCCTTGGGCGCGAACTGCCGCAGGTCGCGGTGGTGGCCCGTGCCGTACACGCCGCGCTCCTGCGCGACGATCTGCGGCGTGGGCGAGTCGACGTGCTGGCCGATCACGTCGGCGCCCTGGTCGATCAGCGCCATCGCGGCGGCGCGTTCCTTCACGGGGTCGTTCCAGGCGCCGGTGTAGATCACGTTGACGGTGGCGTTGGGGTTCATCTTCTGCGCACCGAGCGCGAAGGCGTTGACCGTCCAGTTCACCACGCCGAAGGGGTTGGCTGCGACGAAGCCGAGCTTGCCGCTCTTGGAGGCCGCACCGGCTGCCATGCCGCAGAGGTACTGGCTCTCGTAGGTGCGGCCGTAGAAGGCCTCGAGGTTGCCGCTGTTGGTGGTGCCCGAGCCGTTGAGGAAGGCGACGTTGGGGTACTTGGCCGCGAGCTCCTTGAAGCTGTCGGAATAGCCGAAGGCCGTGCCGATGATGATGTTGGCGCCACGCGAGATGAAGCGCTCGGCCGCGGGCTTGATGGCCGACGCGTCTTCGGGCACGTTCTCGACGAACTGGATCTTGGTGCCCAGCGCCGCTTCGACCTTGACGCGCGCCTCGTCGAAGGCCTGCGTCCAGCCCCCGTCGTTCTTCGGTCCGAAATACAGCATGGCGATCTTCGGTTCGCCCTTGAGCGTGAAGCCGTCGGCGGCCATGGCAGGCCCCGCCAACGCTGCACAAGCCACCATTGCCACCACGGCGCTAGAAATCGATCGACGCAACATCACTCTGACCTTTCGGGCTGAACAAACAAGAAGGAAGGGGAAGGAAAATCTGGAAGGAAGAAGCGCCAGCGCAGCGCGCGCGGCACGCTCACATCATGAAGTTGATGCGAAACACGTTGCCCTCCGGGTCCAGCAGAACCGACTGGTACCACTGGTAGTAAGTGACATAGGGCGGCTTGATCAGCGTCGCGCCGGCGGCCACCGCGATGGGCACCATGCGGTCGACGTCGGCCTGGCTCTCGACGTCGATGTTCAACAGGAACTTGATGCCGCGCGTGTCCGAGAACTCCGACAGTTGCAGCAGTTCGTAGGCATCGAGCGCGTTGAAGCCCAGGCTGGATTTGCCGGTGTCCAGGCCGCGGAAGATGGGCGAGCGGATCGCCTCGATCTCCGGAAAACCGAAGACGCGCTGGTAGAAGCCGCTGAGCGCGACCACGTCCTTGGCGAAGACGTTGACGTAGGAAAGGTGGGCCATGGCGGGCGTCTCAGGCGGTGGCCTTCGTGCCGCCGAAGGTGGTCTGTTTCACGAACTTCGACGTCAGGTGGTCGCCCGAGGAGATCGGCGCGTACTTCGGTTTTTCGCCAGGCGCCAGGCAGCTCGGCAGGCATTCGACCATCGCGTCGTAGTTGGGCTGGTGGAAGAACACCAGCGACTGGCGGCGGTTGTGGCTTGCGACTTCGAAAGGCGGGTTCACCACGCGGTGCAGCGTCGACACCCATTGGTCGTTGGTCCACTGCATCATCAGGTCGGCGATGTTGACGACCAGGCCGCCCTCGACCTGCGGCACGTCGACCCACTGGCCCGCCTTGTTGAAGACCTGCAGGCCCTTGTCGTCGGGCAGCACGATGGTCAGGCTGCCGTAGTCGCTGTGCGCGCCGGCGCGCAATTGACCGGGCAACGGCGCCTCGCGCTGCGGCGGGTAGCTCAGCACGCGGAACATGCTGATGTGCCGGTCGATCTTGTCGTCGAAGAAGGTCTCGGGCAGCGACAGGCCGAGCGCGAAGATGCGCATCAGCGAGCGCGCCAGGTCGCTCATCGCCTCGAAGTACGCCTCGTAGGCCTCGCGAAAGCCATCGATGGGCGGCCAGCTGTTGGGCTCGAAGTGCGGGCCTGCAGCCGGGCCGCGGTGGTAGTCGTCGTCGGGTACGTTCGACGGGCCGATGGAGAACGACTCCTTCAGGTCGCCGGGCGCGGCTTCCTCGAGGCTGTACGACAGACCTTCTTCGCCCACGGCGCTGTAGCCGCGCACGGCGTCTTCGCGGGGCCGGTCGACCTTGCGCTTTTCGGCCAGCGGCAGCGCGAAGAATTCGCGCGACAGTGCCGAGACGCGCGCGATCAGTTCGGGCGCGATGCCATGCTGCGTGACGACCAGAAAGCCGATGCTTCGGCAGGCCTCGTCGACCTCGCGCGCCACGCGCGCACGGGCTTCGGGCGTGCCACTGAAGTAGGGCGCCAGGTCGATGATGGGAACGGACAGCAGGGTCATTTGAGCGGGCCTCGAGCGTGGGTTCGACGACGAATGGATGGCCCTCGCAGCATGCAACGTCTGTGCCAGTTGGACCAAATGGACAAAACTGTGTGGCGCATGCGTAAATGCCTGCCGATGGTGCGCCACACGGGCGCACGTGTACCACGAAGGCAAACATGCGTGCATGTGCCTTTCGTTGGTGCGCAAGCGGGTACGGCTCGTGCGAGGATCGAAGCATGTTTGTGAATCTGCCATCCAGAAAGCCCTGACGGACATGTCCAAGACCGCCAAGCCCGTGCCCCGCGTGCGTGCAACGCCACGCGCGCCCGTCGTGCGCAGCCCTGCCGCCGTCAGTCGGCGCCTGCGCCAGATCGAGGACAAGCGCAGCGTCATCCTGACCGCCGCGCTCGGCCTGTTCTCACGCTTCGGCCTGCATGGCACCAGCATCGATCAGGTCGCCGCGCGCGCCGACGTGTCCAAGAGCAACCTGCTCTACTACTTTGCGAACAAGGAAGAGCTGTACGTGTGCGTGCTGCGCGACCTGTTGGCCGTGTGGCTGGAACCGCTGCGAGGCTTCAGCGCCGACCAGGACCCGCGCGAGGCCATCGGCGACTACATCCGGCGCAAGCTGGTGATCTCGCGCGACCGGCCCGACGCGTCGCGCCTGTTCTGCCTGGAGATGATCCAGGGCGCGCCGCTGCTGCGCGACGAACTCGGTCGCGAACTGCGCGATCTGGTGGAGCGCAAGTCGGAGGTCATCCGCCAGTGGGTGGCCGACGGCAAGCTGGCGCCCGTCGACCCGCACCACCTGATCTTCGCGCTGTGGGCCACCACGCAGCATTACGCCGACTTCGGCGTGCAGGTGCAGGCGATCACCGGGCGCACGCTCGACGATCCGGCCTTCTTCGAGGAGGCGGTCGACAACGTCCAGCGCATCGTGCTGCAGGGGGCGTCGGCGCATGCGGACGCGTCTTCGTAGGTGCTTGCGGGTCGGCGCGTTCGGGGCGCGTGAACAGGCCGCCGGGTACTCCCCTCCGCGAATGTCCCCCGCCTTCGGCTCCTCCTTTATTTCGCTGCGGGAAGCACCCGGCGCCCTGCGCACGTGGACGCGCTCGTGGTGCACCGTCGGCGTGAGCCCGCCCCACGGTCACTCACCATGCCCCTTCAGTAATGCGGCGGCAACTCGTCGCGCAGGTTGCGCGCACCGCCCGAGCCACCGTCGGGCGCCTGCTGGCGCAGCTGCGTCACCTGCAGGATGAGCGCGTCGATCTGCTGCTGCTGGCGGTAGATCGTCATGTTGAGCTGGTCGAGCAGGTCTTCGGTGTAGCTGGCCTTGATCTCCAGGTCGGTCAGGCGGTGGTCGGTATCGTGTTGCATCGCGCTATTGGACACCGGGTGCATGGCACACGACGCACAGCTTGTTGCCGTCGGGGTCGCGGAAGTAGGCGCCGTAATAGTCGGGGTGGTAGTCGGGGCGCAGGCCCGGCGGGCCTTCGCAGCGGCCGCCGTGCGCCAGTGCGACCTGGTGGGCGGCCCGTACGATGGCGCGGTCCTTCGCGGTGAAAGCCACCATCTGGCCGTTGCCGGGCGCATGCGGATGGCCGTCGAAGGGTTGGCAGATCACGAAGAAGGGCCGTGTACGGTCGGCGCTGTGCCAGCCGGCCCATGGTTTCTCGCGCTCGCAGAAGCGCTGCTCGAGCCCGAGGGTGTCCATGACGGCGGTGTAGAAGCGCAGGGCGCGCTCGAAGTCGCTCACACTGGTGAAGATGTGGGAGAACATGATCACTCCTTGTACAGGCCGGGCACCATGATGTGGTTTTCGTGGCCGACGCCGTCCAGCACGAAAGGTCGGGTCCCCTGAACTGAGAAATTGTGCTTCCGGTAAAACGCTTGCGCGCGCAGATTTCCGGCATTGACCGCAAGCCACAGGTGACCAGCGCCTGCATGATCCAGCGCGGCGTTCAGGAGGCGCGAGCCGATGCCCTTTCCTGTGAACGGCTCCTGCACATAGAGCGTGCAGAGTTCCGACGTCCGCTGCCCGTCGAGCACGTGCGCTTCACCGCCATTCACCAAGGCATAGCCCACCAGATGGGAATTCGCCTCGGCCACCCAGAGCGACACGCCGGGTGCATCGGACAGCGCAACGAAATGCGCAGGACTGAATTCGCACAGCACGTGGCGTGCGATCGCGGCGCTCACACCGCGCGTCGCATAAGTACTGAGCCAAACTTGGATTGAAAGGGCCGAGAGGCATTGCGCGTCTTCGACGTCGGCGGCGCGCAGCGTAATTGCGGCACGGTCAGCGGTCGGCATGCCGGCCTCCCGCACCGTGGATCAGTGCCGCCTCAATCATTGCGACCGCCGCGTCCACCTCCAGCAGCGACGTGTCCACCACCAGGCGGTGGGTGGTCCAGGGTGCGTAGTCATGGTTCATCACCGACGCCCAGTCGGGTGGGCGCAGGCCGGGCACGTCGCTCGTGCGTGTTTCGACGCGCCGGCGATGCGTGCGTGCATCGGTGCAGATCACTTCGATTTCCAGCACGGGCGTTTCGGTGTCTCGCGCCACGGCGCGCCAGGCCGCCCGTGTGACGGGCAGCGGATTGACGCTGTCGGCGACCACGGACATGCCCGCCCGCAGATTGGAGCGTGCCAGCGCGTAGGCCGTGATGTAGCCGGCCGGCCCGACGTCGCCCGCCAGCAGGCCCGAGGACACCAGGGCCTGCTCGATCGCATCGATGCGCAGGTACGCCGCGGGCCAACGCGCCACCAGTTGCTGTGCGAGGGTGCTCTTGCCCGTGCCGGGCAGGCCGCCGAAGACGATCAGGTGGGGGCGCATGTCGAACGTCGCGCGTCAGGCTGGCTCGGCGAGCGTCTTGAACATCACGTGCGCATCGACAAGTCCCAGGCGCTGGTGGCGGAACGCGCCCGGCAGGGTGCCGACGATCGCGAAGCCCAGCCATTGCCAGAGCCGCACGGCGCGTTCGTTGGTCGACACGACGAGGTTGAACTGCATGGCGAGAAAGCCCATGTCGACCGCCTGCGCCTGCGAATGCACGCACATGGCCGAGGCCAGGCCCTGGCCTTGCCCTGCGGGTGCGACCACGTAGCCGCAGTTGCACACATGGTCGCCCAGGCCGGTCTGGTTGGCCTTGATGAAATAGGTGCCCGCGAGGGTGCCGTCGGCGGTGCACAGCACGAAGGTGGCGGCTGGCGCGTCGATCCAGGCCCGGCGGATCTCCTCCTCGGTGCTGTCGGGCGAAAAGGAGTAGGTGTCACCCGCCTGGAAGGTGGCTTGCAGGATCGGCCAGAGAGCGGGCCAGTCGCGGTCCTGGAAAGGACGGATCGTGTGCGTCATGGCCATGATTCTGCCCCGGCCCGCGCGGGCGAGTGGCCTCTTCGGCGCAGGCCGTCAGTGCGCCGCCGGCACCAGATCGTGGTAGCGCCGATCGAAGTAGACCAGGCCATGGGCCGTGTCGCCGAGCGTGATGGCCACCGCCTCGCAGAACAGCACGTCGTGCGTGCCCACGCTGGTGCTGCGCACCACGCGGCAGTCGAAGGACACGGCCGCGCCTTCGAGCACCGGCGAGCCGGTGAGGCCGCGGTGCCAATGGGCTGCGGCAAAGCGCGTGTCCATGGGCGTCTTGCCGCCGAACAACCCCGAGAGTTCCTGGTGGCCGGGCGCCAGCACGTTCACGCACAGCACGCCATTGGCCTCGAAGGCCGGGTACACCGAGGCTGTTCGATTCAGGCAGACGAGCAGCGTGGGCGGTTCGTCCGTGACGCTGCACACCGCCGATGCAGTGAAACCGGCGCGGCCCGCCACGCCATCGGTCGTGATGATGTTGACCGCCGCACCCAGGCGCGACATGGCATTGCGGTAGTCCGCTTTCTGCAGCACCGGCACAACGTGCATGCCGCAGGCGTCGTCCTCCGGTGCAGCGGCGTGGACAGTGGCACAGGCGTGGGCGGTGGCGTTCAACATGTTCAGGATGCTCCGGGAATCAGGCGAGCGTGCAGGCTTCGTCGAAAGGCAGGCGCGGCAGGCGGCCGAACACCTTGGACGGGTCGCCGTGGCCCAGGTTGACGATCAGGTTGGCGGTCCAGGTGGTGCCGGCGAAGAACTCGGCGTCGACCTTGGCCTTGTCGAAGCCCGACATGGGGCCGGCGTCCAGGCCGAGCGAACGGGCCGCCAGGATCAGGTAGGCCGCCTGCAGCGTGCCGTTGCGAAAGGCGGTTTCATGCGCGGCTTCCGGGCTGCCCGCCACCCAGGGGCGTGCATCGGCGTGCGGGAACAGCGTGGGCAGCTTGTCATAGAAGGCCTTGTCCCAGGCGACGATGACCGCGACCGGTGCCGACATGGTCTTGTCGACATTGCTGGGCGACAGCGTCGGCTTCAGGCGTTCCTTGCCTTCGGCCGTGCGCACGAAGACGAAGCGCGCCGGCGAGCAGTTGACCGAGGTCGGGCCCATGCGCACGAGGTCGTACAGCTGGCCGAGCAGGTCGTCGGACACGGGCTCTGCCGTCCAGCCGTTCTGGCTGCGGGCTTCAGTGAACAGGGTCGCCAGTGCGGCGGCGTCGAGTGCTTGGGTCATGGTGGTTTCAATGAGCGCTCGCGTTGGCGAGGAAGGCGAGCAGGGTGGCGTTGAAGGTGTCCGCGTCCGTCACGCTGTGGGCGTGGCCGCCATGCGGGACCCGGTCGAGTATCGCGTGCGGCAGGCCGTCTGCCAGACGCTGCGAACAAGTCCACGGCACCAGTACGTCATCGGTGGCGGCTGCAACCAGCGTGCGGGTGGCGATGGACGGCAGCTGTGCGTCGACGTCGAAGGCCCGCAGTGCGCCGATGCGCGCGCGCATGTTGGCCTCGCCGGGGAAATGCGCGAAGGCGTGATCGACTTCGGCCTGCACCTCGCCCGCATGTTCGGCGCACCAGGCGGCGGGGTACAGGAAGATCGGCTGCGCCTCGACGTACGCCCGCGCGCCGACCGCACCGAGCAGCGCCAGCCGCGCCTCGAAGCAGCGCGCCGAATGCGGATTGGGTTTGGACCAGGCATTGACCAGCACCAGCCCTGCCACGCGCGACGGCGCGTCGAGCGCCAGCTGCAGCCCGACCAGGCCGCCCAGCGCATGGCCGATGACGATGCACTGCGCGGTGTCGGTGGCGTCGAGCACCTCGACCACGTCGCGCGCCATGTCGGCGATCTTGTAGTCGGCCTTCAGCGCCTGCGGGCTGCGCCCGGTGCCGCGCTGGTCGTAGGCCACCACGCGCCAGCCGGCAGCGACCAGCGCGGGGATCTGCGGCTTCCAGAAATTCGCCGAGCCACCCAGGCCCGAGGACAGCAGCAGCGTGGGCGCGCCGGCCGAGGCCTGGCCGTGGACTTCGTGATACAGCGGCATCGGAAAGCTCCTGCGCTCAGGGCTTGCCGACGTGGGCGATGGAGGCGATCTCGATCAACGCGTCGGGCTTCACCAGGCCGCACTGGATGCAGTAGCGCGCCGGCTTCACGCCCGGGAAGTACTCCGCATACACCGCGTTGACCTTGGCGTAGTCGGCCCAGTCCTTGATCATGATCATGTTGAAGGTCACGTCGTCCATCGTGCCGCCGGCGGTCGTGATGACGCTCTTGATGGTCTCCAGCACATGGCGTGTCTGCAGCGTCGCGTCGCCGACGTGGACCACGTTGTTGTCCTTGTCGAAGGGCAGCGTGCCCGACACGTAGACGATGCCGTCGGCCATGGTGCCAGGCACGAAGGGCGCAATGGGGGTGGTGGTTCCGGGCGGGATGATGGCTTGCTTGGGCATGGAAGGTCCTTGGGCGTTCGGATGAAGAAGAGGTGTCAGGCGCCGACGGTTTCGGCTGCGGTGGGGATGGGTGCAGCGGCCAGTTCGGGCGCGACCGTCTGGCAGAACGCATCCACGGTCGAGACCCAGCCGAAGAAGGTCTCCACGTTGTAGACAGACGCCTTCTGGATGGCGTCGCCACCCAGCTCGTGCGTGGCGTCCTCGAGCATCACGGCGAAGTATTCGAGGTGGAAGGCATCGCGCAGCGTCGACTCCACGCACACGTTGGTCGCGATGCCGGTGAACACCAGGTTGCGGATGCCGCGTGCGCGCAGGGTGCTGTCGAGTGCACTGTTGAAGAAGCCGCTGTAGCGCGTCTTGGGGATCACGATATCGCCGTCCAGTGGCTTCACGGCGTCGAGCAATTCGTAGTCCCAGCCGCCCTTGGCGAGGAACTTGCCCTGCAGTTCGGGCTTCTTGCGCATGGTCTTGAGCGCATTCGACTTGTACCAGTTCGGCGAGCCCGGGCCGCCCGCTTCCACGTACTTCGCGTCCCAGCCGTTCTGCAGGAAGACGACGAGGATGCCGGCCGCGCGCGCGGCCGCGATGGCGCGCGCAATCGCGTCGATCGTGCCCTGCGCGCCCGAGATGTCGAAGCCCGCCGAATCGACGTAGCCGCCGATGGAGGCGTAGGCGTTCTGCATGTCGACCACGATCAGCGCGGACTGCGCGGCCTGCAGTGCGAGCGGCTCGGGCCGCGCGGGCAGCACCAGCGGCGCAGGGGCGCCGGGCAGGGTGGGCACGCCGACCGGCGTGGTGGAGGTAAGGGTGGTGTTCTTGGGCGTGCTCATGGATCTGTTTTCCTCAATGGCGATCAGGCGGCGAGTGCTTCGGGCTGCACCTGCGAGACGACGGGCGTGTCCACACCCACGCGGCTTTTCATGAGCGGCTGGATGCGCTGGCCGAAGGCCTCCACGCCCTGGACGAAATCGTCGAAGGTCAGCAGCACGCCTTCGGTGCCGGGCACCTCGGCCACTTCGTCGAGCATGCGCGCGACGCTGGCGTACGAGCCCACCAGCGTGCCCATGTTGATGTTCACGGCCGAGGTCGGGTCGGCCATCTGGCGCACGTTGGTGTCCGCGCCCGACTTGGTGTCGGCCGCGCCCTGCTGGCCGAGCCACCGGATGGCTTCCTGGTCGGCACCGGCCTTGTAGTGTTCCCACTTGGCGCGCGCGGCCTCGTCGGTCTCGTCGGCGATCACCATCATCAGCACGTAGGTGGTGACGTGGCGCCCGGTCTTGGCCGTGGCCTCGATCAGCTTCTGCGCGGCCGGCGCGAAGGCCTTGGGCGTGTTCACGCCCTTGCCGAAGCAGAAGTTGTAGTCGGCATGCTGCGCCGAGAATTCCATGCCGGCATCGCTCTGGCCGGCGCAGATCACCTTCATGTCGGCCTGCGGCTGCGGGCTCAGGCGGCAGTCGTCCATCTGGAAGTGCGTGCCCTTGAAGTCCGACTGGCCCTTGCCCCACAGGTCGCGCAGCACCTGGATGTATTCCGACAGGTATTGATAGCGCGTGCTGAAGAATTCGTCCCCGGGCCACATGCCCATCTGCGAATATTCGGGCCGCTGCCAGCCGGTCACCAGGTTCAGGCCGAAGCGCCCGCCCGAGATCGAGTCGATGGTCGAGGCCATGCGCGCAACGATGGCTGGCGGCATCACCAGCGAAGCCGAGGTGGCGAACAGCTTGATCTTGGTCGTGACGGCGGCCAGGCCCGCCATGAGCGTGAACGACTCGAGGTTGTGGTCCCAGAACTCGGTCTTGCCGCCGAAGCCGCGCAACTTGATCATCGACAGCACGAAGTCCAGGCCGTAGTGCTCGGCCTTCAGCGTGATCTCCTTGTTGAGCGCGAAGCTCGGCTTGTACTGGGGCGCGTTCTCCGACAGGAGCCAGCCGTTGTTTCCGATCGGGATGAAGATGCCGACATTCATGGTCATGGTTGCGTGCTCTCGGGCTGAATTGGAACCTGCCGGAATCTTTGGATCGCCGGCGCCTGGGCACTCTTACGCATACTCCATGCCAGCCAAAAAGCCATGCAGATCAACGGTTTGAGCCTGTTTTACGCTTCACATTGGACCAAATGGTCCAAGTTGGATCATTCGGTCCGGCATGGCTGCGCGGCCTTGGTGCAGGCACCGGTGGGGCGGTGTCTGCCGCGCACACGCAAAAAAGCCCGCCGGCGCAAGGCGGGCGGGCTTGTTCAGAGGGGCGCGATGTGCGCCGCTCGTCCCCTTAGCGTGCCGCGGGCAGCGACGTCTTGGTCGTGAATTCCGGCAGCTCGATCTTCACCTCGAGCACTTCCAGGTCGTCCTGGCGCTCCACGTGGACCTTGATGTCGTCGAGGTTGATCGACACGTACTTCGAGATCACGGCGAGCAGCTCGCGCTGCAGGTCGGGCAGGTAGTCGGGGCGCTTGCTGCTGCTGAGGCTGGAGCGTTCGTGCGCGAGGATGATCTGTAGCCGTTCCTTGGCAACGCTCGCGGTCTTCTTCTTCTCGCCGAGCAGGAATGAGAAAAAGGACATGGTCACTTGCTCCCGAAGATGCGCTTGAAGAAGCCTGGCTTCTCGGCGTCGACGAAGCGCATGGGGCGCTCCTCGCCGAGGAAGCGGGCCACCACGTCGCCGTAGGCCTCGGACACGTCGGTGCCCTTGTCGTGGATGGCCGGCACGCCCTGGTTGGACGCGTTCAGCACGGTTTCCGATTCCGGGATCACGCCGATCAGCTTGATGCGCAGGATGTCCTGGATGTCTTCCAGCGACAGCATCTGGCCGCCCGCCACGCGGTTGGGGTTGTAGCGGGTGATCAGCAGGTGTTCCTTGATCGGCTCGCCGCCGTCCTTGGCACGCTGCGTCTTGCTGCTGAGCATGCCCAGGATGCGGTCGGAGTCGCGCACCGACGACACTTCGGGGTTGGTCACCACCAGCGCCTCGTCGGCGAAGTGCATCGCCATCATGGCGCCGGTCTCGATGCCCGCAGGCGAATCGCAGACGATGTAGTCGAAGTCCATGGCGGCCAGGTCCTTCAGGACCTTCTGCACGCCTTCCTGCGTGAGCGCTTCCTTGTCGCGCGTCTGCGAGGCGGCCAGCACGAACAGGTTGTCGCACTGCTTGTCCTTGATCAGCGCCTGGCTCAGGTTGGCCTCGCCCTGGATCACGTTGATCAGGTCGTAGACCACGCGGCGTTCGCAGCCCATGATCAGGTCCAGGTTGCGCAGGCCGACGTCGAAGTCGATCACGGCCGTCTTCTTGCCGGCCAGGGCCAGGCCCGATGCAAAGCTCGCGCTCGTCGTCGTCTTGCCGACGCCGCCCTTGCCCGATGTCACCACCACAATTTTGGCCATGGCCATTCCTTCTTCTACGTGTTCAAGTTATTCAGTACGTCGAGCGTGCGCGCGCAGGCTGAAAGCCGTCATGCGATCGGATCGATCATGATTTTCTGGCCATCCAGCTGGATCTGGACCGCCTTGCCCGAGAGGTGCGCAGGCAGCGCCACCTCCGCGGTGCGATAGATGCCGGCAATGGCGACCAGTTCGGCCTCCATGCAGGTCGTGAAGATGCGTGCCTCGGTATTGCCGCGGGCGCCGGCGATGGCCTTGCCGCGCAGCGGCGCGTACACATGCACGTTGCCGTCGGCGATGACCTCGGCGCCGCAGTTGACCACCGCCATGACGATGACGTCGCCACCGCGCGCATACACCTGCTGGCCCGAGCGCAGCGGCTTGGTGACCACCAGCGTGCCGCTGGCCGGCACCGGCACTTCGCGAACGATCTGCGGCGCCTCGGCCGGTGCTGCAGCCGCCACCGGCGTCCGTGCGCCCGGTGCGGGCGAGACCGGCATGTCGGTGATCACCAGCCCGGCCGCACGGGCGGCCACGTGGTGCGCCGGGGTGCCGCCTCGCACGGCGATGGGCTGTGTCTGGTGGCGCGACAGCAGGCCACGCAGCGCCTGGAAGTCGATGCCGGACGCGGCCGCGTCATCGGGCAGCAGCGAGAGGTCGATGACCACGGGCTCCTGCTCGAAGAAGTCGGGCGAGTCGGCCAACTGGGCGTCGAGCGCCTCCGCCAGCACCTGGAGATCGTTCGTCTTCAGGATGACGGCGATCAGGGGCAGCGTAGCGCTCTTGAATTCGAAAACCGCCTTGGTGCGCGCGGCGGAAGCATCTGCCATTGGAAAAAGGTTCTTCTCGAAAAGCGTTGGAGTCTAACGGGACGCCATGCGGCCGGCCCCGGCCGATGGGTTTTGCGCCGTATTCTTGCATTGGCCGGGCGCCGCAATGCCAGCTTGCGGGCACCGCAGTTGTAACAGGATGGGACCTGCCTTGCGCAGGGCAGGGTCCGCTCGGTCGTCAGCGTCGGTTCAGAAGCGAACCGAGATGCCCACGCCCCATTGCATGCGTGGCGTTTCGCGCGTGAGGCCGCGCGCCGCGGAAAAGTCGATCTGCACCGCGCGCGTGACGACGTAGGCCGCGCCCACGTCGAGCGTGACCAGCGAGCCCCCATCGCGCTGGCGGGCCAGCCTGCGCCCGGCCACTTCGAGGTAAGTGCGCCATTCGGGTGTCCAGGCCTTGCCCACCGTCACGGCGAAGATGCCGCCGACGAAGCGCTCGCGCTGCGGGTTGCGGTCGAGCACCAGGCCGGGCATCACGCCGATCGACCATTGGTGCGGCAGCGCCCATTCGGCCACCATGCGCAGCGACGGCGTGGCGCCCTGGCTGCGAAAGGCCGCGCTGCCGGAATCGATGTCGACGTGCGCCAGCCAGGCGATGGCGGCCGTGCCACGCTCCTCGTCGCCCTCTCGCTGGCGCCATTTGGCGCCGAACGAAGCGTCCGACCAGCCGCTGTCGTTGCGGGTGAGGCCGGTGGCCGTGTCCTGCGAACCCGCGAGCGCGCGGCCGTCGGTTTCGATGCGCAGTTCCACCGTGTCGTTCAGGCCCATGCGCATCAGCGTCGGCGTGGTCCGCATGCGGGTGCGCACACCGTTGGCGCGGTCGCGTTCGGACGAAAACCCGGCCTCGATCTGCACATGACCCGGGCCCACGACCTCGGCCGATTCGACGAAGTCGGGCCGGTCGGTGGCAATGGTCTCGGCGTGCGACAACACCGGGTACAGCATGCAGCCGCCCGCGAGCACGGCCAGCGCCAGCGGGCAGGTCTGGCGCCACCAGGAAGGCAAGGGCGGCGGGTTGGCCGCGCGCAGGTCGGGAAAGTGAAGAGGGTTCATGGCATCCACGGGTCAAAGGCCGGCCCGGAGCGTCCGGGCGGCGTCGGGCCGTCTTCTGGATTGGATGCCTGCGAGGCCGGCGGAATGTGCCCGGCTCGTTAAATTCTTGCGTCGGCGCCGTCACGGATGCGGCGGCGCCGATGGTTCACGCGTTGCGCGAACGGCCCAGCAGCGCCCACAGCAGGATGGCGCCGAAGGTGGCGGTGCCGATGCCGCCCAGTGCGAACTGGCCGAACTTCAGCGTGAAGTCGCCCGTGCCGATGATCAGCGTGATGGCCGCGACGATCAGGTTGCGGTTCTGCGAGAAGTCGACCTTGTTGTCGACCCAGATCTTGGCGCCGGCCACCGCGATCAGGCCGAACACCACGATGCTCACGCCGCCCATCACCGGCAGCGGGATCGCCTGGATCAGCGCGCCGAACTTCGGCGAGAAGCCCAGCACCAGCGCGATCACCGCGGCGACCACGAACACCGCCGTCGAGTAGATGCGCGTGGCCGCCATCACGCCGATGTTCTCGGCATAGGTCGTCACGCCCGTGCCGCCGCCCATGCCGCTGACCACCGTGGCCACGCCGTCGGCGATGAAGGCACGGCCGGTGAGCGGGTCGAGGTTGCGCCCGGTCATGGCGGTCACGGCCTTCAAGTGCCCCAGGTTCTCGGCCACCAGGATGATGGCCACGGGCGCGATCAGCAGCATCGCGTTGGCCGTGAACACCGGCGCCGTGAAGGCCGGCGCGCCGAACCAGGCGGCCGCCGCAATGCCGCCCAGGTCGACCGGCTTGCCCAGGCCCAGGCCGTTGGTGAGCACGGCGTAGAGCACGGTGGCCAGGATCAGGCCGACCAGGATCAGCAGCCGCTGCAGCATGCCGCGCGCGAACACGGCCACCAGCCCGACGCACAGGAAGGTCGCCGCCTGCATCCAGGCGTCGAAGTTGTTGGCCGCCATGTTCTTGATCGGCACGTTGGCCAGGTTCAGGCCGATCACCGCCACCACCGCGCCGGTCACCACCGGCGGCATGAAGCGCTCGATCCAGCCCGTGCCCACGGCCTGCACCAGCGCGCCGATGGCGATGTACAGCACCCCGCAGGCGACGATGCCGCCCAGCGCGACCGCCAGGTTGGCATTGGGGCCCGAGCCCGAATAGCCGCTGGCCGCGATCACCACGCCGATGAAGGCGAAGCTCGAGCCCAGGTAACTGGGCACGCGCCCGCCGGTGATCAGGAAGAAGATGAGCGTGCCGATGCCGCTCATCAGGATGGCCAGATTCGGGCTGAAGCCCATCAGGATCGGCGCGAGCACGGTCGCGCCGAACATGGCGATCACGTGCTGCACGCCCATCAGCGTGGTCTGGGGCCAGGGCAGGCGCTCGTCGGGCGCCACCACGACGCCCTCGGCCGCGCGCACTTCGCGCCAGCCGTTGCGCAGGGGGGTGTTGTTGTTCATCAGGTCTCCTCGTGGGTCGAAGCCCGTATTACACCCGGCCTTGCACCGCGCCGGTGCATACCCGCCGCCTGCAGGCTCAGCGGCGCGGCAGCAGCATGGCCATCGTCAGGCGCGACACGCAGGTCAGCTCGCCCGCCTCGTTGGCCATCTCGATCTGCCAGACCTGGATGGTGCGCCCGCGGTGCACCGGCCGGGCCGTGCCCGTGACCCAGCCGCTGCGCGCCGAGCGCAGGTGATTGGCGTTGATGTCGAGCCCGACCGCGCCATGACCTTCGGGCGACGAATAGTAGGCACCGCTCGACCCCAGCGTCTCGGCCAGCACGACCGACACGCCGCCGTGCAGCAGGCCGAAGGGCTGCGTGGTGCGTTCGTCGACCGGCACGCGGCCGCGCAGGAAGTCGTCGCCGATTTCGGTGAATTCGATGCCGAGCCGCGAAACGGCGCTGTTCAGCCCGCCTTGCGTGAGCAGGTCGAGCGAGATGGGTTTTTGCCAGATAGCCATGGAGGTGCAGGAAAGGGAACGAGAGGAGGAAGAAGAGAAAAAGAGGAAAAGGAAGAAAAGAGAGGCGCCGAGCAAGGCGAATGCCAAAACTATAGCGATCGCGCGCGCCCACCGTGCCGACGACGAGACGATGGCCGACACCCGCGCACGATGGGCAGGCCCTAAGCTCGGACGCACATGAAAACCGCACATCGCTGGACCCTGGGCATCGCCGGCACGCTGGTGGGTGGGCTGGCGCTCGTCGCCGCCGTGGCTGCATGGTGGATCCCGAGCGACGAGGAACTGGCGCAGCGCCTGTCCCAGACCTTCGAGGCGCAAACCGGCGTGGCACTCACGGTCGGGCGGGTGCACTGGACCTTGCGGCCGCTGCCCCGCATCGTGGTGGAAGACGCGGCCACCGTGCAGGACGAGCCGATCCGCGTCGGGCGGCTGGCGGTGGAGCCGCAGCTGTGGCCGCTGCTGTCCAAGCGCGTGCGCATCGACGACGTCGAGATTGCCGACGTGCAGGTGTCCCGTGAATCCGCGCAGGCCTTCCGCGGGCTGGGCGACAAGGAGAAAACGTCCACGGGCGCCTGGACGATGGCCGAGGTGCCGCTGGGCGAAGTCCGTTTCAGCCGTGTGCGCTGGAGCGACCGGCGCGATATCGCGCTCGACTACGACGGCCAGATCGTGTTCGATCCGCAATGGCGGCCCCGCACCGCGGAAGTTTCGCGCCATGGCGCCACGCCGCCGGCCCGCCTGCGGCTGGAGCGCGAGGGCGATGCCGACCGCTGGCGCACGTTCGTGGACGTGGGCGGCGGCACCGCCAACGGCACGACCACGCTGGAGACGCTGGCCGATGGTGGGCTGAAGCTCACGGCCCAGCTCGCACCCGAAGGCGTGGACATTGCCGGGCTGGTGCAGACCTTCGGACGCAGTGCGCCGATCGCCGGCAAGCTCTACGCCAAGACCACCGTCACGTCGCAGGCCCCCGAAATCGGTGGACTGTGGCGCGCACTGCACACCCAGACGCGCGGTGCCGTGCGGCCGGCCACGCTCACCCGCTTCGACTTGGCCAAGGCCGTGAAGACGGCGGGTGTCAGCCGTGGCGGATCGACGCCGCTCGACGAACTCACCGGCACGCTCGACACGCAGAACACCGAAAACGGCGTGCGCATGACCTACACCGACCTGAAGGCGCGTTCCGGCCTGCTCACCGCCACCGGCAACGTGCAGATCTTCAACCGGAAGATCGACGGCGAGGCCGCAGTGGACATCGTGGACGGCGTGGTGGGCATGCCGCTGAAGCTGGGCGGCACGCTCGACGATCCGCAGCTGTCGCTCACGGGCGGCGCGCTGGCCGGCGCGGCGGTCGGCACCGCCGTGCTGCCGGGCGTGGGCACGGCCATCGGCGCGCGCATCGGCCAGCAGATCGAGCGCATCTTCGGCGACGACGACGAGACCCCGCGGCCCGCGCCCAGGCGCGGCCGGCCGTAGCCGATCCTGGCGCCTTCTCGTCCCGTCTGCGACAAGGCACGGGGTAGTCCCGCTGCCGGATGCCAGGGGTGCGCCGTAAAGTCACCGGCATGACTGCGCCCCACGTTCCCCAGATCCGCCTCTACCAAGACTGGCTGCGTGCGCAGCGCGGCCTGTCCTTCGACGACTACGACGCGCTCTGGCGCTGGTCGACCACCGACCTCACGGCCTTCTGGCAGAGCATCTGGGATTACCGGGACATCCAGTCGCCCACGCCGTACAAAGCGGTGCTGGCCGAAGCGCGCATGCCGGGCGCGCGCTGGTTCGAAGGCGCCCAGGTCAACTATGCGCGCGAGGTGCTGCGGCACGCCGATGCCGCCCATGCCGCAGGCATGCCGGCCATCGTCAGCGAGAACGAACTGGGCGAGGTGCGCGAGATGAGCTGGCCGGCGTTGCGGCAACAGGTCGCATCGGTCGCACTCGCGCTGCGCGGGCTGGGCGTGCAGCGCGGCGACCGCGTGGCCGCCTACCTGCCCAACGTGCCCGAGACCATGGTCGCTTTCCTGGCCTGTTCGAGCATCGGCGCCGTGTGGAGCGTCTGCGCCCCCGACATGGGCACCGCCGCCGTGGCCGATCGCTTTCGGCAGATCGAACCCAAGGTGCTGATTGCCGCCGACGGCGTGCACTACGGCGGCAAGGCACTGGACCGCAGCGCGGTCGTGGCCGAACTGCGCGCCGCCCTGCCGAGCGTGGAGAAGCTGGTGTTGCTGCAGACGCCCTTTGCCGCGCATCCGACGGCCGCCGACCTGCTGTGGCGCGATGCCGTGGCGCGCGACGATGCCGAGGTGGCCGCCTTCGCGCCCGAATGGCTGCCCTTCGATCATCCGATCTGGATCGTCTATTCCAGCGGCACGACCGGCCTGCCCAAGCCCATCGTGCACGGGCAGGGCGGCATCCTCCTCACGATGTACGCGTGCGGCCTGCACAACGACGTGGGCGCCAGCTACGGTGCCAACAACTTCGGCGAGCGCTACCACTGGTACAGCTCCACGGGCTGGGTCATGTGGAACTCGCAGCTCTCGGGCCTGGCGTTCGGTGCGACCATCTGCATCTACGACGGTCACCCGGCGGCGAGCAAGGACCATCCCGACTGGGGCGTGCTCTGGCGCTTCGTGGCGCGCCACCGCGTGACCTTCTTCGGTGCGGGCGCGGCCTACTTCGCCAACTGCATGAAGGCCGGCGTGGTGGCTGCCGAGTGTGGCGACCTGTCGCGCGTGCGCGCGCTCGGCAGCACCGGCTCGCCGCTGTCGGAGGACGTGCAGCGCTGGGGCACCGCGCAGCTGGCGGCCGCGGGCGCGCCGGGCGTCTGGTGGTGCAACATTTCGGGCGGCACCGACTTCTGCGGCGCCTTCGTCGGCGGCAACCGCGAACTGCCTGAAGTGCCAGGCCAGATGCAGTGCCGCCAGCTCGGCCATGCCGTCGAGGCGTGGAACGAGGCGGGCCAACCTGTCATCGGCGAGGTCGGAGAGCTGGTCTGCGTGCAGCCCATTCCGTCGATGCCGTTGTGTTTCTGGGGAGACACCGGCAATGCGCGCTACCTGTCGAGCTACTTCGACACCTACCCCGGCGTCTGGCGGCACGGCGACTGGCTCAAGATCGGCGAAGACGGCGGCTGCATCATCTATGGCCGCAGCGACGCCACCATCAATCGCCAGGGCCTGCGCATGGGCACCAGCGAGATCTACAGCGCGGTCGAGGCGCTGCCCGAAGTGCTGGATTCGATGGTCGTGGACCTCGAGTACCTCGGCCGCGACAGCTACATGCCGCTGTTCGTGGTGCTGCGACCGGGCGTGGCGCTCGACGATGCCGTGCGCAGCAAGCTCAATGCGGCCATCAAGACCTCGCTGTCGCCGCGCTTCCTGCCCGACGACATCTTCCAGGTGGCCGAGATCCCGCGCACGCTGTCGGGCAAGAAGCAGGAGCTGCCGATCAAGAAACTGCTGCTCGGCCAACCGATCGAGAAGGTGGTGAACCGGGAGGCGATGGCCAATCCCGGGTGCCTGGACTGGTATGTGGCGCTGGCGGCGCGGCGGGCCGAATCGGTCGGAATGCCGTCCTGATCGCCTGCCTTGGCGACGCGGTGGCGCCGTCGCTGAAGGGGCGCGCTGACTCATGGCAGTGACAAATTTCGCAATGACCGGAGATCGATTTGCGCATTGCCCCTTCAGGTAATTGTTGTTGACAATTCAACGCACGTTGTAATTCCAGAATGTCCGGGTCGCGGCATTTCGCCGTCTTTCAGATCCCGACATGCCGTTCTTTTTCAGGTGCGCGCGCCCCTCCGCGGGCGTCGCCCTCGCTTCGTGGCTGGCGCTGGCCGCCACGGGTGCCACCGCCCAGTCCAACCCTTCAGCGCCTCAGCCCTTCGTCGAGGAACTGCGTCAGCAAGAGCGTGAGCGCGCCCTGCGCAATCAGCAGGAGCGTGCGGTCGATGCGCGCCTGCCGCGCGAGGTCTCGTCCGTCGTCGCGCGCCTGCCCGAAGCCGAGGCGCCGTGCTTTCGCATCGACCGCCTGACGCTCGAAGGCGATCGTGCCGATGCGTTCCAGTGGCTCGTCGCCGGGCGTGTGGCAGCCGGCGAGCAGGGCGACGACAGCCCGATCGGCCGCTGCCTCGGGACCCGAGGCATCGACACGGTGCTGGCCCGGCTGCAGCAAGCGCTCGTCGAAGGCGGCTGGGTCACCACGCGCGTGCTGGCCGCGCCGCAGGATCTGTCGGGCGGCACGCTCGCGCTCACGCTGGTGCCCGGGCGCATCGCCGCCATCCGGCAGGCCGATGGCAGTACCGCAAGCACTCTTTTACGCAACGCCATTCCGGCGGTGCCAGGTGACCTGCTCAACCTGCGCGACATCGAGCAAGGGCTGGAAAACCTCAAGCGCCTGCCGACGGCCGACGTCGACATCCAGATCGAGCCTTCGAAAGCAGCTGGCGCCCGGCCCGGCGACAGCGACCTGGTCGTCCAGTACAGCCGCAAGTTGCCGTTGCGTGCCACCCTCAGCCTGGACGACAGCGGCACCCGGGCCACCGGTCGCACGCAGGGCGGCGCGACCGTGGCCTGGGACGGGCCGCTGGGACTCAACGACTTGGCCTACGTCAGCGTCAACCACGACCTCTTCAACCACAGCGGGCAGGGCACGTCGGGCCAGACGCTGCACTACTCCGTGCCTTTCGGTTACTGGCTGCTTGGCACCACGCTGAGCCGCAGCAAGTACCACCAGAGCGTGGCGGGCCTGAGCCAGGACTATGTCTACGCCGGGGAGTCTCGCAATGCCGAGGTGCGGCTCTCGCGGCTGGTCTATCGCGACCAGCGTCGCAAGACCACCGTGGCGCTGCGCGCCTTTCGCCGCGCGTCGAACAACTTCATCGACGACACCGAGATCGAGGTGCAGCGCCGCGTGGTCGGCGGCTGGGAGCTGGGCGTGAACCACCGCGAGTTCATCGGCGCGGCCACGCTCGATGCCAATGTGCAGTACCGCCGCGGCACGGGCGCATTCGGTTCGCTCGAAGCGCCCGAGAACGCCTTTGGCGAAGGCACGTCGCGCCTGCGCCTTCTGGCGGCGGATGCCAGCCTCACGGTGCCCTTCCAGCTTGGCGAACACAGGCTGCGCTATTCGGGCCTGTGGCGCGCGCAGTGGAACCGTTCGGCGCTGACGCCGCAAGACCGTTTCGCCATTGGCGGGCGCTACACCGTGCGTGGCTTCGACGGCGAAGCCAGCTTGATGGCCGAGCGTGGCTGGCTGATGCGCAACGACATCGGCTGGGCGCTGGGTGCAAGCGGCGCCGAGTTGTACGTGGGCATCGACCATGGCCAGGTCGGTGGCCCGTCCGCGCAATTCCTCCTGGGCCGGCGACTGACCGGCGTCGTCGTCGGCCTGCGCGGCGTGTCGCCATGGCTTCAAGGGTTGAGCTACGACGTGTTCGTGGGCTCGCCGATCAGGAAGCCCGAGGGCTTCCGCACTGCGAAGACCACTGCGGGCTTCAACTTGAATTTCAACTTTTGAAAAGGACTTGAGATGTGCAACAAAGAACAGCGGAAAGCGCCGACATCCTGGCTCGCTGCCGCACGCAAGCCATACCTGGATTTCCTGCGGAACCTGACAGCCCCAGTCTTTCTTGGCAGCTTCGGCGGCGCACTTTTCACTCGCCTTGACTCAAAAAGAGCATACGACCAGAACACTGTCATCGCTGTATCGGCCGTGATCTTTTTAACGGCAGCTTTGCTTGCTTTTTTCGCCAACGCATCGCTCCTCCGTGAGGAGCTCTTCAGAGAGTTTGACGACTGGAAGAAGGACAAGCTCGATGAGTTGAAAGCACAAGGACTTGGGCGTTGGGAAATTCCTAAGGCGCTTTGGGCCGAGCCTCGTGCGCGCCGCGCGTTCTTGCTTCTCCTTCCTCTGTTTTTTGGGCTCATGACGAGCTTGGCTGCCGTGATGCTTGCCGCCATCGTTGCCGCAACGGAGCTCGTGAAAAAGTTCCAAGGCTAGAACCTGGAATCCGAAGGATAAAAAAATGAACAAGCGTCTACATCGCGTTGTCTTCAACGCATCGCGCGGTACGCGCATGGTCGTGCAGGAAACCGCGCGCAGCGCAGGCAAGGCCGGCAGCGGCGCGACATCTGCGGCGGTCAGCGTCGCGGCACTGGCTGCGGCGCTGCTGAGCGCCCCGCTGCATGCCCAGATCGTGGCCGACCCCAATGCGCCCGGCCGACAGCGCCCGACCGTGCTGGCCGCGCCCAACGGCGTGCCCCTGGTCAACATCCAGACGCCCAGTGCGGCCGGCGTCTCGCGCAACACCTATTCGCAGTTCGACGTGCAACGCAACGGCGCCGTGCTCAACAACAGCCGCACCAATGCCCAGACCCAACTCGGCGGCTGGGTGCAGGGCAACCCCTGGCTGGCCGGCGGCTCCGCGCGCGTCATCCTCAACGAGGTGAACAGCGGCAACCCGAGCCAGTTGCGCGGCTACGTCGAAGTGGCTGGCCCGCGCAGTGAAGTCATCATCGCCAACCCGGCAGGCATCCAGGTCGACGGCGCCGGGTTCATCAACGCCAGCCGCGCCACGCTCACCACGGGCGTGCCGCAGTTCGGCGCGCAGGGCGTGCTCGACAACTTCGTCGTGCGCAGCGGCACCATTGGCATCGACGGGGCGGGCCTCGACGTGCGCAGCACCGACTACGCCGCCATCCTCGCGCGTGCCGTGCAGGTCAACGCAGGCATCTGGGCGAGCGAACTCAAGGTCGTGACCGGCGCCCACCAGGTCGGCGCCGACGCGAGCCAGGCGCCGTCGACCACCCCCGTGGCCGGCACTGGCACGGCGCCCGCATTCGCCGTCGACGTGGCCCAGTTGGGCGGCATGTACGCCAACAAGATCACCCTGGTCGGCACCGAGGCGGGCGTCGGCATGCGCAGTGCCGGCCTGCTGGGTGCCGGTGCGGGCGGGCTGATCGTCACCGCCGCGGGTCGGCTGGAGAACATCGGCACGCTCGAAGCGCCGCGGCTGGACGTCGCGGTCACGGGGGACCTCGTCAACCGCGGCACGATCCGCCAGAGCGGCAGTGCTGCGTTGACGGTCGCCGCACCGTTGCTGGCCAACACGAATGGCGGCACGATCGGCGCCGAGCCAGTGCCTGCCGACACGGCAGGCGGCGCAGCAGGCGCCGAAGGCGGCAATCCCGCGACCGGCGCAACGCCGGCAGGCGCGCCTGCTTCCACACCGACCACCTCGTCCTCGCCGGCCAGCCCGGCGCCTGCCGCATCGCCCCTTGCGCCTGCGGCGCCGCTCGCGCCCGGCAGCCTCGGCGCGACTTCGGCCGTTCGCAACGACGGCGGCCACATCTATGCGGGCGGCCCGGTCCATCTGCAGACGCCGCGCGTCGACAACACCGGCGGGCAGCTCGAGGTGGCCAGCCTGGCGGTCGACGGCCCGACCTTCACCAACGCGGGCGGTGTGCTGAAGGTGCAGCAGGGCTTCAGTGCCAATGTCGAGCACTTCGACAACGCGGGCGGACGCCTGCAGGCCAGCACCTTGGACATCCGCAGCAGCGATGCATTGAACAACCGGGGGGGCGCGCTGACCGCCGACGGCGACATCACGCTCTCTGTGGCCGGCGCGCTCGACAACGTCGACGGTCGCATCAGCGGCGGTCGGCATGTGAGCGTCGACGCGGGCAGCGTGGCGAGCAGTGGCACCAGCCTGCTGGGTGCGGGCGTACGGGCCGACGGCAGCCTGGCCCCTGCGGGTGATTTGCGCGTGAGCAGCGCCGGGGTGGTGCAGGCGGCAGGCACCTTGGTGGCCGCAGGCGACATGGCGCTGCAGGGCGCGCGCCTGGACCTTTCCGGCAGCCGCGCCAGTGCGGCGGCCATTGCCTTCACGGCCACGCAGGGCGATGTCGTCACCCGCAGCGCCACGGTCAGCACGCCCGGCATGCTGGCCATCCAGGCCGATGCGGCGCACACGCAGACGCTGGTCAACGAAGCCGGTGTGCTCAGCGCGGGGCGCATGGCGCTGTCGGCCGCCCACATCGCCAACACCCAGGGCGGGCAGATCGTCCAGACGGGCACCGACGCGCAGCGCATCGCCGTGCAGGGCCGGCTGGACAACAGCGGCGGCGTCATCGCCAGCAACGCGCAGGACTTGAGCCTTGCAGCCGCAACGCTGCACAACGAAGGCGGCGCCATCGACCACGCGGGTGCGGGCACCCTGTCGGTGACTGCGGACGACTACCAGGGCGCCCAGGGCCGCATGGCGAGCCAGGGCACGTTGGTCGTGCGGGCCGGCCGCTATGAACAGGCCGGAGGCAGCACCAGCGCGACGCGCATATCGATCGAGGCCGCGGACCTCGGCAACCGCGGCGGGCGGATCGTGCAGACCGGCGCGGACGCCACGCGCATTGCCGTGAGCGGGACGCTCGTCAACGACGGCGGCACGCTGGCAAGCCATGGCGGCGACGTGTCGATTTCGGCGGGCACGCTGTCCAACGCAAAGGGGCGTATCGAGCACGCCGGCGTCGGCGAGCTTGCACTCAAGGTGGGCGACTACCAAGGCAATGGCGGCGAGATCGCCAGCAGCGGCGCGCTCGTCGTGCAGGCTGCGGGTGCGTTCCAGCAGGACGGTGGCAAGACCGCCGCCGAACGCGTCCGTATCGAGGCCGACAGCCTGAGCAACCGCGGTGGAACCATGGCGCAGTCGGGTGCCGACAGCACGCACATCGCCGTCGCCGGCACGCTGGACAACACCACGGGCCTGATTGCCAGCAACGGCACCGACGTGGACTTCGTCGCCGGCACCTTGGTCAACGAAGACGGCTCGTTGCAGCATGCCGGCGGTGGCACGCTGAGCATCGACGCCACCCGCTTCGCGGGCGCGCGCGGCCAGGTGGCCACCGATGGCGCGCTGGTCGTGCACGCGGGCGACTGGTCGCAGGACGGCGGCACGACGCGTGCGCAGCACCTCACCATCGACGCCGATGCGCTGCGCAACGTCGGCGGGCAGATCCTCCAGGTCGGCGACCAGGCCACGCGGATCGAGGTGGCTGGCACGCTGGCCAACGACAGCGGCACCATCGCCAGCAATGGGGCCGACATGGCGCTGCGTGCCGGGTCGATCTCGAACGCGCAAGGTCAGCTGCAGCATGCGGGCGCGGGCACGCTGTCGATCGACACGGCGAGCCTGGACGGACCGCAGGGCCGCATCGTGGGCAATGGGGCGCTGGTCGTGCATGCCGGAAGCTTCGGCAATGATGCCGGCGTGGCAAGCGCCAACCAGGTGAGCATCGACGCCGTCGACCTGAGCAACCGGGGCGGCACCATCAGCCAGGGTGGTACGGGCACGACCCGCATCGCGGCCAGTGGCAGGCTGGTGAACGACGGCGGCACGTTGAGCACGCGCGGCGAAGACTTCGCGCTGTCGGCCGGTGCGTTGTCGAATGCCGCTGGCGCCATCCAGCATGCAGGCACGGGCGAACTGAACCTGCACACGACCGACTACCAGGGCACCGGCGGCAGCATCGCCAGCAACGGCGCGGTGGTCGTGCAAGCCACGAGGGCCTTTCAGCAAGACGGTGGCACCCTGCAGGCCGAGCGCATCGCCATCGATGCCGGTGCATTGAGCAGCCGCGGCGGGCAGATCGTGCAGGTCGGCCACCAGGCGTCGCACATCGCCGTCGCAGGCGTGTTCGACAACAGCCAAGGCGTCGTCATCAGCAACGCGCAAGACATCGGGCTGGCCGCTGCGACGTTCGTGAACGAAGCAGGTACCGTGCAGCATGCCGGCACGGGCACGCTGGCGATCGATGTCGGCACGGTCCGCGGCGCAGGCGGCAACCTGGCAAGCAACGGCACGCTGGAACTCCAGGCCACCCACCTGCTGAACGACGGCGCCAGCATCCAGGCCGGCGTGATCGCCATCGACGCGGGCGCATTGAGCAACCGGGGCGGGCAGATCGTGCAGAACGGGGCTGGCACCGCGCGCATCGAGGTGGCCGGGTTGCTCGACAACCGCAGTGGTCTCATCGGCACCCGCACCGATTCGGGTGCTGCCGTCGATCTCGCGGTTCAGTCCATCGAGAACGCAGACGGCCGCGTGGTGGCCGACGGCGATTTGAAGGTGCGCTCGACCGGCGACCTGCGCAACGATGGCGGCGTGCTGCGCGCAGGAAGCAGCCTCGACATGAAGGTCGAAGGCACCTTGGGCAATGCGCAAGGTCGCATCGAAGCCGCGGGAGAGGGCGCTTCCCTGGCGTTGCAGGCCAATGTCATCGACAACACCGACGGCCGCATCGCCAATGCCGGCAGCGGCACCACGGCGCTGACCGCCACCTCGGTGACCAACGCGTCGAACAGCACCGACGGCACGACGGGCGTCATCGCGGGCAACGGCAGTGTCGCCGTCACGGCCACGACGCTGCAGAACCTGGCGAACGGCCACCTGAGCTCGGGTGGCGCGATGCTGCTGAACGTGGCCGATCGGCTGACCAATCGCGGCGTCGTCGAGAGCAACGGCACGCTGGAATTCGACCAGCCCGATGCCACGCTGGACAACGCATCGGGGCGCATCAGCGCGGCGGGCGATCTGCGCGTTGCGGTGCGCGACGTCGTCAACGACGGTGGGTCCATCACGACCGCCGGCGGCTCCGGCGGCGACCTGAGCCTGGCAACCACCCAGCTCTCGAACGTCGGCGGCACGCTGTCGAGCGACCGCGACCTGCGGCTGTCATTGCCCGGCAGCTACAGCAATGCCGAACTGCTGCACGCGGGCCGGGACCTGATCGTCACCCTGGGTGGCCGGCTCGACAACAGCGGCACGCTGGAAGCCAACGGCACCTTGCGCGCCGACGTCGCCGGTCTGGACAACGCGGCAGGAGGCCGCATCCAGGCGACCCACGTCGACCTGCATGCGGCCGGTGCGCTGGACAACCGCGGAGAAATCACCGGGGACACCGTGGTGGCCAAGGCCGACAGCGTGAGCAACACCGAAGCCGGCGCCATCACCGGCGGCAGCGTCACGCTGGCTGCGCGCAGCATCGTCAATGCGGGTCCGCAGGCGCTGATCGCCGCCACGGACAACGTTGCGCTGTGGGCCACCGAACGCGTGAGCAACACCCACGGCGCCACCGTCTACAGCGGCGGTGACGTGCAGATCGCCGGCAGCGCCGAACGCGATGCGGACGGTCGCCTGAGCAGCAACACCGGCATGGTGCTCAACAGCGCATCGACCATCGAAGCCGAGCGCGACATCGAGATGGCCGCGACCAGCCTGCGCAACGAGCGCCTGGGCGTGTCGGTCTTGCAGCGCGAGCGGAAGTCGCTCGACGAGCAGCACACCCTGAGCATGCCGACCTGGTGGCGCAATGCCGACGGCAACAACTTCGCCTACAACCCGAACGCGAGCAACTACAGCCCTTACGAGGTCTATTACGTCAATCCGTCGGACATCATCAGCCGCACGCCGTACGTCACGCCCGACGGCTACCAGATCGAACGCATCGAGTACCGCACGCATGCCAACGACACCGCGTTCTTCAGTGGCCGCGCCGGCCGCAGCGGCGCGTATGGCCACCGCGAACGCCTGAGCGCCACCGACGGCACGCGGGTCCTCTACGCCATCAGGAATCAGAAGGACGTGCCCAACCCCGACCAGGTTGCGGGCGTCACCAGCGGTGTGTGGGAGGGTGAAGAGCACGTCACCCATTGGGACGCAGCCGCGCCGGCCTTCGACCCGGCGTACGGCAACTGCGCGGCCGACTGCGTGCGCTTCGTCACCCAGCCGGGCTACACCGACCCGACCACCACGCTGATCCGCGACACGCAGGAGGCGCGCGGGCCGAGCACCCGGCTGTCCGAACTCAGGCGCGAGGCCCACACCGTGGCCTACGACGACGTGCAGGCACCGGGTGCGGGCGAGCCAGGCCGCATCGTGGCGGGCCGCGACATCAGCGTGGGCTTTACCGACACGCTGGTCAACAGCTACGCCGACGTCCTGGCGGGCAGGGACCTGTACATCCGAGGGCCCGAGGGCGCCGTGGTCGACGAGGCCACCAAGCTCTACCGGCACTACCAGTTCGACGGCGAGCGTGTCTACGCCGACGGCGTGCGCCAAGCCTACAGCCGGCCCGATCTGAGCGTCGAAATCGGCGAGGTGGGTGGCGTACTTTCTGGCGCGCGGGGCGTGACCATCATCGCCAAGGATGTCCGCAACGTCGACACCTCCGCGGGCAGTGCCGCCAACATCGTCGAGCAGGTGCAGCTCGCCTCCGGCGGCACGCCCAACGCTGGCGGGCCAGTGGACGGCGCGAGCGCGAACGGCGCGAATGCCGCTGCAGGCACGCGCGCCGACCAGGCAACCGGCAAGGGGGCGGTCGCCGCGTCGGGCGCGACCCTGACGACGAATGCCAGCGACGGTGTGGACCCCGCCACCGGGCAAGGCGGTGTCCGCCCGGCGCGCGGATTCACGCCGGCCACCGCGGGTCGCACCACGGCAGATGCGGCCGGCCCCGCGGGTGGTGTCAGCTCGGTTGCCGCGGCGCCGGGCGCCGGTGTCCACGTGCTCACCGGCGGCCTGTACACCCTGCGCCCCGAACCCGGCGGCAGCTACCTGTACGAAACCCGCCCCGCGTTCGCGAACTACCGCGACTGGCTGTCGAGCGACTACCTCTTCAACGCCCTGGGCCTGGACCCGAACCATTTGCAAAAGCGCCTGGGCGACGGCTTCTACGAGCAGAAGCTCATCCGCGAGCAGGTGGCCTCCCTCACCGGCCAGCGCTACCTGGACGGCTACGCGAGCGACGACGCGCAGTACGCCGCCCTGATGACCGCCGGCGCCACCTTTGCCCAGCACTACGGCCTGCGCCCGGGCATCGCCCTCACGCCCGAGCAGATGGCCATGCTCACCAGCGACATCGTCTGGATGCAGACCCAGACCGTCACTCTGCCCGACGGCAGCACGCAGGACGTGCTGGTGCCCAAGGTGTACGTCGCACAGGCCGGCCCCAACGCCGTCAAGCCCAACGGCGCGCTCATCACCGGCGACCACATCCGCATCGAGGCGGGGAACATCGTCAACCGGGGCGGCGCCATCGGCGGTGCGAACACGCAGCGCGCCGTGCTCATCGCCAGCGCGGACATCGTCAACCAGGGTGGCCTGATCCAGGCGGACACGGTGGGCCTTAAGGCCGGTGGCGACATCCTCAACCAGACGCTGACGAAGACACAGGGCTATGGGCAGAACGATGCGAGCGTGCAGGCCACCGGCAGCATCACGAGCGTGTCGAACGTCGCGCGCATCGTGGCCAAGGACCAACTGGTCATCGACGCAGGCCGCGACGTGGTCGACACCGCCGGGCGCATCGGCTCAGGTGGTACCGCCTTCATCTCGGGCGGGCGCGACGTGAAGTTCGACAGCCTGGCGACCGGCAGCAGCTACCAGGCCAACGTGGGCGCGTCGCGCATGACGCGCGAAGCCACGCAGGCGAACGTCGGCACGGTGACGGTGGGCCAGGACCTGCAGATGGTGGCCGGTCGGGACATGAAGCTCGAAGGCACGCAGGCGACGGCAGGCGGCAACGCCTTGCTCAGCGCAGGCCGCCACATGACCATCGACGCGGCCACCAGCGGCCAGGCCAGCGACCAGCGCAGCGACCCTGCAGGCACGCAGTACCGGCAGACGCGCAGCGAGACGACGGTGCAGGGGGCGAGCGTGAAGGTGGGGGGCAACCTGATCGCCAATGCGGGAACCCAGGAAACCGGCAACCTCACCCTGACCGGCAGCACGCTCTCCAGCGAGGGCCTGACCTCGCTGCACGCCAGCGGCAACGTCGTCATCGACGGCGCCCGGCAAACCAGCAGCCGCGACGACTACACCCACCAGACCGATCGCGGCCTGGTCTCCAAGAAAACCACCGTCGAACACGAGATCAGGAACAGCGACACCACCGTGCGCAGCAGCGTCGAGGGCGCGGTGACCTCCATCACCGCGGACCACGACATCGACATCGAAGGCGCCCGGATCCGGGGAGACGACGGCGTGCTGATCGTGGCGGGCGACAAGCTGACGATCCGCGAAGCGAGAGACACCCGCGACGGCAGCTACCAGTACAGCACGAGCAAGAGCGGCCTGGGGTTCACCAACGGCTTGGTCGTGCCCGAGAAGAAGGCTGCCAGCGACACGACGACCTACCAGAGTGACACCGCGGTGGCCACCACCATCGAGAGCCAGAACGGCGGCGTGCTGCTCAAGGGCAACACCAGCGCCTTCGTGCAGGGCGCGCAGATCCGGGCGAACAAGGACCTGACCCTCACCGGCGGCACGGTCGTGGTCACCGGCGCGACGAACTACGAGAGCGGCACCAGCGAGCGCACCCGCAAGAACTCCAACATCGGCACGGAGACCGGCTGGCGCGACCTGGGCCAAGGCATCAACGCCAAGCGCAAGGCCAACGACGAGCGCCAGGAGAGCAGCGTCGTGCGCACCACGCTCGAGGGCGCCAACGTCAACGTCAGCGCCACCGGAGCCAACGGCGAAGGCGGCGTGCTGTACCTTGCCGGCACCACCATCACCACACCCGGCAAGCTCACGCTCGAAGCCGACAAGCTCGTCCTCGGCACCCAGACCACGCAGGTGGACGTCAGCAGCACCAGCGAAGGCCGCGACGTGGTGTGGCAGAAGGCCCAGGGGCAAGGCAGCAGCGACCAGACGACGCACTACGTGCAGGTGAACGCAGGGCAGGTCGCGACGAACGTGAACAGCGTGCAGGCCGGGCTGGGGGCGAGAGACAGCATCGAAGCGTTGAGTCAGCAGCCCGGCATGGGCTGGATCAACCAGATCAACGGCGACCCGAAGCTTGCGGGCAAGGTCGATTGGGCGCGGGTTGAAGAAGCCCATACCAAGTGGGACTACAAGCAGCAGGGATTGACGCCCGAGGGGGCTGCGATCGTGACGCTGGTGGCGGCGTACTTCGCATTCCCTGCCGCACAAGCCGCCGGAGCCTCTGCGGGCGCGGCTGTCGGCGGAGGAATGGCCGGCACGGTCATGAGCGGCGCGGTGACCGCAGGCGTGACCACGCTGGCCAGCCAGGTGGCCGTGGCGGTGATCAACAACAAGGGCGACCTGGGCGCTGCGCTGCACGACCTGGGCAGCAGCGAGAACGTCAAGGGGTTGGTGACCGCCATAGTGACGGGCGGCATGCTGCAGGGGATGAACCTGAACCCGACGGGCACGCCCACCGTTGGCGGTGGCGCGCAGGAGTTCATGAACCAACTGGGGCAGAACCTGCAGGCGGGAGCGGCCAAGGCGGTCATTGGCACGGCGATCAATGGGGGGAGTCTGGAAGAGAGTCTGAAGAACAACTTGAAGAGCGCCTTCATCGACACGCTTGCGGCGCAAGGCGCCGACCAGATCGGCGACTGGACAGAAGACGGGGTGCTGGACGACGTGACCCACAAGATGGCGCATGCCATTGCGGGCTGCGCCGTCGGTGCCGCCAAGGCGGGCAGTGGAGCCGGCTGCGGTGCGGGCGCGCTGGGTGCTGCGATGGGCGAACTGTCGGCCGAACTCTACGGCCGCAAGATCGACACGGTGCAGTTCGCTTCGATGATGGGCGGCATTGCTGTGGCGATGGCGGGCGGTGATGAGGCGCAGATCAACCTGGGCAGTCAGACGGGGGCGAATGCGGCGGCGAATAACTACGTCAGTCATTCGCCATTCCCGGGCGCGCGTGAGATCGCTACAAGAGAAAATGCAAGACTGACGGCGGCATGTGAGCCCAACTGCACGCCTGATGACTTCAGGCGCATCGATCAACAGGTTGCTGCAGTGGAGCGCGCCGCTGACTTGGCGGAGGTGGCAAAGCGCGGTGTTATCACACCGGACCAAGCTGCCAGCTTGGCGCAAACGTTGCTGGAACTTGCCCCCGTCTACGGGACGGGCGAATCAGTGCTTCAACTGATAACCGGTCGAAGCAGCCTTACCGGCGAAGAGGCCGACCGTCTCTGGGCTGCTGTCGGTCTGGTGCCCCTGGCGGGAGGTGCGATCCGCAAGGTGGGGGAGCCGGTAGCCGACGCACTGACTTCGGCGCTCAGGGCGCTGGAGGGGCCGGTTTTTAAAACGACCAAAGAGGCCACTCAGGCGGCACAGGCATTGGGATTCAGACGCATAAATGAGACTGTTAACGGTCAAGCCATTTATACCGACGGAAAACTATATCTCAGCAGGGACGTTGATGGCCACAATGGCGGGGCATGGAAAGTCGCTAATTCGGCCAAGGATCTTGGATCCAAAGATACGCGAGTTGGAACCTTCAATTCCGATCTAACTAAAAAATTAGGAGACTGAAGCATGTTGATACACAAGAAGCCGGCTTGGGTTTATCAAGGCAAGACAATAAATCAGGTTGTAGAGGAATTGAGCACGTTTGAAAACCTAGACCGCGAGGTTTTTTTGTCTGTTGATTATGGTGATAGCATGGCACCCATCGGAGCTATAAAAAATAAAGATGGGCGCTATTTGTTGTTGGTGTGCAAGAAGCAAAATTCAATCGAACGGGTGGGGTGTAGCAGAATGACTATAAGTGATCTTGTAAAAAAACTTCAATCAAAAGGTCGGCAGGATTTGGAGGTACGTCTATCTTTGGATTTCGACGAAAATCATAAGCCAATCAGTATCATTGTAAAAAAAGACAATTTTTGTTTGTTAATGAGTTGTTCGGATTTTTATGATCGGGAGCTGACACTCACTCGCTGAGTTGTATAAGAATAAATAGTAGTTAGTCCCGCGGCTTAGTTGCAAAAGTCAGGGTTGGCAAATGCATTTTCATGTCCAACTCGACAATGTCTCCCTCACCGGCCAACGCTACCTGTGAGGCTACGCGGACGACGACACGCAGTTCCTGGCACTGATGACCGCCGGCGCCAGCTTCGCCCATTGCGGCTTTGCTACCCGTCTATGGACGCCGATTGCGCTCTACCAGGCGCTGACAGGAGATAGCCTAAGTGGCAACGAGCTGACAACTGTTGAGCGTTTACTCAATGGCGCTGCTGCGGTGCTTCCTGCAGGAACAGCCGCCTACCGTGTGCTGGCGAATAGCATTGCGGATACCCAGTGGGCGATTGCGCAAATGAGTTTGCTGAGGGAAGCATCTAACGGCAGCTTGCTCAGCAAGTGAAATTTTGCCCTTGGGAACGCCACAGAAGTCCAATCCCGGATTCTCGGTGAGGCTTGGGTTGGACCAGGCTACAAAGTGGCTAGCGATGGAAAAACAATGGTCAGCGCTGACGGATTGCGTCAGTATCGTCCCCCGGCAAATAAACCTAACAGTTCTTGGGCTACTACAGGTGTGCAGGCGAACTTCCAGGGCCGACTCTCTACCGAGACGACTTGGACGAGCAATGGGCACGTCAACATCGTAGGATCAAAATGAATGCATCTTTAAGATCTTTGGTTTCCAGTAATTTCGATCTTCGAAGTTTTGTACCTGCTGACGCAGTTTTCCATATTCCGGCTGAATTGGAGATCGGTCCAAAAGATGAGTCTGGAGCAGATATTTTCCAAATTGAAATTTGCTCGCCCGAATGGTTGGAAGCTCACCTCGGAACTTCTGTCGAGTTGGTGTGCGAGCGACCTTTTTTTTGGACGAAGCGACCGTTTCTGGTTGCTCAAAAATATTCTTACGGTGATTTGATTTCTTTTGTTGATGAGTTTCTCTCTGAAATTAATGGTGCCGCGTGGGAGGATTTGGCTAGAGAAATAAATAAATTTGCGCTTGGGGAGTTCGACAAGTACCGCGAGTAATCCCATATTTTCAATCCAAAATGAAATGGGTCGTCGGTGCGTTAAGGCGGTGATCGGGACGGCGATCAATGGTGGGAGTCTTGAGCAGATCTACTCGGCGCTGAAAGGGAACATTGATGCAGCGGCTCAGTTCACGGAGGCACAAATAGGGGCTGTGCAGGTAGTCGCAAAGGATATTTCATCGCGACAATTACAGCTTGCGGTACCAGCTGGAACTACAGCTGCCCAGTGGCAGCAGATCGAGAGTGCCATGCAGTACGGGGCTAGTCAGGGTGTTAAGGTCGTTGTAACCGTGGTGAAATAAGCATGGATGAAGTCAAGCAAAAAAGATGGGCGTCAGCCTTTTGGAATGGCGATTTCTACTTGATCGAAACCTGGTCGGGTTATCGACGTAGCGGACTAGACCCAAAAGGCAAACAGCACACGCTCGAACCGGGTGCGAGCGTGACTGGAGGTACTCGTCCTTGGCAACCTGGTGATCGTGCGCCACCTGGATCTAGGGTCGGCGCAAACGGCATTTATGGCCGACCGAATTCAACTGGCGGTTGGAATATTGAAATCCCCGCGAATGGAGCTAGACCTCATGAATCCCTTCATTATTAATGGCAAAAAAGATGACAAATATTTATTGCCGCTTTGTGTTCAGGGTTGCGGCGATGGCCGTAAACCTTTTGATCTTATTAAAGGCAAAAGTATGTGCGAACTATTGCTGCCACAGGGACACTCCCTGGAGGCCTCATGGTCATGCATCTTAGATTTTGAGAATCAAATATTCCTCACTTTTTCTGCTGCATCGACGGGTGTTGGCGGTTGGAGGGAGGTTGGGAGTCTTAACATTTTTGTCTCTACTTCAATTGATTGGGATGGCGCGCCATGGTCGACCGCTACGCGGTTTCCCATGGGCGATTTTAAGGTTTCTTCAATTTTTAAGATGGTCATAGAAGAGTCGAACTTTTACTCCGAATGCGGGTTGGAATTTATTTCCAAAGAGGGTTCAGTCTTCAGGATTGCTGCTGGTGTTGCGCCTAGCTCCATGTCCATTGAGTTTCCTGAAAGTAAAGATCTATTTGCACCCGAATTTTCCATCGATGAGTACAAGTTGGTCGAACTTTAATGATTGGCTTCTGGTGCGTGAGTTGTCGTCAAGTCATTGACTTTATCGAGTGAATAGACAAAAGGAACCATGTAGGATTTTTTCGAGAGGCCTCCTTGTTACTTTGAATGGCACAGTCAGAAAATTTGCTGCGTACCATCCACAGGTTCGACAGCGCGAAGAGTGTGATCAGTTGCGCTGTGTTCTTCTTCAGTCCTCGATGACGCGCTTTGATGTTCGACATTCACACGAGGACCCAACAGACCGCAGCCAAGTCCCTGACGATCCGTGCAGCTAGCGCCACAGCTCGCTGAGCAACTCAATGCACTGTTTACGGGCGGCAACTCATCCGGCCGTGATCGGACTCGCAGCGAGTTTGACCGCCTCAAGGACGACCCCAGTCTTACGCCCGAGCAGAAGCAGCAGCTTCAAAATCTTCAAAGCTTCTATAACGCCGGTGTTGAGGCAGGTTATTTTACGGAGCCAGGTGGAGCGGATACGGTGGTCGGCGGTGGAGACAGCGCAAAAACACCGGTTGTATTGCAATGGCGGGCGTGGGAGCAACCGGTGCAGGAACGGCTGCCGGCGCTGCAGGTGCTGCAGGGCTCAACGGTGCATCGGGCACCAACCAAGGCTATCGTCATCCGGAGAGCGGGCAGTGGGTCGGAGGATCGCCGCCGTTGACGTTGCCGTCGCTGAGCAGTCTTGAACCGGTTGCCATGAACAACCCGGTGATTGGGCCGGTCTACAGGACTTACGTCGCAATGGCTCAAGCGACTGCAAATGTCGTGCTTTCTGAGGGTGGTGATAAACCGAGCTTGATAGATCCAAAAGGTGAGGCGCATATCTTGGGCGGCGATGCAACAGGCGGAGGGCATCGCTTTGGGACTGGCATTCCCGGGAAGAGTGAGTTCCCACAAAGTTGGTCAGATGAAAAAATCGCCGGTGAGATATCGGACGTCGCGACAGATCCATCTTCTTCGAGAGCGCCAGCTGGACGCGGCAGATCTATAGTTCGAGGGACGCGCGACGGTATCGATATTGAAGTGATTGTTGAACCCGGAGGGAGAATAGTTACTGGTTATCCGACCAATGTTCCGCGTAACCCGAGGTGAAAAATGAACAAAGAATCATACAAACTAATTGAGTCGCTTTTTTTTAAAATGCTTGGATTTCTTCAGGTGGCTGGGTTGTCCGATGCGCATCGCGAAGTCGCGCGATTTTTTGACGTCGGAGAATATGGGCTTGCTTTTGAGGCGGCCTTGGATGGATGCATAAACTCTGGGCAACCAATTCCGGAAAAAACAAAGCGAATGCTTGAGTGCATGGCAAAAACAATGGAAATGGATTCGTCTGTTTTAGACGGTTTGTATAAAGTCCCTGATGCCTGATGCGTGCACAACATATCGTGCAACAGCGGCGCTTTGGCTCCTATCGACGAGCGCATCGACAAACACCTGTATGCATATGCGTGTACCCCGCATTGACTGGTGGTTGCACGCGTCATCTGTGGCGGAACCGCCTCCCTCACCGGCCAGCGCTACCTGGACGGCTACGCCAGTGACGACGCGCAGTACGCCGCCTTGATGACCGCTGGCGCCACCTTCGCCCAGCACTACGGCCTGCGCCCGGGCGTCGCCCTCACGCCCGAGCAGATGGCCATGCTCACCAGCGACATCGTCTGGATGCAGACCCAGACCGTCACCCTGCCCGACGGCAGCACGCAGGACGTGCTGGTGCCCAAGGTGTATGTCATGCAAGGCCGGCGGGAGCATCAAAGGCGTGTCTAACGCCGCCCGCGCCCCATCATTACCACACAAAAAAGTCTCTGCGATTCAAAGAATTCCACGGTTGCCGTAGAAAACAATGGCGCTGCTTTCGATCTCTAAAGCTTTGCGACTGCTGGCGTGCTCAAATGGTGGGAATCCACAAGTCGCCAATAGCCTGAAGTAATAGCAATCCAAATTAAGATTTGGCGGCTGAGAAACTAGTAATTCAAGGGAGAATAAAGTGAAGCTAGATCGAAATTTTTCTCGTACTGTAAGTTTGGTGAGCCTTGCGCTTGCACTCGCTGGTTGCGGCACACGCGGAGCGCAGCAAAATGATGAGCCTGAATCAGAGCCCGCTCGCAGTGCAGCCAATACCATTGGGCTGGCTACGGTCACCTACGGTACAACCGCGCAAGGTTTGAAGTTAACGCCGGCCGACGATTCCTGCGGCATTCCGGCGCGATTGAAAGAGGGACTTGTCGATAACCTCGAAGAACCGCTGACTTACGTCGCTCCGGAGGACGAAGCCCGAAAGGTAGGCGCCAAGGTTCTGAAGCTGGAGATCACCGATCTGCTGGCAAATGCAGGTGGAATTTATGGTGGCCCCAAAATGGTCGAGCTCAAAGGCGAGCTGTACGCTGCCGGAGTGCGGCAAGCAGGTTTCTCGGCACGGCGCCAATTCTTCCTGTACATCGGAATTCCGCGAAGTACCTGCAGCATGGTGGGGAAGGTGACCGGCGACTTGGGTGGCGATATGGCGAAGTGGTTGCTCAAACCAGTCGATGGTGCATTTTTGGGCGAACGCTGAGAGCGCTCGGTCGCGAACTGTGCTGGCAAACGGTGCCAAGCTAGCTCCCGAAAGCGCAGGCAATCGGGCAGCGAAACGGAAAAAGGCCCTCAAGTCTCTCGTCTTGAGGGCCTTTGTCGCTCATTCGGCTCGCGCCGCGTGCTCTCGCTCTACTACACGCCTCAAACGTCGATATTCGCCGCCCGCAGCGCGTTCTGCTCGATGAATTCCCTTCGAGGCTCCACCTCGTCGCCCATCAGCATCGTGAACACGCGATCGGCTTCGATGGCGTCGTCGATCTGCACCTTGAGCAGGCGCCGCACGTTCGGGTCCATCGTGGTTTCCCACAGCTGCTCGGGGTTCATCTCGCCCAGACCCTTGTAGCGCTGGCGCGAGGTGGTGCGTTCGGCTTCGCTGATCAGCCACTTCATCGCGATGCGGAAGTCGGCGACCTTTTCTTCCTTGGCGCGCTCGCCCTCGCCGCGCTTGACGACCGCGCCTTCGCCGAGCAGGTCGCGGAAGGTGTTGGCGGCCGTTGCCAGTGCGGCGTAATCGGCGCCGTGCACGAAGTCCTGCGTCAACACGCTGCTCTTCACGTTGCCGTGATGGCGGCGGCTGATGCGCAGCAGCGGCTTGTCGGTGCGTACGTCGAACTCGCTGGCCACTTCAGCCGGCGCACCGGTGTCGTTGAGTTCGCGCAGTTTCTTCTGCAGCGCGACGGCCGACGCTTCGGCCGCAGCCGGAGTGTCGAGGTCGAGCGACACGCCATCGGCAATGGCGCGCAGCGCAGCCGCGTCCATGAACACGCCCAGTCGCGCGATGACGGCTTGGGCCAGCTGGTGCTTGCGCGCCAGTTCGGCCAGTGTGTCGCCGCTGAGGGTGGTCGGGTTCGGGCCGCCGGTCTCGATGCTTGCGTCCTTGAGCGCCACGCGCAGCAAGAACGCGTCCAGAGCAGGGCCGTCCTTCAGGTACTGCTCTTCCTTGCCGACCTTCACCTTGTAGAGCGGCGGCTGCGCGATGTAGATGTGGCCACGCTCGACCAGTTCGGGCATCTGCCGGTAGAAGAAGGTCAGCAGCAGCGTGCGGATGTGGGCGCCGTCGACGTCGGCGTCGGTCATGATGATGATGCGGTGGTAGCGCAGCTTGGCGACGTTGAAGTCGTCGGCGCCGCTGCCCGTGCTGGTGGCGCCGGCGCGGCCGATGCCGGTGCCCAAAGCGGTGATCATCACCAGGATTTCGTTGCTGGTCAGGAGCTTTTCGTAGCGTGCCTTCTCGACGTTCAGGATCTTGCCGCGCAGCGGCAGGATGGCCTGGAACTTCCGGTCGCGGCCCTGCTTGGCGGAGCCGCCGGCGGAGTCGCCCTCCACCAGGTAGACCTCGCACAGCGCCGGGTCCTTCTCTTGGCAGTCGGCCAGCTTGCCGGGCAGGCCCATGCCATCGAGCACGCCCTTGCGGCGTGTCATTTCGCGGGCCTTGCGGGCGGCTTCGCGCGCACGCGCAGCCTCGACGATCTTGCCGCAGATGATCTTGGCATCGGCCGGGCGTTCCTGCAGGTAGTCGGTCAACAGGCGGCCGACGATGTCTTCCACCGGTGCCCGCACTTCGCTGGACACCAGCTTGTCCTTGGTCTGGCTGGAGAACTTGGGTTCCGGCACCTTCACGCTCAGCACGCAGCACAGGCCTTCGCGCATGTCGTCGCCGGTCACCTCGACCTTCGCCTTCTTGGCGAATTCGTGCTCTTCGATGTACTTGTTGATGACGCGGGTCATCGCGGCGCGCAGGCCGGTCAGGTGGGTGCCGCCGTCACGCTGCGGGATGTTGTTGGTGAAGCACAGCACCTGCTCGCTGTAGGCGCTGTTCCACTGCATCGCCACTTCGACGCCGATGTGCGTGCCGGGGATGCCGCCGTAGGTGTCGGCCGGCTTCTCGCCCGCTGCGTAGAACGAGTTCGGATGCAGGACGGTCTTGCCCTTGTTGATGAACTCGACGAAGCCGCGTACGCCGCCGGCGCCCGAAAAGTCATCTTCCTTGCCGGTGCGCTCGTCTTGCAGGCGGATGCGCACGCCGTTGTTCAAAAAGCTCAGCTCGCGCAGGCGCTTGCTCAGGATCTCGTAATGGAAGTCCGAGTTCTCCTTGAAGATTTCCACGTCCGGCAGGAAGTGAACTTCGGTGCCGCGCTTGTCGGTGTCGCCGATGATCTTCATGGGCGAGACTTCAACGCCCTTGACCTGTTCCAGGATGCGGTTCTGCACGAAGCCGCGGCTGAACTCCAGTTCGTGGATCTTGCCTTCGCGGCGCACGACCAGGCGCAGCTTGATGCTGAGCGCGTTCACGCACGAAACGCCCACGCCGTGCAGGCCGCCCGAGACCTTGTAGCTGTTCTGGTTGAACTTGCCGCCTGCATGCAGCTCGGTCAGCGCGATTTCGGCGGCCGAGCGCTTGGGCTCGTGCTTGTCGTCCATCTTCACGCCGGTCGGGATGCCGCGGCCGTTGTCGGTGACGGAGATCGAGTTGTCCGAGTGGATGGTCACGACGATGTCGTCGCAATGGCCCGCGAGCGCTTCGTCGATGGAGTTGTCGACCACTTCGAACACGAGATGGTGCAGGCCGGTGCCGTCGGACGTATCGCCGATGTACATGCCCGGGCGCTTGCGCACGGCCTCCAGGCCTTCGAGGATGGTGATCGATCCTTCGCCGTACGACGTGTCGGCGGGCGTGATCTCAATCGGGATCGCGCTCTCGATTTCCGGTGTGTAGACCGGCTCGGTGTGCGGGGTCTCCGGCTTGTTTTCTTCGCTCATCAGGATCCTTCCTATCTCTCTCTATCTCGGTAACTCGGCGGCACGGTGCAAGTCTGGGCTTGCTAGATCCGCATGGGCATCACGACGTACTTGAACGATTCGTTCTCCGGAATCGTCAACAGCGCCGAGCTGTTGGAGTCGGCCAGGTCGAGCTTGACCATGTCCTGGCTCATGTTGTTGAGCGCGTCGATCAGGTAGGTCACGTTGAAGCCGATCTCGATGGCGTCGCCGCCGTAGTCGATGTCGAGCTCGTCCTGCGCCTCTTCCTGCTCGGCGTTGTTCGAAGCCACGCGCAACGTGCCCGGCTCCAGATTCAGCCGCACGCCCTTGAACTTCTCGCTCGTCAGGATGGCGGTGCGCTGCAGGCTGGCCAGCAGCGTCGCGCGGCCCAGCGTCACGCTGTTCTTGTGGTTCTTCGGAATCACGCGGTTGTAGTCGGGGAACTTGCCCTCGACCAGCTTGGTGACGAACTCCATGCCGCCGAAGCCGAACTTCGCCTGGTTGTTGGCGAACTGCATTTCGATGGCGCCTTCGGCGTCCGACAGCAGGCGCTGCATTTCCAACACGGTCTTGCGCGGCAGGATGACTTCCTGGCGCGGCACTTCGACGTCGAGCGTGGCCGATGCAAAAGCCAGACGGTGGCCATCGGTGGCCACCAGGCTCAGCTGCTTGCCTTCGGCGACGAACAGGATGCCGTTGAGGTAGTAGCGGATGTCGTGCACCGCCATGGCAAAGGACACCTGGCCCAGCAGGCTCTTGAGCGTCTTCTGGGGCACGCTGAAGACCGGGCCGAAGTTGGCAGCCTCCTGCACCAGCGGGAAATCTTCCGCCGGCAGCGACTGCAGCGTGAAGCGGCTTTTGCCACCCTTGAGCACGAGCTTGCTCGCGCTCGATTCCAGGCTCACCGTCTGGTCGGCAGGCATCGTGCGCAGGATGTCGATGAGCTTGCGCGCGCCGATGGTGGTCGTGAAGTTGCCTTCGTCGCCGCCCAGTTCGGCCACCGTGCGGATCTGGATTTCCAGGTCGCTGGTGGTGAGCTGCAATTGCCCGCCCGTCTTGCGGATCAGCACATTGGCCAGGATCGGCAGCGTGTGGCGCCGTTCCACGATGCCGGCCACCGACTGCAGTGCAGCGAGAACTTTGTCTTGTGTTGCCTTCAGGACGATCATGTCTTACCTCTTGTTGAACGCTTGGATTTTCACTCAGTCAGCCCTAGCCCTTGAGTGTTTGCTCGAGGACGTGGAGCTGCTGATTCAGCTCCGTCAATTGCTGGCGTTCTCCGGAAATCTTGCGCACTGCATGCAGCACGGTCGTGTGGTCACGCCCGCCGAAGAGTTCGCCGATTTCCGGCAGGCTCTTCTGCGTGAGCTCCTTGGCCAGGTACATCGCGATCTGGCGCGGCCGCGCGATGCTGGCAGGGCGCTTCTTGCTGTACATGTCGGCGACCTTGATCTTGTAGTAATCGGCCACCGTCTTCTGGATGTTTTCCACCGAGATCTGCCGGTTCTGGATCGACAGCAGATCGCGCAGCGCCTCGCGCGCCAGGGCGATCGAGATCTCCTTCTGGTTGAAGCGCGAGTACGCGAGGATCTTGCGCAGCGCGCCTTCGAGTTCGCGCACGTTCGAGCGCACGTTCTTCGCGACGAAGAAGGCGACCTCTTCCGGCATTTCGGCCGATTCCGCGCGCGCTTTGTTGATCAGGATCGCCACGCGCATTTCGAGCTCGGGCGGCTCGATGGCCACCGTCAGGCCCGAATCGAAGCGCGACACCAGTCGCTCGTGGATGTCCGCCAGACCCTTGGGGTAGGTGTCGCTCGTCATGACGATGTGCGACTTCTTGGCGAGCAGCGCCTCGAAGGCGTTGAAAAATTCTTCCTGCGTTCGGTCCTTGTTGGCAAAGAACTGCACATCGTCAATCAGCAGCAGGTCGAGCGAGTGATAGCGATCCTTGAACTCGTCGAAAGTCTTGCGCTGGTACGCCTTGACCACATCCGACACGAACTGCTCGGCATGGATGTAGAGAACTTTGGAATCGGGCCTGTCGGCCAGCAGCCGGTTGCCCACGGCGTGCATCAGGTGGGTCTTGCCCAGGCCGACGCCGCCGTAGATGAAAAGCGGGTTGTAAAGGTGCCCCGGCATGCCCGAGACGTGCATGGCCGCGGCGCGCGCCATGCGGTTGGCCGTGCCCTCGACCAGCGTGTCGAAAGTCAGGCCGGCATTCAGCCGGTTCTTGAACCCGGCGGCCGCGGCATCCTCGCCCGGCCCGGTCACCTCACGCGGCACATCGGTTTCGGCCATGACCACCACGGGTGTCGAACGCACGGGCGTTTCGCGCGGAGTGAGGGCCAACTCGACCTGCACGGGCTGGCCGTACATCTTCTCTGCCATGGCCGCGATCTTGCCGGCGTATTGCGCGCGAATCCAGTCGAGCTTGAAGCGGTTCGCGACGAACACGGTCATGCGCGACAGGTCGTCGGCAACCTGTGCGGTCAGGGGCTTGATCCAGGTGTTGAACTGCTGCTCGGAGAGTTCCTGTGCGAGCTGGTCGACACAGGCCTGCCAGAGGCTGTCGCCGATACTGTCACCCGCCATGGGTGCGCTGAGATGTCATGTTTCTCTCGGCCATTTCTGTTGTTCGTGTTGTGGATAGGAGCAGGTGCAATCGGCCCGTCATTCTAACTTGTCAAACTCTTATCCACACCGTCCCGCCCGCCTTCGGTGAGGGCATGGAATCCCCCGCGGATGCGCTCCGATTTGATCTCAGGCCGAATGTTTGTGATAATCGTCGGTTTCCCTGAAAACCTCTTTGTGTGTTTCGGGGGCTCTCTTCCATCTGGAAGAACTGAATTCAGGAAATCTCATCATGAAACGCACTTACCAAGCATCCAAAGTCCGCCGCGCCCGTACCCACGGTTTTCTCGTTCGCATGAAGACCCGTGGCGGCCGTGCCGTGATCAACGCACGCCGCGCCAAGGGCCGCAAGCGCCTGGCCGTCTGACGACAGCCGGCAGCCGCAGCGCCGATCCCTTGCCGCCCCCGCCTGCTTCCACGCATGGCGCCGAGCGCGCAGACAAGTCGATGCAGCGGCTCAAAACCCGCGCGCAATTCCAGGCCGTACTTGCTGGTGCCACCGTGGCGCGAACCGCCCACTTCGCACTGCATCGCTGCGCCCTGGATGCGGCAGATGGCGCCGAGCCCCTGTTCGGCACGCCTGTCGTCTGGCTGGGAGCCATGGTTCCCAAACGCTGGGCGCGCCGCGCGGTCACGCGCAATGCCATCAAGCGCCAGATCTACACCGTGAGTGCCGCGTCGGAAGCTTCGCTGCCGGCCGCTGCGCACGTGGTGCGCCTGCGCTCGGGTTTTGACCGGAAGGTCTTCGTGAGCGCCACGTCGGACAAGCTCAAGGCCGCAGTGCGTGCCGAGCTCCAGCAACTGCTGGCGCGCGGCGCATCGGTGCGTCCATGATCCGGCGCCTGCTGATCCTGCTCGTCAAGGGCTACCGACTGCTGCTGAGCCCCTGGCTCGGGCAGTCGTGCCGTTTCGAGCCGACCTGTTCGGCCTACGCGCTCGAGGCGCTCGACCGGCATGGCGCCGCCGTCGGCAGTTACCTCACATTGAAACGCATCGCCCGTTGCCAGCCCTGGTGCCAGGGTGGCCACGACCCGGTTCCGCCCAAGGGGCAGCGCGGGACGCACAAGGCGTTGTTTTCTTCTCTCTCCTCCGACAAGAAGTCTTCTTCATGAACGATATTCGCCGCACCATCCTGCTGGTGATTTTTGGTTTCTCGCTGGTATTGCTGTGGGACCAGTGGCAGGTCCACAACGGCAACAAGCCGACGTTCCTGCCCTCGTCGAAGACTGCCGCGAGCGCGCCGGGGGCCGGAGCGCCTGCAGGTGCGGCCAGCGGCGCGGCCGGTGGCGTTCCTGCCGCCGCTGGCGTTGCAGGTGCTTCCACTGCGGTGCCGACGCAGCCCGCCACCATGGCGGTTGGCGAAAAGGTGACGATCACCACCGACGTGTTCAAGGCGACGATCGACGGGCAGGGCGGCACGCTGTCGGGCCTGCAGTTGCGCCAGTTCGACGACCAGACCAACCACCACGGGCTGGTCGAATGGTTCAACAAGCTCATCGGTCGCCCGACGCCGCCGAACCGCGTCGTGCCAGTGACGCTGATGGAAGACGGTTCGCCAGCCACCCTGTCCGTGGCGCAGACGGGCCTGATCAACACGGTGGACACGGGCGAGCGCTTTCCCAACCACCTGAGCCTGATGACGCCGACTGCGGGGCCGCGGGAACTGGCCGACGGCCAGAACGCGCTGGAAGTTTCGTTCGAATCGCAGCCCGTGGGCGGCCTGAAGTACATCAAGACCTACCGTTTCCTGCGCGGCGACTACTCGATCCACGTCAAGCACCAGATCGTCAACGTGAGCGACCAGCCGCGTGACGCGCAGCTCTACCTGCAACTGGTTCGCCACGGCACGGTGGCGTCCACCACGATGTTCGGCACCAACACCTTCGCCGGTCCCGCTGCCTACACCGAAGAAAAGAAGTTCCACAAGCTGGCGTTCACCGACATCGCGAAGAAGAAGGTCGAACTGCCGCCGCCTGCCGACAATGGCTGGATCGCCATGGTGCAGCATTACTTTGCTTCGGCCTGGCTGCTCAATACCCCGGGCAGCGACCGCTACAAGCGCGAGTTCCGCGTGGCCGACCTGGGCAACAACCAGTTCTCGATCGCGATGGTGCTGCCGCTGCCCAAGCTCGCACCCGGCGCATCGCAGACCATCGACAGCAGCCTGTTCGCGGGACCCCAGGAAGAAAAGAAGCTCGAAGCCCTCGCGCCCGGTCTCGACCTGGTCAAGGACTACGGCATCTTCGCGATCATCTCGAAGCCGCTGTATTGGCTTCTGAACGAGCTGCACAACATCCTGGGCAACTGGGGCTGGTCGATCGTCGCGCTGGTGGTGCTCCTGAAGGGCGCCTTCTACTGGCTCAACGCCAAGGCGTACGCCAGCATGGCCAAGATGAAGGCCATCAATCCGAAGATCACGGAAATGCGCGAGCGGCTCAAGGACAAGCCGCAGGAGATGCAGCAGGAGATGATGCGCATCTACCGCGAGGAAAAGGTCAACCCGATGGGCGGCTGCTTCCCGATCGTGATCCAGATTCCGGTGTTCATCGCGCTGTACTGGGTGCTGCTGTCGTCGGTCGAAATGCGTCACGCACCGTGGGTGATGTGGATCCATGACCTGTCGGCACCCGACCCGTGGTTCATCCTCCCCGTCGTGATGACGCTGACCTCGCTGCTGCAGACCTGGCTGAACCCGAAACCACCAGATCCGATGCAAGCCAAGCTCATGTGGATCATGCCGCTGGCCTTCAGCGTGATGTTCATCTTCTTCCCGGCCGGCCTGGTGCTGTACTGGATCACGAACAACACCTTGTCGATTGCCCAACAATGGTTCATCAACAAGCGTCTGGGTGTCCTCGGCAAGTAAGCCGCACCCAAGACTCCCCGAAGGGCCGCGCAAGCGGCCTTTTTTCTTTGACGCCTGCTCCCAGTCAGCTTTGCTGAAAGAATAGATTCATGCTCGCACGCAACTCCGATCCGATCGTCGCCATCGCCACTGCGCCCGGACGCGGGGCTGTGGGCATCGTGCGTGTATCGGGTCGCAACCTGAAGCTGCTCGTTCTGGCGCTCTGCGCACGACCCCTGAAGTCACGCGAAGCGACCTATCTCCCTTTCCTCGACGCAGCGGGCGAGCCGGTTGACCGCGGCCTGGCGATCCACTTTCCGGGTCCTCATTCCTTCACGGGCGAAGACGTGCTCGAGCTGCAGGCGCATGGTGGCGCCGTGGTGCTGCAGCTCCTGGTGGCGCGCTGCCTGGAGGCTGCCGCCGAGATCGACACGGCCACGGGCCGCGCACGCTTGCCCGGACTGCGCGTGGCCGAACCCGGCGAGTTCAGCCAGCGCGCCTTCCTCAACGGCAAGATCGATCTGGCGCAGGCCGAGGCGATTGCCGACCTGATCGATGCGAGCACCGAAGCTGCGGCGCGCAGCGCGGGCCGCTCGCTGTCGGGCGCGTTCTCGCGCGAGATCCATGCGCTGCGCGACGCGCTCATCCACCTGCGCATGCTGGTGGAGGCCACGCTCGACTTCCCGGAAGAGGAGATCGATTTCCTGCAGAAGGCCGATGCGGTAGGCCAATTGGCGGCGCTGCAAGCGCAGGTTGCCGGCGTTCAGCAGCGCGCACGGCAGGGCGCGCTGCTGCGCGAAGGCATCAAAGTGGTGATCGCAGGTCAGCCCAACGCGGGCAAGAGCTCGCTGCTCAACGCGCTGGCCGGGGCCGAACTGGCCATCGTGAGCGCAGTGGCGGGCACCACGCGCGACGTCGTGTCGCAGACCATCCAGATCCAGGGTGTCCCGCTGCACGTGGCCGACACCGCCGGCCTGCGCGAAAGCAGCGACGAGGTCGAGCAGATCGGCGTGGCGCGGGCCTGGCACCAGATCGAAGGTGCCGACGCCGTGCTGTTCCTGCACGACCTCACACGCGCCGAAGTCGCGGACTATGCAGCCGCGGATGCCGAGATCCTGCGCTTGCTGCGCCAGAAACTGCCGGCCGGCGTGCCGGTGCTCGACGTCTGGAACAAGGAAGACGCGGCGCCCGTCGCCGACGTGCAGCCGGCGCGCGATGGCATCGTGCTGTCGGCCCGCACGGGCGCAGGCATCGAGTCGCTGCGTCAGGCACTGCTGCGCCTGGCCGGTTGGCAGGCCGTGCCCGAAGGCCTGTACCTGGCGCGCGCGCGTCACGTGCATGCGCTCGCGCAAGTCGCCGGGCACCTGGAGGGCGCGGCCGCGCACCTCGCGGCACGCGCTCAGTCGCTCGACCTGATGGCCGAGGAACTGCGCCTGGCGCAGAACGCGCTCAACGAGATCACCGGCGAATTCGGATCGGACGACCTGCTGGGCGTGATCTTCTCGCGCTTTTGTATCGGCAAGTGAGGCGGGCGGCGCCGATGCCGGGCGTGCAGAAAGCGTCGATGGCGCTGCGGCGCGGCGTCAGCCTTTGAGCCCCCGCTGCAACCGGTCGACCGCCAGCGCCAGCGCCTCCGGGCGCCCGGACAGCACGAGCGTATCGCCATCGGCCAGCACCAGCGCATCGTCGGGCGTGGCCGCCGCGCCGTTGCGATGGCGCAGGTTCGCCACGCGCACCTGCAGCGCATGCAGGGCCATCGTGCCGAGCGTCTGGCCGATGGCGCGCGCGTCCGGCGTCAGGGTGAACGTGTTGAGCCGCTCGTGTCCCAGGTCGCCGACGGTGTCGTCGTCGGCGCCGTGGAAGTAGCCGCGCAGCAGGTTGTAGCGCGCATCGCGCAGGTCCTGCACCACGCGGATCACGCGGCGCATCGGTACGCCGACCAGCGCGAGCGCGTGGCTGGCCAGCATCAGCGAGCCCTCGATCGCCTCGGGCACGACCTCGGTGGCGCCGGCAGCCTGCAGTTTCTCGAGGTCGAGATCGTCCTGCGTGCGCACGATCACCGGCACCTGCGGCGCGTGCGTGCGCGTGTTCGCCAGCACCTTGAGCGCACCCGGCACGTCGAGGTAGGTGACGACGACGGCACTCGCGCGGGCCAGGCCGGCCGCCATCAGCGCCTGCAGCCGTGCAGCATCGCCAAACACCACCGAATCGCCCGCTGCGGCCGCCTGGCGAACCCGGTCGGGGTCGAGGTCGAGCGCCAGATACGGAATGCCTTCGCGCTCCAGGATGCGCGCGAGGTTCTGGCCGCAACGTCCGTAGCCGCAGATGATCACGTGCCTGGAGGTGTTGATGGTCTTGCGCGCGATGCTGGTCATCTGCAGCGACTGCTGCATCCAGTCGCTGGCGACCAGCTTGCGCACGATGACGTTGCTGTACTGGATGATGAAGGGCGTGGCCAGCATCGACAGCACCATCGACGCGAGCACCGGGTTGGCCAGCCAGGGCGGCAGCAGGCTGCGGTCCTGCGCCAGCGTGAGCAGCACGAAGCCGAATTCGCCGGCCTGCGCCAGGTACAGCCCGGTGCGCAGCGACACGCCTGCGGTCGCGCCCAGGCCGCGCGCCAGCAGCGTGACCAGCAGCAGCTTGAAGCCCAGCGGCAGCAGCAGCAGGATGCCCACCAGCGCCCAGCGGTCGACCACGATGTGCCAGTCGAGCGACATGCCGATGGTGATGAAGAAGAGGCCGAGCAGCACGTCGTGGAAGGGCCGGATGTCGGTCTCCACCTGGTGCTTGTATTCGGTTTCCGACACCAGCATGCCGGCGATGAAGGCACCCAGTGCCAGGCTCAACCCGGCCATTTCGGTGAGCCACGCCAGCCCGAGCGTGATCAGCAGCAGGTTGAGCATGAACAGCTCCTCGCTGCGTCGGCGCGCGACCAGGGTCAGCCACCAGCGCATCACGCGCGGCCCGCCGTACAGCAGCACACCCACCAGGAAGCAGGCCTTGAGCAGCGCGAACGACAGGGCCTTCAAAAGCGCCTCGGGCGGCGCGCCCAGGGCTGGGATCAGCACCAGCAGCGGCACCACGGCCAAGTCCTGGAACAGCAGCACGCCCATCACGCGCTTGCCGTGCTCGCTCTCCAGCTCGAGTCGTTCGGCCATCAGCTTGACGACGATGGCCGTACTGCTCATGGTGAGCGCGCCCGACAAGGCCAGCGCGGTCTGCCAGCCCAGCCGCCATTCGGGCGGCAACAGCGTTGCCAGCATCAGCGCACCGCCGGTGGCGATGCCCATGGTCAGGAGCACTTGCAGCATGCCCAGGCCGAACACGTGCTTGCGCATGGCGCGCAGCTTGGGCAGGTTGAACTCCAGCCCGATCACGAACATCAGGAAGACCACCCCGAATTCGCCCAGGTGCCGGATGCCCTCCGAGTTCTGCGCCAGCGCCAGTGCGTGGGGGCCGATGAGCACGCCAGCCGTCAGATAGCCCAGCATTGGCGGCAGTTTCAGCGAGCGGCAGGCCACCACGCCGATCACCGCAGCGAGCAAATACAACAGCGTGAGATCGAGCGATGACATGACCCGATGCTAGCAAGGGCCATGCACGCCCGCCGACCGGTCCCGGCCCGCCCGATAAAATCCCGCAATGAGCTCCCGCCCTCCCCTGATTCCCGTGGTCGACCCCGATGCGATCCTTGCGCGGGCACGCGTCACTTTCGACATCGAGGCGGCCGCGGTCGCCGGGCTGAAGACCCGTGTCGGCCCCAGCTTCGTGGCCGCCGTGCGCAAGGTGCTCGAAGTGCGCGGCCGCGTCGTCGTCATGGGCATGGGCAAGAGCGGCCACGTGGGCCGCAAGATCGCCGCCACCCTGGCGTCCACCGGCACGCCCGCGATGTTCGTTCACCCGGCCGAAGCCAGCCACGGCGACCTGGGCATGATCAAGTCGGTCGACCTGGTGCTCGCCATCTCCAACAGCGGCGAGGTCGAGGAACTCACGACCATCCTTCCGGTCGTCAAGCGCCAGGGCGTGCCGATGATCGCCATGACCGGACGCGCCGACTCCACGCTGGCGCGCTACGCCGACATCGTGCTCGACAGCAGCGTCGAAAAGGAAGCCTGCCCGCTGAACCTGGCGCCCACGGCCAGCACCACTGCGCAGATGGCGCTGGGCGATGCGCTCGCCGTCGCGCTGCTCGACGCACGCGGTTTCGCCGCCGACGATTTCGCGCGTTCGCATCCAGGCGGCGCGCTCGGCCGCAAGTTGCTTACCCACGTGAGCGATGTCATGCGGTCGGGCGACGACGTGCCCCGCGTGCTGCCGGACGCCAGCGTGAGCGCCCTCATGCGTGCGATGAGCATCAAGGGCTTCGGCGCTGCCGCAGTGGTGGACGCGGCAGGCCGGGCGAGCGGCATCTTCACCGACGGCGACCTGCGACGGCTCATCGAAGCCGGCACCGACCTGCGCGCGCCCACGGCGGCGCAGATCATGCATCCCGCGCCGCGCACCATCCGCGTGGACGCGCTGGCCGTCGAAGCCGCCGAGCTGATGGAGCAGCACGGCATCACCCGCCTGTTCGTGGTGGATGCCGAGGGCTTGCTGATCGGTGCGCTCAATACCACCGACCTGATGCGCGCAAAGGTCATCTGATGGCGCGCCAATTCCCAACCGAAACCCTGCTCGCCGCGCAGGACGTGCGCATCGTGTTCTTCGACGTCGACGGCGTGCTGACCGACGGCGGCGTGTATTTCACCGAGCACGGCGAAACCCTCAAGCGCTTCAGCATCCTCGATGGCTATGGCCTCAAGCTGCTGCGCCAGGCCGGCATCGTTGCGGCCGTGATCACGGGGCGCGACTCCAAGCCCCTGCGCGTGCGACTCGAGGCATTGGGCATCACCCACGTTCGCTACGGCACCGAGGACAAGCTGCCTGCCGCGCAGGCCATGCTGGATTCGCTGGGGTTCACCTGGGCGCAGGCCGCAGCCATTGGCGACGACTGGCCCGACCTGCCGGTGTTGATGCAGGCCGGCTTTGCCGCTGCGCCGGCCAACGCACACGCCGAAGTGCGCGCCATCGCACACCATGTGACCACCGCGCGTGGCGGCGACGGCGCCGCGCGCGAACTGTGCGACCTGCTGCTGACGGCCGGCGGCCACTACCGCCGCATGCTCGACACGGCCAGAGGCGTGGCTGCATGAAGCAGCGCAAATCTCTGGGCAACCTGGTTCGCGACGGGCTCGACCGCGTCACCATTTACCTGCCGGTCATCCTGACCTTCGCGCTGGCGCTGGGCACCTATTGGCTGGTGCGCAATGCGCCCAAGCTGCTGGAGCCGACGGCGGCCGAGGCACCGCTGCACGAACCCGACTTCTTCATGCGCGATTTCGTCGTCAAGAATTTCCTGCCCAACGGCGACCTGCGCAGCGAACTCTTCGGTACCGAGGGCCGTCACTTCCCCGACACGGACACGCTCGAAGTCGACAAGGTGCGTGTGCGCTCGGTGTCGGAGGAGGGCCTGATCACCCGTGCCACCGCCAACCGCGGCCTGTCCAACGGAGACGGCACCGAGGTGCAGCTCTTCGGCAATGCCATCATCGTGCGCGAAGCTGCGACCGGCAAGAACGGCCAGCCGATCCCTCGCCTGGAATTCCGCGGCGAGTTCCTGCACGCCTTTCTGGACACCGAGCGGGTCAAGTCGAACAAGCCCGTCGTGCTGACGCGCGGCACCGATCAATTCACCGCCGACACGCTCGACTACGACAACCTCAGCGGCGTCGCCAACCTGCAAGGTCGCGTGCGGGGCGTGCTGGTGCCGGCAGCAGGCGCGGCCAACCCACCTGGCGCCAAGCGCTGACACCGGAGCATCGCAGCATGGCGCCACTGGTCTTCATCACGGGCGCGTCGAGCGGCATTGGCCAGGCGCTGGCTGCCCGCTTCCATGACGCGGGCTATCGGTTGGCGCTGGTCGCCCGGCGCACCACGGAAATCGAGACCTGGGCCGCAGCGCGCGGTATCGATCCGGGCCGCCTGCGCATCTATGGCGCCGACGTGGCGCACGTCGACGACATCGCCGCTGCCGGCGCCGCGTGCATCGCGCAGCAAGGATTGCCCGACGTGGTGATCGCCAATGCCGGCATCAGCGTCGGCATCGACACCGAGGTGCGCGAAGACATCGACGTCCTCGCACGGACCTTCGCCGTCAACAACGTGGGTCTCGCCGCGACCTTTCACCCGTTCGTGCGCGGCATGCGTCAACGTGGCAGTGGTCGCCTGGTGGGCATCGGCAGCGTGGCCGCCATCCGCGGCCTGCCGGGCCACGGGGCCTACTGTGCGAGCAAGGCCGGTGTCGTGGCCTATTGCGAAAGCCTGCGCGGTGAGTTGCGGGCGAGCGGCGTGCGGGTGGTGACGCTCTCCCCCGGCTATATCGACACGCCGCTCACGCAGGGCAATCGCTACGGCATGCCTTTTCTGATGCCGGTCGACGCCTTCGCCGAACAAGCTTTTCGCACCATCGAGGCGGGCACCAGCTACCGCGTGATTCCCTGGCAGATGGGCATCGTTGCCAAGTTGATGCGCATGCTGCCGGACGCAGTGTTCGACTTCGCGGTCAAGGGACGCGGGCGCAAGAAGCGCCAGGGCGAATGACAAAAGGCTCCCGGAGGAGCCTTTTTATGTGGATGGGCCCAAGGGCTCAATAACCGCTGTTGTTGCCGCCGCCGTAGCCGC
>Ga0247813_10000117_pt1 | contig 99540 bp, 113 predicted proteins | sample UWRJL169409C1_FD_180719 | JGI IMG/M metagenome (GOLD analysis project Ga0247813, IMG submission 180719) | Plant litter microbial communities from Arlington Agricultural Research Station in Wisconsin, United States - UWRJ-L169-409C-1 | ecosystem: Environmental > Terrestrial > Plant litter >...
CGTGTTCAGCGCGCGTCGCAAGACACCGCTAATCACGACGAGTGGCTTTACTTTCTTTTCATCGATTCGGTAGTTCGATAGAGCGAGTGTGGCTCTGATGTCGCTGAGCGCTTCTTTCGAAATGCCCTTGTTGCATGCCAGCACGAGGTCTGCGGATTGCGCAGCCCCGTCACTCGCCTTCATATTCAAACCGGGGCCCGTGTCGCCGAACAGAAGAGGATACAGCTCGTGCATGTACCTCATCATAGCGATCGTTTCACCGGTCTGAAAATCGCGAACTCCACTCCATTCAGGCTTCGCTTTGAACATGACCACACCAGATTCCTCATCGGTTTCTGTTTGGGTCTGCAGCCACTTAGCTGAGAACGGAATACCCATCTTTACCAGCTCGAGCAAGTAAGTCACGTTGAACAGCTTGCTTTCGTCGGCGTTGAACCTCGAAACGGTTTTGTCCGCTCCGACATCCATGCCGAGTAGCGCAGGCTGGTTCTTGACGTAGTAGCCGATAAACGCAGCAAGCCACTGAATGATTGTGGTCTTTGCAGACCCTCCTTTAGCAGCCAACACGACGATAATCGCGTTGAGATACTTCCGGTTGTCATTCAGGAACTTGACGTTCTGTCGGAACTCCGCCCGACCGTTGACGGTCTTGCTCGGTACTGGGACAGACTTGAACCTCATTAGTCCAAGCCGAGTGTACAGCCACCAGTAGGCGTACGCGAAGCTGAATTTTACTCCTGGCTTCGCTGCCATTACCCAGTCTTCAAGCGTTGACTCAAAGGGAGGCTTTGGGGGCTTAGGCGGCTTTACGGTCGCGGTACTCACCTTTGGAGGGCGAGGTTGCTTCTTTGCTGGACCCTTCTCTACAGGTTCGATGGACTTGATCGTGGACGTCTCGACATCCATGTCAGAGGGTTGGATAAACCTTACGCCTCCTCCAGGACCTGGCCTATTGCTTGACATCACTTTCTCCTATCCAATAAATGGAACGTGGGAATGGAATATGAACTGTGTATCGTTATTTAATTTTAAAGGTAATGCATACTCAAGCACCTAAAATGCGAGCACTCTCTGCCGGATTTGCTGTCCGGTTACAAAGCTAAAGTCATTGACGTCAAATCTGTAATCGAGCAACAAATAAATGCCGTCGGTTTGAACTATCGAATTTAATTAAAAGTATACTCTCTTTTTTATATATTACAATCTTTTTGGTGTATAGCGTTAAATTATTTTATAATATATTAAAAACAGGGCGGAAATGTGTACGTTATATACACATTTCCGCCCTAAGACTAGCCCTCTGGTGGGGTAAAAAGCTCCTTGAGTTTCCTTCCTCTTTTGATAAATGTCATGTCTTGGAAGTCGCCGTCTTCAACGATTGGAGCGTTAAACGACACCGTCCAGGCATCGATAAAGAACAGCCAACGACTCCGCTTTACTTCCACCGATTCAATGCTGATGCGACGAAGACTCTTGTGCTCTTCGTCGAACCGACCAAGGAACGATTTGTCGCGGTCGATGCGTACTTGTACGAGAGTGACCTCCAAGCTCCATTTTCTCCAGAGCATGAAGTTCTTGATTTCCATAAAGTACACAGTGGCGATGATGACAAGTGTTAGACCGAAACAACTCAGTCCAATGTACACACTTACTTCAGAACCTTGTTCAACGTTGAAGAACGAGTCTGCTACGAATAGCACTATAAACCAAACCGCGACAATAGCCGCTAAGCCAAGGCCGATGTTCTTCCGTGCGGTCATAAAAAAGGACAGAATGTGCTTTTTTGCGGCCGGATAGGTGCCTTCGAAACTTACCGGAATTTCCGGGTCTGTTTCGAAATCGGGTTCCATTACCAATTCTTCGTGAGCATTTTCTCTTAGCCAACGACGCTTCACTTCGAGGTTTATCTCTATTTGGCGCTCTTCTTCCGGGGTGAAGTGAGGCATCTCTTTTGGTGTAGCAACCGGTTTAAGTACCGGCTCGACTTTACGCGCTTCCGACGGTTCCCATTCAAGTTTTTGCTCAATGGGAAAATCGAAATACGACTCACGGGGCGAGTCGTCACTGGGGTCGCTATCCATGATTCACCTTCTCAAATTGTATGTTCATGCGGAAGTTCCGCGCTACCAACAGGGGTCTGCAAGTCTGATTGTTGTTATACACTAATACTGTATTTAAATCAAATAAAAACAATCACCCCGAAAGATGATGTGAGTGTGCTGGTTACACCCTCTTGCCTCAATCAAAAACGAGAGGCAGAGGGTGTAACCAACGGATGTGGTGGAAGGTTGGAACGTTGTGCTGCGCGGTCAGCCGAGGACGCCGCTCAGTACGGTTTCCGACCAGCCGGAGAAGGTGCGCAAGTTGTCTGCGACGATGGAACCTTCGGGGTTTGCATTCGTAACCCGTACGAGACCACCGATGGCAAGGATCACCACAACGATGCCAATGATGGTGATGACTTTGCCTGTTGCAGCTGCGAGCCAGATGCCGACTCCAACCAGGGCGATGATTGCCCACAGAATCGCATCGGTTGTACCGACGCCAAACGTGGTCAGGAGAATCGGCAGGCCGACGACGAGTGCGATTCCCGCGATAACGCGAAAAAGGATACTCGTTTGGCCGTTCGACTTACGAATCATCACGACTGCTGCCACAACGAGTCCCAGGCCGAGAATGAAACTGGGGACCTGGACGAAAAGTCCAAGTTGCTCGATCACAGCAGTGACCACAGCTTGAAAACCATCCAAAATGTTCATGATCACCTACTTCTGTATAGATCAATGCTGTCGGAAATCTTCCGATTTATATATATAATCATATTTTGTATATTCAAGCAACAAACCCTTGCTGCTATACTTGAAGTATGCATAAGCGGCGTATTCTTGTTATTATCAGCTCTATCGTACTTGTACTAGTTGCAGGTATTGGTGGTTTAGTGGTGGCTCGATATATAGATACATCAAATAATCCACCAGGAGCCACTACGTCAAATAATATACCGTCAACTCAAACAGCCTTAAGCTGCGTTGATGCACTACCACTAAATACTAAAATCGGTCAAAAGATTATGGCGGCCGGATATAGTAATCTACTTGCGTCATCTCAACCGGTCTTTATGCAAAACGGAATCGGTGGTGTGATTCTTATGGATGAGGCTTCAAAAGAGTCTTTGACTGCATTTAAGCAAGGGTTTGTTATTGCGCCGACTATCGCAGTTGATCAAGAAGGTGGCACAGTTCAGCGCTACAAAAGCGAAGGTGTCGTGTCGGGAGCTACCGAGATAGCCGCTAATGTATCGGATACAGAAGCATATCAACAGTATTTAACCGACGCTACGTTCTTAAAAAGCGTAGGTATTGATGTTAACTTTGCGCCTGTTGTCGACGTCATTAGTAAAAATCCGAGCCCGTTGCCCGGTAGAATGTATTCCTCTAACCCGGCAATTGTTACAGAATATGCCACTCAAGCTATAAAAGCGTCACAAAAAGCTGGCGTTGCTCCAGTCGTAAAACACTTTCCAGGGCTAGGAAGTGCTAGCGGTAATACTGACGACGAAAGTGCTACAACCGATTCCTGGAACAGGCTTCAAACGAGAGATGTTTTGCCATATCGATCACTTGCGCAATTCAAAGTCGATGCGATGGTGAGCAATGCAATTATCCCAGACTTAACTGACGGTCAGCCGGCGATATGGTCACCAGCTGCTGTCGCAGCTTTAAGGGGCATCGGCTATCAAGATGCAGTAATCTATACCGATTCACTCACTGCTAAGGCTATTCCAGGGACTATCGAAGATGCTGCAATTAAAGCTTGGCAAGCTGACGTCGATGTCGCGCTTATTGTTCAAAAGCGTGAGGACACCGCCGGTTTAATGACGTCATTTCAAGCGATACTTACACGGGCTACTGCTGCAGTAGAAAATAATGAGCTGTCAGAACAAAAGCTATCGGCTTCTGTTTTAAGAATATTACAACGTAAAGGCATTAACCCTTGCAGCATATAACCTTGCTATACTAAGAGTAGTGAAACATGTTAAACGTAGCCCAGCTTTCCCGTTGATTCCCAACAAAGCAGAATATTGTATTGTTGGTGAAAAGAAGAAACGTAAATATGCGACTCAGCTTGATGCTGAGCTCTCTTCGCCTGCTAAAGAGTTGCAGCAGTATGTGTGTGAATTTTGTGGCACTTGGCATAACGGGGCCAGCAGTCGTCAAAAAGTTTAATTACTTTTTTGTGCTCGTACAGCACGTTTGAATTTCTTTTCAGCTATCGGGTCGGCATAGCGAGCAATTGGTTCGTAAATAAATATACGGTTCATTTTATTGCGAACAGTTGAATCAACTTCTTTGATTGCGTTCACGAAGAAGTTCTCAATTAACCACTCACGGCCAGGTGCTGTTTCGCCAATAATGGTAATACGATAAATTGAGTTACCCCACTCTTCCGGTTTATGAATACGAAGTGGTGTCGCGAGCATCATTGCGCCAACCGGTACAGCTTTGGAAAGTTCTTTTAAGGTACGTAAACCTTTTTCTTTGTCGCGTACGAACACATCAACAGCAATCGTACGAAGCCCGCGAGGTGTTACGTGCGCCGCTTGAATTTGCTGGTTGTGAATCCAAACAATCTCGCCGCTTAAGCTTCGGAGCCGGGTAGAACGCAGCGTTAGGCGCTCAACGACACCTGAAACATTAATAAAAGGTTCAATTTTCACAAAGTCACCAACGTTAAACCATTGTTCGATAATCATAATTGAACCAGCGGTAATATCGCGTAAAATTGTGCCAAGCGTTTGGCCTGCAAATACAATAAAGAAGGCGCTTGCACCAATTGCCGCTGCGCCACTGTCGGCAAATGGGCTAATCATTGTCCATACAAGATACGCAACCACCGCAACGACTGTTCCACGAATAACAGCTACGGCAACACTTAAGTAGGTTTCGATTTGCCGTAATCGTATAAAGCGTTCTTCGTTCGATTCTTTGTCAGAACGTACGGAAACCGCTTGAGCAATTTTAATAATACCATCCGCTAAAAACTTACTAAGAATATACGAAACGATAATTGAAGCAACTAAAATAAGTACCGAACGGTATGCATTTGGCTCTGCAAAGAACTCACCTACTTTACTAAACATAAAATCAATATCCATTATAAAGAGTGTCCAATTAATAACCCGATGCCATAGGTAATTGCCATGGCAGCCGCACCTCCAATAAGAACACGGATTGCAGCTTTGCGTTTCTTGCCACCGCCTAAGTATGCACCGACACCGCCAGAAATAGTAAGCGCAACAAGTGAGAAGCCGACAATCATGAGTACGCCGTCTTCGGCATTAGAAAGCAAGGCAGCAATAATCGGCACGACAGCACCGATTGAGAAAGCGGTAGTTGAGGCTAAGGCCGCTTGTGCTGGGTTCGCAAGAACGTCTTGGTTAATATCAAGCTCGTCGCGAGCGTGTGCGCCGACAGCATCGTGCGCATGGAGCTGAGTGGCCACTTGTAATGCCAACTCTTTTTCTACGCCACGTTTCTCGTATATTAACGCAAGTTCAGCAAGTTCTTCGGCTGGATTCGCTGCAATTGATAATCGTTCTATTTCAATATCTGCCTTTTCAGAGTCTTTTTGAGAACTAACCGATACATATTCACCTACTCCCATCGAAATAGCCCCTGCAACAAGCCCGGCTACACCAGCAACTAAAATGGCTTCTTTGTTCGCAGATGCACCTAAAACACCCAGCATAAGGCTGGATGTCGATACGATGCCATCGTTTACGCCAAGTACAGCGGCTCGAAGCCATGGTGCGCGTTGTGATTTATGTAGGGCAGTGTGCGGACTTTTGTAAGTGTTTTCGTTTTCCATCTTATTCAATGATAACAAAATTATCTATCATCTGCTTGAGAGTTTCTGCATTTACGTGTGCACCAAACACAGCACCGCCCGGTTGCAGCTTTCTTCCTTCGGCTAAATTGCCGATAACGAGCGGGTCAAAACCTAGCGCGTTTACAATTGCAGCAACAACTTTTGTGTCATCTGGAGTATCGCCGGCAATAGCAACGCCTTTTCGATCAGGTGCACCTTTGGGTCGTGTTTCATTGTGCAGGTCATGGTATCCCACATGGTTAAACGCTTTTACGACTCTTGAGCCTGTTAAGAAACCTTGCACCGCTTCGCTCGAGGAAATGTCGGAACCGGTGAGGTCTGGGCGATCTCCGTCGATTTCCCACCAATAGTTCATTGCATCTATAACAAGTTTGCCGCTGAGTTCTTCTTTGGGCAGTTCTTTGTAGCGACCGAGTGGAATAGCGAGAATAATTACATCAGATCGCTTTGCGACTTCTGCACTCGTTAAGGCTTTGGCGCCAGGCACTAATACTGAAATAGTTAATGCGATTTTTTGAGGGTCACCAGAACCTGAAATGAGTACGTTATATCCAGCTTTAATGGCAAGCTGGGCCAAGACGATACTTACCTTACCCGCACCAATTATCCCGATTGTTTTAATTGTATTACTCATTTTATTTCTCTGCGAGAATTTCACGGACTCGAGGGATTACCTTCTCGCCGTATAGTTGCACCATTTTAAGCCGTGCACTCGCAGCCATTGGGCCACCGCCGTACACAAGGTCAAATCGCTCCACCTTAAGTGTTTTAATGGCCTTAGCAATTTTTTGCGCAACGGTTTCAACAGAGCCAATATACAGCGAACCGTGTTCAACTTCATCAATAAAGTGGTCACGTTTCATAGGTGTCCAACCACGGGTTTTACCAATGCGGTCAAAGTTAGCTTTATGTGCAGGCCAGGCAATATCGCGAGCTTCTTTGTCGGTGTCAGCAATAAAACCTGGTGAGTGCATTCCAACTGGGTGTGCTTCTGTACCGAACTCTTTTGCTGCACGATTATATAAGTCAATATATGGAACGAAACGATCCGGAGAGCCGCCAATAATTGCTAGCATTAATGGAAAGCCGTAATGTGCAGCACGTACAACAGATTGTGGAGAGCCCCCTACGCCAACCATTGTTTGCAAGTGGCCAGATTCTGTTTTCGGAAATACGTCAGCATCAACCAAAGGTGCACGCATAGTGCCTTCCCAAGTGACGGGCTCTTCTTTGAGGAGTTTAGAAAATAGTTCAATCTTTTCTTCGAATAGTGTTTCGTAATCGGTCATTTCATACCCAAAGAGTGGGAATGATTCAGTAAATGAGCCACGGCCAAGAATAACTTGCGCACGGCCGTTTGAAAGCGCATCTAATGTTGAGAAACGTTCAAATACGCGTACTGGATCATCTGAACTCAAAACCGTAACACCTGAAGCCAACTTAATGTTTTTCGTAACAGTTGCAATACCAGCAAGTACCGTTTCAGGGCTAGAGATTGAGAAGTCTGGTCGGTGGTGTTCACCTAATGCAATAACGTCAATACCAAGCTTGTCGGCAAGCACCGCTTCTTTTACTACTTGGCGAATTGCCTCAGGGTGTGTAAATAATTTTCCGTTTTCATCAACTGGGATATCCCCGAAAGAGTCGAGGCCAAATTGAATTTTTTTAATTTCTTCGTCAGTCATAATATTCTTCTTTGCTTAAATTCATCTTATTACTATACTTAGTATAGCAAACAATTCACTAATAATGAAGCTTTTCTACCGGTAATTCGGAAATAAAGCCCCGTAGGCGCGTTTTTAAGCGCTTTATTCGCTCTTCGATGCTTATGTCTTCACGTAATTGAGCTCGCGATGTGTGTGCCTCTTTTGTTTTGTTGCGAACATGCATACTGCATTTTAAATCTTCACAACAGAGGTAACTGACATTAGAAGTACGATTTTTAGTAAAGCTAATACTCCCCGACTTGTTGCCGTACTGCCATGTTTGGCAGAAGTCGCAAATAATCGATTGCGAACGGCCAGTGGATGAGCTGGTAATCCCCGACTTAAGTTCATAAGGCAGCATGTACAAATCTTCATCTAAGGCTACTAATAACACACCCTTATTGTCGTTGCGGTCGGTAATTTTTAACAGTTCCCTATCAGCCCATTCTTCATCAGATAAATTTTCGGTACTTTGAACAAACCTCAGTTCTTTCGCAAGGCGTGGTTTAATACCCGCCTGGGCAATAAGTTCGTTAAATGTTTCAAGGGTAAGTTTTTTCATTAGTGTAGTTATTATACCAATTAAATCTTGGGTTGGTGTATTGTAGACATATGAACAAAACTCTTTTTAAAACTATCAAGAAAAACAAACTTTTTGTAAATGAACTACGCCGTGCTCACTTTATGATTGCCATGCTTGCAATCGGTATTGCACTCCTTGTATCAATTAACTCAATGGCTTTCTTCGGTATTGGTGCAATCTTAACAGTAAGTTTGATTGTACTATCTATTATTATTGCAATTACATCATTCAGTGTTGTTGTCGGCCTTTCACTCAAAAAGAAATAATTACTTCGCCGTTCGGCCGTTCTCTCGATACAATTTAATAGCCCTTCGAGCACCGGCCATATATAACGATGGTGAAAAACGGTACACAGCCCAACCGAACCGCGTACTTGCAGCAGTATGGATGATAGCTTTATTCTTTGCTGTTGCTGCAATAATTCTGCTGGCAGCAAGCCCAGGTTTTTGTATGGTACGTTTTTTAAAGAATGTCAGCGCTTTCGGAACGTTTACGCCATTATAAATTGCAGTATCGTAGAGTGGCGTGTTGACGATGGTTGGGCATGCCACGCTTACTTTAATACCAAGCGACTTTGCTTCGATACGTAAACCAAGCGACATACCAACAATGGCAAACTTAGTTGACCCATAAATACTCATCACAGGCACAGGAAACAGCCCCGCAGCTGATGCAAAGTTAATAATGTGTCCATGACCATTCTTTTGCATAATGTCGTACACGGCCGTCATACCGTTGATTATAGGTTGTAAATTGCTTTCCATGACTTTATGCCAGTTCTTAACTGGAGTGTCGCGCATTTCACCAGCCATAAATATACCTGCAGCGTTGAAAAAGTAATCAATTGGGCCGTACGTTTTATTAAGGTTAGCAAGGAGCTTTTCAACTTCTTTTGTGTTAGTTAATTCAACTTGTTCGAAAATGACATTCTTTGTAAGTTTTTTGGCAACGTCAGTGCCAGCTTATTTATTACGATCAAGAATGATGACCGTTTTACCAAATGAAGCCAGTTGACGCGCGAGGTGTTCGCCAATTCCAGATGCACCTCCTGCTACGATGATAACTTTGTCTTTGAAGGCTGTGTAAATAGTAGGCATACGTACATAATACCAAAAAAAGGCCCCGATGCCTTCACGTCATAGTGACGGCATCGGGGTGTCCCATGTACTGCTAGGGAAAGAAGTACCTAGATTGCTGTTTGTTACTGATGATCTTAAGGATTTCTGCTTTGGTTCCGAAGCCGAATAGCTCCAAAATTTCCGCAGTCGTCTGCACACCAAGGCCTCCATAGCTGCATTTCGGCGTTTGGAAGCGCCAGGCGGTATCGTTTATAAGAAGCACAAGGCCTTCAAAACGATCTACACCGGCTTCGTTTACAACAGCGCCTTGTGTATGAAACGACCTTGCTGCTTCGATTGCCTCTTCGGTTTTCAAGTCTCCAACTTCTTTAACGACAAATCTTCTCCCCGTCTTGGGAAATGTAAGCTCGTATTCGGACATTCTCTCACCTCAAGTCGTAGGTACAATAATGGACATAATTATTACACCATGAAATAACTACAAAAACAATAAGACACCGAAGTGCCTTATTGAGAAACATAGTTGTTTAACTAGCGAGTACTTCGCTTTACGTCGTCAGCTGATTGCTGCGCTTTGTCTTTCACTGCGTCAGCACGGATAGTTGCTTCTTCTTTAAGACGATCTGCAGTACGTTTAGCACCACCGGCTGCGTCTTTAGCGATATCTTTTACAGAATCAACACCTTCAAGAACTTCGTCCTTTACTGAGTTAACGCCTTTTTTTGCTTCACGAAGGCCGTTTGATGCCTTGATTTTGTATTCGTCAGTTTTATCCATAATGTCTTGACGAGTTTCTTTACCACTTTTTGGTGCTAAAAGAACGCCTGCAACAAAACTAGCGATTGCTACGAAAACTACATTTTTAAATACACTCATAATTATCTCCTTAACTTACTTATTTTTTAAATTTCGCAATTGCCCTAGCGAGTTCGCTGAACAATTTGAATGGTGACAACCAATCAGTAATGTGAGCAGCATTAGCCGTAGCTTGTTTTACATTTGCTGCTATTTTATTTAGCTTCACAACAAGTAGAATTCCTACCACGATTATGACAATGATAACCAGTGAAAGAACAATGAGGTTTATTGTGAGCAACGAAATTGCTGTTGATACTTCCATATTATTCCTTTATTGAATTAATTTGCTGAGCTATAAACTCTAGCTCTAGTATATACCTTAGATGAATTTGAGAATGTAGGATATCTTACAATTCGGGCGGTTAGACTGCAGGTTCTTCGTTTAGAAGCCGAGTAAGCAGTTCTTGCAACACCTTGCGTTCGTCATCTGTAAGAATTTTTTTAAGTCGCTCATCTTCATTTCGAAGGGTTTCGTTCATAATAGATTCTTTAATCTTTAAACCATCTTCAGTAAGAGCCAGTAGTTTTACGCGACGGTCTGTCGGGTGGTTTGAACGAGTAATAAGGTTTCGTGCTTCCATACGGTCAACCAAGCCGGTTACTGTAGAAGCATCGCACATAAAGTAGTCAGATAATGCACGCATAGCCTGTGGCTCGTCAGGCTTAAGCATGGTTAATGCAGCCGATTGCATGGTGGTAAGTTCATATTTTTCAGCAATATCATAAATACGATGTTTGTTTTGAAACATCAGTTGCAGTAGTTGCCATGAAATAGTTTTATTATCTTTACTCATACTAGTGTTACTATTATAGTACTTTTGTAAATAGTTGACAACACCAACTATCTTGTACTACAATCATCTACAAATATAAGTAAATTACTTCAGGGGAAATATTCAAATGAAAGTTCATAAAAACCTATTGCTAGGTATTCTGGCCTTGGCCCAGTTTATGGTAGTGCTCGATGCATCTATCGTAAACGTAGCCTTACCAGCTATCATGCAATCACTAAAATTTAGCGTAGAAAACGTCCAATGGATCGTTACTGCGTACACACTTGCCTTCGGTGGCTTCCTCCTTTTCGGTGGTCGTGCTGCTGACTTGTTTGGTCGTCGTAAGATGTTCCTCGCAGGACTTGTTGTGTTCACTGTAGCCTCAATGTTCGTTGGTGCCGCACAAAACGAAGTCATGATGATTACCGCTCGAGCCATTCAAGGTTTGGCTGCTGCGTTCATGTCACCTGCTGCCCTATCAATTGTATTAACTGAATTCAAAGAAGGTTCAGCTCGTAATAAAGCACTCGGTATCTGGTCGGCTGTAGCTGCCGGTGGTGCTGCTGCAGGACTTCTTCTTGGTGGTGTGCTTACCGAATACCTCGGTTGGCGTTGGGATTTCTTCATCAACGTACCGGTTGGTATCATCCTTGCTTTCCTTGCTATCAAATACGTTCCAGCTCACAAATCTGAAGCCGACCACAACCACCTCGACCTTCCTGGCGCAGTGCTTGTAACCGGTGGCCTTGCAACCCTCGTATTCGCTATCACTAAAGCTCCTGTATGGGGTTGGGATTCATCAACAACAATCCTTTCGCTCCTTGCTGCCGTTGCGTTGCTTGTAGGATTTGTTATTAACGAATCGCGTTCAAAGCACCCACTTATGCCACTTTCAATCTTTAAAATTCGTAACTTAAGTGGTGCAAACCTTGCGCAACTTCCCGTTACTGCGGCTATGTTCTCAATGTTCTTCTTTATCTCATTGTATGCACAAGAAGTGTTGAAGTTCACTCCACTACAAACTGGGTTGGCGTTCTTGCCATTCACTATTGTGATTGCTATCGTTTCAACCAACGTTTCACGTTTCTTTGGACGAATTGGATACAAGCCATTTATGGTCGCCGGCCCGTTATTCATCGCAACTGCATTGTTCTTCTTAAGTAACATTCAAGTTGATGGTAACTACCTCACACAGATCCTTCCAGGCATTGCACTGCTCGCCTTTGGTGCAAGTATGTGTTTCGTATCAATCTCAGTTGCAGCAACGTCAGGCGTGCCTAAGCACGAATCTGGTTTAGCTTCTGGTTTGCTTAACACTGCGCAACAAATCGGTGGCGCACTTGGCCTTGCAATCCTTTCGGGCATTGCCTCGACAACAACTGTTAACTTGATTGCAAAAGATACTGCTACAACTATTGCTGAAGCAACTGTTGGTGGCTACTCAACTGCACTGTTTGTTGGCGCATTCTTCGCCATCGGTGCATCATTGATTGCCTTTTTTGTCATCAAGCCAAGCAAGGGTGTTAAGGGCAGTACAGAACCTGTTGTACTTGCACATTAAGATTCTATTTAAGCAGTAACCAAGCGGAAAGTATCTTGGTGATGTCAGCCTGAGCATTGGCGATGTCATCATGACTGCTGAACGTAAGTGTTCCTCGAATATCAGAATTCCATTTAATTAAGCCGGTTTTATCATTCATGATAGGATCGGCTTTTTTAGTTTCTTTACGCGTTGCACCCATATGAATAAGAAGCATTGTTTGGTCTGGGTAATGCATATTGAACGTAATACGATCTTCGCCATCAAGTACATAGCTTGGTGAGTTCCATTTGATATGTTCGGTGAGCTTAGGACTCACAGATTTAATAATCGTGCGAAGGGCTTCGACTTGTTGACGACGGTCTTCGCTTAGGTCATTTAAGAATTCATCAACGGTAAGGTATTTGTTCATATTTTATTTATCATACCATCAAGATGTCAAAAAGCCTCTAACGTAGAGGCTTTTTGAATCGCTAAACTTAGTAAGCTTTTACAGTGTCGCTTTTACCGACATTTTCAGTTTGAAGTTGTACCGAAGACAATAAAGTACTTATTAAGTTTTTAGAATGTTCCGATTCTTTTTCTGCGTAACGTACAACTAAACTACTACCTACTTCAACCTTTTGGTTGTTGTAGTATTTTGCGGCTTTATTCGTGTTGTAGGCGGCAATAACATCAGTTGGCGTTGTAACGGTAAATAGAGTGCCCGATGAAGATTTAATTACCACTGACTTACCGGATATACTTGTTATAACACCTTGAATTTCTTTATACATCGTTTCATTGATTTTCATAGATACCGAACCCATATACAAATCAATTGCACCGCTAAATCCTGTTAAGCAGGTGTCGGCTTCATTACCTTGACAGGTGGCGCGCTCAGTAAGTGATTGCCAAGCAAATTGGTCGTAGTATTGAAATGGCATTGAGAGCTTCACAACCGCTAATAACGTTTCGTTACCCAATGAACCACTTGAGCTACAGTTTCTAAGTGTACAACCAGGCATTGGCGTTATATGTGATGTCTGACTTGTAACGTACATCACGACGTCGTTAATGCTAACATCTGAAGCCTGTACATCACGTCCATCTGCGATAAAACGTACCGAAGGTGTAACTGCAAGAGTTTTATCTTCCTCCATATATTTAGTGAGTCCTACAAACGTAATAGACGAGTCGCTTTTTGTTTTAATATGCGTAGCAAACGAAGACGAGAGCCTTACCATATCGTATTCTTTCGTTACATCATCGGGGAGTACATGCTCGTCATGCGGGAAAGTGCTTTGTGACCAAGTTCCAATTGCATCAAGTTCGCAGCGTGCTTTAATAACATTTGGCACGTCCTCAATAGTAATTGTTGCGTTCTTCTTTAGTTCATACCGAGAAGCGAGTGAGTCCGAACCGCACTCTGCGAGCGAGATTGCAACTTCTTGCCTTCCGCCTGCTGATACTGTCGGTTCTGATACAGTTACTTTCGGCTCAGCCCATAATAATTGATACGTAGCGTAAGCGGTTCCTGACAGCAGTGCTAGCACCCCAACTGCTATAGCGAAAATTGCAAACTTTGGTAAATGACGCAGTTTCATAGATAGTGTCTCCTTTTTATTGACACTCGTTTTACAAACCTGGGACGATAATATTTCAGAAGATTGAATAGAATCCATGACGGTATCCGTAAATTCTACGTTAGATGAATAATCTTGTGGCTTAGCTGCAATAAGCTTTGCTTCGAATTGACTATCTTTCATGATAACTTCTCCTTCAACTGCACCTTTGCACGACTTATCCATGTTCCAATAGTGTTGGTTGATGTTTCGTACTTCTCGGCAATCTCCTGGTAACTTTTACCTTCCCAAAAATAGGCTTTAATAATTTCAGCATATTTAGGCGGCTCAAGTTCTTGTATAACCTTGCGAATATGTTGAATTTCTTCTTCTTGAATATGATTAAGCTGTACAACCTCAAGTCGCTCTTCAATATCTTTTATATGTACCTGCCGCTTATTCTTTCGCAACAAATCAATACATAGGTTGGTCGCAATTCTGTAAAGCCAGGTAGAAAACTGAGCTTTGTCTTTTGAAAAGTTATTTAAATTTTTATACGCTTTAATAAATGCTTCTTGAGCAATATCTTCGCCGTCATGGCGATTTTTCAGTATGTTCTCGCAGTGAATAATTAGACCAGTTTGATACCTATCGACTAGGCCGCGATACGCATTAGTATCACCGTTCAATATTTGAGTTATGTGCTTTTGTTCGTCAATCATACTCGTTATACGTACCTAGCCTATAAATTATTTCAGCAATTATAATTTATTATTTGGTATTCTTGATTCCGATAGCCGAAACAATTCCACCTGTAATTAACAGTACTGCACACAGTATCATTCCAATATGAAAGCCGTCTAGCGTTACGCTTGTACCGACAAACACACCAATCACCGCAATGGCGAGCAACCCAGCAATACGCGAAACGGCATTGTTGATTGCCGAACCAATCCCTGCCTGTGCCGATTTAATTGAACCTAAGATAGCTGAAGTTAATGGCGCAACGGTAATGGAAAGTCCAAGTCCGAAGAGGATAATTCCTGGTAGTAACTGAGTCCAGTAATTAGTCGGCACAGTGACTGTAAGCATATACAGCGCACCTAACCCTGAAACGATTGGCCCGACGGCCATAAACAAACGTGGGCCGTATTTGCCCGATAACGTTCCAAACTTTGATGATAAGAAGAACATGATGAATGTAATAGGCAATGAAACAAGCCCAGCCATGGTTGCAGTGTATCCTGCGACTTGCTGTAGGAATATGACCATAATAAAGCCTTGTAGCGACAGAGCGGCGTATATGAAGAATGTCGCGATGTTACCAACGCTAAAGTTTCGAACATTAAACAAGTTAAGTGGAAGCATTGGTTGCTTTGCACGGCGTTCGTGAAGAACGAATGCGATCATTGATATAACACCCGCTGCGAATGTTGCCCAAATAGCCGGGTTGCTCCATCCTAAGTTTCCTTGTTCGATAAGAGCGTATACGATGCCCCCTAGACCAAGCGCACCGAGAATAATACCCAGAACATCAACTTTAGCTCGTACTTTAATCTCCTCTTCGAATGTGAGGCGTTTAAGTAGAATAAGGGCAATCGCAATTGGGATAACATTAATTATGAATATCCAGCGCCACGATGCGTAATCGACAAGCAATCCACCGACAAGTGGACCGATAATAAATGCAATCCCCGTCCAGGCAGTCCAGCGGCCAATTGCCTTTGCTTGTTCAACACCACTGAACGCGCTAATAATCAAGGCAAGTGAACTTGGTACAAGCAGTGCACCGGCGATACCTTGCAAGCCGCGCGCAATAATCAGTACTTCAGCAGTTGGTGCGATCGCACATAGTAAAGATGTTATTAAGAAGCCAAATAAACCAATTGTAATAACTTTTTTACGACCAAAAATGTCGGACAGTGAACCGGCTGCGAGAATTAATGTACCTAAAGTAATTAAGTAGGCATCATTTACCCATTGTTGCGTTAACAACCCGCCGCCTAGATGTTCGCTAATTTGAGGTAATGCAACACCTACGACTGAACCGTCGAGGAATGCGACAAATGATGCCAATATTGCGATAAAGAGTACAAGTTTCTGATGTGTTTTCATTGCCTCAGTATATAATAGATATATGACTAAATCCGACAAACTCAAAGGCACATTATTAGAAGACTTTATTCCCCTTGGTAAAAAGACCAAGGTTACCGAATTGCAAACCATCGATTTTCTCGTTGGAACTGGCGAAGAAGCTCCAGTAGGTTCAACAATTACTGCTCACTACACCGGCGCACTCGCTGTTGATGGTGTTATTTTTGAAAGCAGTAAAGACTCAGGTCGCCCCGCTACTTTTGGTCTTCACCAAGTGATTGATGGCTGGACTGTTGGTGTACCCGGCATGAAAGTTGGCGGACGTCGCCGATTGATTATTCCTTCAGACATGGCGTATGGCCACCGCCGTGCATCTGCGCAAATTGCACCAAATAGCGACCTTGTGTTCGATATCGAACTTATCGCTGTTCAATAACTACCAGTTCTTTTTGCCAATTCTACGGATTGCAAAAACAAGGATAGCTATAAAGGCTGCAAACACAGTAAGCGTAAATAATACTTGTGTAGTCTGGTTAGGCACTAAGAAATATAGCAAAAGCCCAGCGATTGGGAGTATACCGATTACGAGCAAGAGTGATCGTTCGTTAGATAAGTTTCGGCTGGTTGGTTTCTTCGTTGTTTTAGTCATAGCTCTACTGTTGCACGGCTATGATTCTCTGTCAATTAAACTTATGTATATACAAAAAGAGGCCCGCAATGGGCCTCTTTTAATACTTTGCTTAAGTTCTATAGGGAAAGTTCTAAACTATTCAAGAATTCCATATCTTCCGCTGAAATTTCAAAGTTGAGATCAGCATTCTGCTTAATACGGTCTTCGTTGGTAGACTTAGGTAATGGTAGCAGGTCATTTTGCAGTACAAAACGAAGTGAAATTTGCGCAACTGATTTACCGTACTTATCAGCAATTGCCTGAATATCTTCATTGTCTAGTAAATCGCCAGTAGCAAGTGGTGAATACGCTTCAGTCAAAATACCTTTAGTATTTCCCATACCTACGGTGTCGGCTTGAGTATTACCAATAAAGTAACGAATTTGGTTTACCGCTGGCACAACCTTTGCGGTTTCAAATAGTGCTTCGAGGTCAGAAACAACGAAGTTAGATACACCAATAGCCTTTGCACGGCCGGTTGCATAGATAGCTTCCATTTCAGTCCACACTTCACCGTTTTCTTTACGGTAATCAGCGCCACGCTCAGCCCATGGCCAAGGTGCGTGCACAAGGTAGAGGTCAACATACTCAAGGTCAAGGTTAATCATAGAAGTTTCAAACGCTTCTTGAACTTTGCTTGCGTCTTTAATTTCAGCAGGAAGCTTTGTAGTAATAAAGAGATCACTACGGTCAATGCCGCTGTCGCGAATAGCCTTACCTACGCTTGCTTCGTTTCCGTATACAAGTGCAGTGTCGATGTGACGATAGCCATTTTTAAGTGCTAATGCAGTAGAGTTGTAAGCATCTTCGCCGTTAGGAATTTGCCATGTACCAAAACCAATTTTTGGAATAGTTGCACCAGTGTTCAATGTAAAAGTTTCATCTAAAATATTCATATACTAATTATAGCAACGATTCATGAGCTTTTCCTGTGTAGTTTCGACAACCACGGTTTAAGAACAAGTACGAACACAACGACAATCACCGCGATAACAACAGACGCAATCACTGCATCAAGGGCTGACTTCGCAACGAGCGACATGTCTTTACGGTGAATATCTGGCAATACTAGGGTTGCAGCTGGGGTCACTGGCTTAGTATTACCGAAAGGTATCTGTGGGGCTGAACCGAATAATAACGCAGTATACGAATGAAGCGTCGGTGATTTTACTGTAGTTTGCGGCGTCAAGGAAATGACCGGTGTAGCGGGCAGTTCGGGCTCTTCGCCAGGTTCTGGCGCATTATTACAATAAGACGGAACCGTGACAGTCGCTGGGTCGTTATTGCCGTATATAGCCTCTAGATCGCACTCAATGCCACTAATCTCGAGTTGTAAGTTAGCACTCACTGCGTGTGTGGAATAAGTCATTACCATTGAAACACCCATAGCTACCACCATTGCTATAAGTAGGTACAAGGGGTACGTACTATTTTTTAGTCTTAGTACGTTTCTTTGCATGTGCTTTACCTGGAACCTTAATAACTTGATCAACTTGAAGAATGTATGGCGCTTTAATGCTGTTTTCTTTAGCCAGTAGTTTCCAACTAATTTTCTGTTTCTTAGCAATTGTCTGTAAATTATCGTCAGTTGTAATTGTATAATCAGACCAATTTTTTACCGTCTTTTTGTGCTTCAAGTAGCGATACATGAAGTATATTCCCGTTGCGATACCAGCAAGAATAAGTAATTCAATAAGAAGCGCCAAAAGGTGTGGCATGACGAATATTGTTTGCGATTGCCCATCAATAACCGTTACTTCTTTATTTGTACTCGTGCCAATGAAATTATCACTCGAATCGTACAGCGCGCTAAACGAAGCGGTGTAGAAACCACCCCAGAATGGTGTATCCATTTCAAAGTTCCAACTCGTCAATTCGCCACGGAGTACTGGATACGTACTCGTTTGGGTTGATTCGGTGCGTGAGAAGACAGATTTAATTGTCGTAGTAATGTCAGTATCAATCGATACGTTACCTGTGTTTTTGACTGATGGACTGACAATGATTTTGCCACCCTTTTGGCTGGTTATAATGCCTTGAGGGCTAATTTCCTTCTTTATATCACCAGGAACCAAGATGGCAACGCGAATAGCCGTACGAAAGCTTAAAGATACTCCACTTTGGAAATTAGTTTCCTTCTGCTCTTGAATAATAATACAGCCGTTTTGCTCGCCAGGCTCTGCTCCGGTCGGCGTATTGATAGTAAAGGGAACTTTAATACTTTCGTTGGCGGCTACTTCAACTGACGATTGTGATAATGTAATCCACTTTCCAACATTCTTCATTTCATCGGCAGCTTGCGCACACGCAAAAGCACCCCCGCTTGAAACAACTGAATCAGTTGCGTACACGAGGATGGTTTTCTTGGCGTCAGTATTGTTAACAATTTCAACAGCATCTTCAACGGCAGTGCCAGGTTGGATTGTCTTAACAAAAATAGATTGTGTTCGAGCGTTAGAAGGGTCTGGGTTTGCTGGGCGTCCACCAATACTACCTGACTCTGCGAAAGCTGCAGCTGGTGCGGCAAGGATGACGACAATGGCTAGCAATCCTGTAGATGTAAATCTGATAATTGATGAGCGTGTCATTGTCATATGGCTTTCGTCGAGTTAGTTAAGAATGTGTAATTAAGAAGCGGTTACGGTAGCAGTAAGGTTGATAGTGTAGCTATCATTTGGTTGTTCACCTGGAATAGTTTGGCTAAGGCCAACACCAGTGAGGTACCATCGTCCAATATCGTCAGATCCAGAAGCTGCAGTAAGTAGTGTAACACTATCTGTTACGGCTTGAGAATATGCGGTTGAAGTACCTTTAGTAATGCCAGTGAGCGTACAAGATGTACAATCTGCTGTAAGCGTACCCGCTGCTGGGTCAACGGTCAGTTGACCACCCTTAGCATCGGCATCGGCGCCGTCAGTACAACCAACACCAGTTGGGTCGTTAAAGTCGAATGACTGAGTTGTGCCGGCGTTGTTCCAGAGGCCAGTTGCACCAGCGGTTGCCGCTAATGTAAGTGTATAGCCTGCGTTTGCAGCACCTGGGTTGTCAACGTAAATGCGTTGCGCAGCAGAACCTAAAGTTCCAGTTGATGTCTGACAGTTAAATGAGAATGTTGTACCGCTCATTGCAAAACTTGGGCTTACAACACTGACGCGACTCGCATCTCGTATATCGGTAACTAATGTTCCCGCGTTAATTGTTTGTGTAACATTTGCGTTGTTGGCTGCATAGGTAACGGTCGTTACGCTCAAAGCCACACCAAGAACCACAAGGGTGCTCGCAGCAACCCTAGTAAATTTATTCATTTGTCCCCTTCCACTAATACTATATTTATTCTAGCATATTGAAGCTTGAGCACAATGAAAAAACTTCTACGAAGCTATAGTTGTTATCGTTAAGTTGATATTATAGCTATCGCTTGATTGGTTTTCTGGGATATATTGACGCAAGTTCACCCCGGTTAAATCCCAGTAGCAATTAGTGCTGGCTCCACTTGCAGCGCTGAGTAAGGTAATAGCATTTGTGGTGGTTTGGTTGAAATCCTGGTTCGTTCCAAGGCTAAGCCCTGTAATACTACAGCCGCTTTGAGGTGTTATTGTACCAGCTGTTGGCTCAATACGCAGTTTACCTGCTACCGAATCTGCGTCTGAACCATCGCTACAACCTGCGGGTGAGCCACTTGCCTCGTTGTAGTCATATTGTTTAGTGTTGCCACTATTGCGCCACAAGCCGGTCGCTCCATCTGTTGCAGCGATTGAGGTTGTCCAGGTAGCACTTGAGGTCGTATTTGATATGCGAATGCGTTGCGCAGATGTGCCGAGTATACCAGTTGTTTCGCTACAGTCTAACGGGAAGCTTGCGTTGTTCATAGAAAAAGACGGAGCGGCGACTGTGGTACCACCACTATCGACAATGTCACCTGATACGACACCAGCGGAAACGGGTATCTTCCAGGCTGCGTATCGATAGGTGCTTCCATTAGTGTTGGTTTCGGCGCCAGTACCAAGTGTAAAGCCAGTTGAAGTTAATGATTTAATCTTCCCTGCGGCGTTAATAGTGTTAGCGAAGTACTGAGAGCTGTCACCAGCTAGGGTTGCTGGGCGCGTTACACCGGCTGCGGTTGAAGATTGTTTAATCCATACAAGGTTAGGTTGAAAACCTACAGTTGAAATAGCGGTATCAACGACGCCATTGCCTGTGTATGTACCCACAGTAAAGTTGGCACTATTTTTAAACCCAAACCACCTGTATGTTCCGGTTGTACCACCAACCGTAGCAACTGCAGCGTTTGTTCCCGTTTGAAAGCCGGTCGGAGATATGCTTTGTATCATGTCTGCACTTTCTGCTGCTGATGCAAACTGTCCTGAAAGGTCGCCAACCTGATCGCTGCTGCGAAATACTCCAGCGCTATTACCGAGCCTCTTGACCGCCACATAGTCCATTTGAAAAGGAACACCCGACACATTTTGGTTATCTGAACCGCCAGAATAATACTCTCCGACTGCGAAATCGGCCGCACCTTTTTTTGTATCCGGTCTGTAGGCATTGCCAAACGCCTGCCAATGATACGTATTGCCGGTTGTATTCACAAGGCCGCTTGTCCCAATCGCAAAACCATCAGCATTAGTTGACGTTATACCTGCGGTAAAGTCTGATGCCGGCGCGAATAGATACCCCGTACGGTCACCTGCCATTAAGCTCGTACGGAACAAGGTGTAGTTTGCCGCATTATCTTTAAGGATAATAAGATCAGGTGTAAAGCCGATACCTGCAATTGTCTGAGCAGCACCAGTGCCTGTATATGTACCGGTTGCCATTTTATACGTTCCACTCCCCGCTGGTTGCGGTGGCACTCCAGCAAAGCCAAACCAGTACATAGTTGAAGCGCTTTCATTTGTACCAGGGCCAGTACCGACTTGAAAACCATCACTGCGCAGCTGCTGTATATAGTTAGGCAAATCAGTTACGAAGTCTGACGGGAAACTTGATAAGTCGCCGTTGTGCTGGTCGGTCGACATAACCGCGCGTCGGCTCGTATCCGTAGCACTCGTATCATTCTTTACGACTAACCAGGCAGGAGCAATGCCTATACCATCAATATTACGGTTATCCGTTCCATCACCAACGTAAGAACCTTCTTTTGCGGCTGAAGAGGTCGTCGCAAAGGCTATGTAGTTATAGATACCGCCGCTGGCGTTGTCGGTTATACCAACCTTAAAAGAAGTGCTCGCAAATGATTTAATAAGGTTACCCGCAGTATCATTTACGGTAGAAGTAAAGTAATCGGCTTGGTTTACCGGCATTGAAGCAGTACGAAAGTGTGCCGACACAGCAGTTGTACGCTTGTTAATAACGATTCCCGATTGGAAGCCAGTTGTAATATCGCGATCCGCTGCTGCGTTGCCCGTGTAGGTACCTACGCAGAAAGTACCGGTTGAAGTACAGTCTGACCCTCCGATAGCAGTCCATATATAGTGGGTATTAGCCGTATTTAAGTTTGCAAAGTTTCCAAGCACAAACCCATCGTCATTCAACGTCAGCTGTGATGTGGTGTTGTCGGCCGCGCTGGCATTAAAGTAGGTGAAGTTGGCTGCTGGCATAGCGCTGGTCTTAAATACACCGATAGTATTTAGGCTGGTCGCCCGAATAGTCACATAATCAGGCTTAAACCCTACACCACTAATAACAGTACCTGCCACACCCGTTCCATTGTAGTAGCCTGTCTGCATGGTAAACCCAGCAGCTTTGGCGTTTTGCGGAATAGCAACAAGGACACTTGTAACCGAACCTAAAATGAACAAAAAGGCAAAAAACAGCCGTGTTTTGATGACTTTACGAAGTTGGTTATGCATTACTATTCATTATACATGGTGTAGAAAAAATCAGGGTTGTACATCTATAATTCAAAAGTGTTACGACTGTTAAGCAAAAAGCAATTCTATTAATGCTTACGGGCAATTGGTATATTGATAGCAACAATGAAAATAATACAGCCATCACTCCCGCCAACCTTAGCTAAGTCAGACGACGTAATGGAACTGTTCAGTAGCGAAGATGTTATTTCTGGTTATCATATTGAAGACACCTGGTTTGTCAGTTCCGACCTTGAAAAGACGAGTCTGGTGGAATCGTTATTAACTAAAGTTGATTTTACTCGGGTGATTGTTCCTAAATTTGATGTTACTGATTGTGATTTCCGAAACTGTAACTTTACTGCTAGCAAATTTCCCGACGCAGTGTGGCACCGAGTATCAATCGAAAATGCGCGCTGTACCGGCCTTCAAATTACGAATGGCGTATTAAAAAACGTTGATTTTAAAAACTCTAAATTAGATTTAGTTAACTTTCGTTTCTCACGTTTAGAAAATGTCGCCTTTGAAGATTGTGTCATTAATGATGTTGATTTTTATGATGCCCAGCTGAGGAATGTTGAATTTGTTAACTGTACGATAAATAAAATTACTTTCGCGAGCGCACGAATTATGAATGTTGATATCTCTCAATCAACAGTTGAGGGCATTAATGGTATCAATAGCCTACGTGGCGTCACGATGAGCTTCGACCAGTTAATGCAATTAGCGCCTTCGTTTGCAGCTGAAGCCGGCATTAAATTAAATAAGTCACCAACTAATCCATTAAATAATTAATACGTTAGGTAGTGTCCCGACCTACCAAAACCGAAGTTAACGTAGGTCGGGAATGGGTCACCTGAGGGAGCTGTAGTTGTCTTGTGCAGCCATGGCCCTCTTGAAGAGGGAGAATACGACCAGGCCCACGCAGTAGCCGACAAGCGTTACTGCGATGCCTATCCAGACAACCCAGCTCATCGGCAAGTCGATTGCCTCAGCTCTGACCATCTGCGTCAGTATTACCATGGTAGCGACTCCTACAAACAAGCTGTTGACGACGACGAACGTCCAGAGGAAGAAGTCCGATTGGCGCTTCGAGCGGATGAGCTTTGTTGCCAACTCGCTCTTGAGCCGTTCTTTTACTTCTGCTTCTGTCGTGCTGCTTGCTTCAGACATAGTTCCTCCAAGTTGTGTGTCCAGCTAAGAGCTGGATGCTCAATTAGCTAGATGACGCTCGTTAGGAATACCTATTGAGATACCTACATTATAGCATAAACATGATAAAAAATCAATAGTAGCGTATGCTTTGGCTTGTTAAATAAATCGCTTGGAAGTTAATTTTTATATCACATTAACCCGCTATACTAAGAGGTGCTAAATAAGGAGTTAATTGTGGGCAAATCCCAACGCTGCTACTGGTCTGAAACAAATGAACTTTTCATCCCCTACCACGACGAAGAATGGGGCGTGCCAACGCACGATGATCGCCTACTCTTCGAAATGCTCAACCTAGAAGGCGCACAAGCTGGGCTTAGCTGGCTGACAGTACTCAAGAAACGCGCTTCGTACAAAGAAGCATTTGATAACTTTGATGCTAAAAAGATAGCTAAATACACCGAACAGAAACGTGCTGAATTAATGGAGAACGCTGGAATTATTCGTAATAGCTTGAAAATCAATGCAGCCATCGAAAACGCCAAGGCATATTTAATAACTCAAAAAGAGTTCGGTAGCTTCGATAATTACATATGGCAATTCGTCGATAACCAACCATTAACGCACAAACAACAGGCTGAGGCTGTTGCAATCAGCGAATTAATGAGTAAAACAATGAAAAAGCGAGGGTTTAAGTTCATCGGCCCAACTATTTGCTTTGCGTTTATGCAAGCAACAGGGATGATTAACGACCATGAAGATTATTGCTTTAGGGCAAAAGAAATTAAATAACGAGTACGTTATCCAAATTAGCTTTCGTCTTTTTTAAGAAGGCATAGGTAACTTTATCCATCTTCGTACCATCAAAAATCGTCTTTTTTACTTCGCTGTAGTGCAGTGATACGTTTTGCAGTGTTGCATTCTTAAATGAGGCCTGGTCTAAACTACAACCAGTAAATACAGTGTCAGTAATTACCGCATCTTCGAACGATGCATCGGTAAAGTCTGAATTTTTATAAGTCGCTCCGGTAATAGTTACGTTATTAAAGTTAGAGCTTTTTAACGAAGATGATTTTATTTGCGTATCAACAAGCTTCGCATTTTCGAAGTTGGCATTTCGGATATCACTACTATTGAAACTAGCGCCCGTAAGGTCTGCTCCACTGAATACAGCATCCGATATAGCCGCAGCGTTAAAGATTGCCTTAGTTAAATTAGCTCCGTTAAAATCAGCGTTCTGGATAGCACTTCCGCTAAAGTTAGCGTCAACAAGGTTTACCCCACCCAGGTCAGCTTCTTCGAGTGCCACCCCACGGAACTTATGGACAGCAGATGGATTCGTTGGTTCTTTTGTAGGTTCATACTCCAGTTCATCCATGATTTCACTAACATCACCAAATGAGTCGATGGTCAGTTGGTAGGCCTCGTCATCAGACTTGCCTTCTGTCTTCAAGTCACGATATTTTTCTTCTAAGTTTGAAACCAGCTCGCGTGTAACGTCCGTTCGTGCCGGAAAGTTACCGTAGGGCGCAAATGCTTCATCTACAAATTTCTTTAGTTCTTTTTCCATATATCCTCCTATAACAAGTTATTTAAAATTTCTTTCGCGTTTTCCCAATTCTGTCGATTTGTCTTGTAAAGTTTTTGACCAACATTGGTAATTCGGTAGTACTTTCGCCGCCCGCCTTGCGATTCATCTCCCCAATACGAGATAATGTTTCCGTCGTTCTCTAAACGCTTCAGACTTGAGTACATAGTCGCCTCCTTCAATTCATAGCCGTTACCGGACATCTCAGCGACCAGTTTTGTTATCTCATAGCCGTATTTGTCGCCATTTAGCAACAATTTCAAGATAATCGTGTCAGTATGGCCACGAAGTAAGTCGGAAGTGAGTTTGATATCTATCATAGGTATAGTTTATGTCGAAGTACCTCGCCTGTCAAGGTAATTCTTACTTTTATATTTCATCGGGGGTAGATATATGATTTATCATTGCTTTAAATCTAATAACAAGGTATAACTATACAATCTTATGCATGGCTAAAGAGTCCAAAATCGATACTTAAGGGTGTGATAAGAGTGAAACGAGTTATCTACTGGATAGTAGCGATGATGCTTGCACTTATTGCACTCATCGCGCTGATAGAGATTACTGCCAGGGATTGGGAAGGTGTTAGCTCGCATGACATCCTTACCTCGGTTCCGGTAGTGTTGTTTATTGCCTGTGAAGGAGCAGCGTTTTCCTTTGCGCTGATTGCGGAACAAGCACGAGATTAACCTCCAAACAAACAACCGACGATAGGGCAATAAAATGAAAAAGGTTAAATTCAAGATTTACTCTTGGAGAAACAGACGTGGACAAGACGTTGCCGACCTACGGGCGATCGCTCGACACTGCGACGTGGATATTTCATACGTGATGTATCGGGGCATAAGCAAGCAGTGTATCATCGGCACCGCTGTCGGTACACTAGAGGATACCGCACGGTTCCTTTTCTTTCTCAAGTACGACGACATCATCGAGGCTTGAACCAAAGTCCGCTTCGGACGGGATGCTCACGGTATATCCGCAGAGCCCCTCCGAAAGCGGACTTATTTTAATTTAATTCTAAATCAGTAATTAAAATATAATGATCAGTTAATACGTCGCTATCAATACTTTTGTCTGTAAGCTGTAAGCCTTTATAAAGCAGGTGGTCGTAGGTTCTATTCTTAGGAGTTGTTGGCCCATCCGTACTCGCCTCTTCAAACCCTGCCTCGCGAAAATCAGGAAAATAGTGGCCTATCGTTGCACCATCGATATTAAAATCACCCAGAACAACCGTCCTATCGCCACTATGCGAAATAATCTTTTCTGATACATCGGCAAGAATTTCGAGCGCTTTTTCATCATCAAGCTCCATGCCAAACTTCCTAAAAGGAGTTAAGTGCAGCGTAAGTACTGAAACTTCGATACCATTAACATCAAGAGTTGCTTGAATATAGCCCTTATCGTGCGTGACGGCAGTCGTGCCGTCTTCCCATAATACTGAAATATTAGGGTTAAGGAATGTTCCAACCTGATGGCTAATAATAGGATACTTCGATACAATCGCATTCCCTAAATCTGCTCCAGCCTCGTTATGTGACCATGAAAATGATTCATTAATAAAGTAATTGTAGCCAAGTTTTGATGCTATTAGTGCCGCTTGGTCGTAAGAATCATTTTTTTGAATTTCTTGAAATGCAATAACGTCAGGTGAAATTGCTTTAAGTTTTTCAACAATGTCATCAATCGCATCAACATTGTAAGAAGCCATCAACCCTGGGTCTGTACCAGGTTGTAATGTTTTTGCTCCACCAATGTTCCAGCTGACAGTCTTTATCTTCATGCCTTCATCATATCAAAAAATAAATACTTTCGTTTACTGAGTACGATATTAGGCTTAAGTTTGTGAATACTTAGTATTTGTTTTATTCTATACATAACACCTCGAGAGAAGTGTTGAAAATCCTTAACAATTCATACACAAGATTGGAAGTGAATCGTGACTCGTTTACAGAGAGTTCAGTACATCGTACTGACTGTCCTGTTTGTTGGGTCGATTGCTTGGTTTTGCTATACGTGGTTTTCTTCGGACAACCTCGCGCGCAATTTCGGCGACCGACCAGTTGTGTTCGATGTCGTATTTTTCGCGGCACTGACACTTGTTCTCTTACATCCGGTGCTTATGCTGCTTCTCGGTTGGATTGTTACTGGGTTTGGTAAACTGCCCGAACAAGCTCAGCCGCGTTTGCGAACTGGTGAACCCCAACGGGTCGCCATTATCACAACGTACGTTGCCAGCAGCGAACCCTTGAGTATTCTTGCGAGAACACTCAAGTCAATGAAACTCGCAAAAGACCCGGACGGCTGGACTCATGATGTATGGGTTCTGGACGAACGCACTAATCAGGAAGATGGTCACAGAGTCGAAAACCTCTGCCGTCAACTTGGTGTGCACTACTTCACCAGAAAGGGAATCGATAAGTACCACGTCATCGGAAGCAAATTCACACCCAAAAGTAAGGGAGGCAACCACAACGCCTGGTATGACTCACACGGATTCGAAAAGTACGACATTGTCGCACAGTTCGACACCGACTTTGTGATTCGTCCTGACGCGCTGTTGGAAATCCTTCCTCACTTCAGCGACCCTAAAGTCGGCTGGGTGGGGACTCCGCAAATCTACACAAATCCTGACCACTTCATCGCAAGAGGCGCTGCCGAACAAACCTACGGGTTTTATGGCCCCTTCATGCGTGGGTTGGACGGTATGAGTGCAACAATGTTGATTGGTGCTAACCACACTATCCGCGTCAGTGCACTCCGTGAGATTGGCGGATACGACCCACACCTCACCGAGGATCTAGCGACAGGAATGGCGCTGCATTCACGGGGATGGCAAAGTCGGTACGTCGCCAAGGAGCTGGCGCATGGAGAAGGCCCTACTACGTGGATTGCCTACTTGAAGCAACAGTTCCGCTGGGCAAAAGGCTGCCTGGACTTGCTTATTACAAGCAGTGTTCCTAGGGTACGCACAATGCCCAAGCGACAGGCGTTTTTCTACCTGTGGCTACAGCTATTCTACTTGAACGGCTTGATGTTCGGTATCGCACTCGTGCTGATGCTGCTGAAATTCGGATTCGGTTGGGAAAGTTCCCTGCTGAACTTCGGTTCATTCATCGTTGCCTACGTCCCGCTTTTAGCGATGATGGAGATGACAATGCTATGGGTTCAGCGCTTCAACGTTCGACCAAAAGTTGAACGCGGGCTTTTCCTTCGTGCACGCGTGCTGATGCTCGCCGCAATGCCCGTATTCCTATGGGCGTTCATCTCGGCAGTTCGAGATCGCGGCAAGCACACTGAGTTCGAAGTAACCGCAAAAGGTGGCATGACCGTCAAGGTCACGGTAACTCGCGGAAAAAGGAAGGCGAGCGTTTTTGCGCCTCACGTCATAATCGTCATTGCCACTAGCATTGGTTTTGTCGTTGGAGCAGTCCTCGGCAACCTCGATGCAGTCAATGTAGCATGGGCGATATTCGTCATTGCTAGCCTTTTGATTCTCGTACTTCGACCGCAATGGTTCGAGTTGAAAGATGAGTTCAATATTCAGAGTCGACGTTTCCTGCGCGCAGTAAAGCAAGAAGCTCGGCTATTACTGCATCACGAAAAGAAAGTTGGTTCTATAAAGCTGCAGGTACAACGTGGCGTGAAGAAAGCGTCACTCGCCTTACCTATCGCTACGGTTGGCGCCTTGGCTCCTCTGAACGTCTTCGAGCCTGCTCGAGAACTGTTCATGATGAAACTAGATACCAGCCAATATAAATCGATTGATATAACTGAATAGCTCACGAACAAAGAGGTAGGTGTGTCGCCAGCGTTGCCGACCATCTCACCCTTGTTTCTCCAATCTTGATAATGAATAGTAAGGAATTACTTACATAAATGTGTATTTATGCTGATGAGTCCAAAAGGATGAAAAGTAATCTTAAAAGCAAAAGAGCCCTGCGCTATCAACGCAGAGCACTCAGCTTCAATGCGGATAGTTCAGGACTCAGGGTTCACCTTAGTCGTTTTTATATACCCGAACGTAATCAATTTTCATGACTGCCGGGAATTTGGTTGTTTTGTCGGGACTTCCTGGATAGTTACCTCCAATTGCAAGGTCGAGTGCAATTTGCATCGGTTGCGACGGAACGGTGTCGTCAGTCACACTGCGGACATTCTTGTCGTCGATATACCAATCAATCGAGCCTTTCTGCCAGTTCACCGCATAGGTGTGCCAGCTGTTAGCGAACGATGTGTCTGATACATACGTTTCGGTACTCATGGCTGAAACGTTTTGTTCGTCCGGCCAGAAGTACGTCAGCGCAACTTCGTTCGGCTTATGCCCAACTTGTTCCATGATGTCGATTTCCGGAGGCCATTCCTCGCCATTCGGTAGCAGCCAAAACGCTGGCCAAACCCCCTGCCCTTCCGGGTTAAAGATTCGGGCTTCATAGTAGCCGTACTGGTTAGTCCATTTAGCTTCGCCGGTTGGTGAGCCTTGGCCGGTTGTCAGCATCCCCGAACGATAATCGTATCCGGACGGATAGCCTTGTTCATCAACACCAAGTACAGGTTCTGCGATAGCAGTCAAAACTGCATTACCACCTTCAATTGCCACCTGGTCTTCCATGTACCACTGCAGTTCGTCGTTGCCGTGGTTTGAACAACCATTGGCGTATTCGGAATACCAGTCATAGCAGGTTGCCCACTTGGATGTATCCAGTTTAGTGCCGTCAAACTCATCGTTAAAAACGAGAGTATAACCGTCGAGGTTTGGTGCGGTCGGGGCCTTACGAGTCACAGTGATGGCAATTGTTACTACCAAAATCAGGATGACTAGTGCGGCGATGGGTATATAAATTTTCTTACGTACGAACTTCCGTTTAAAAGTCATCTCATAAGTATGTCAGCTTATTGAGAATGTGCAAACATAACTACTTTACCGATGGGAAGGTGATGTTAATCGATGCATTGTGGTGTAATGCTGAGCTACTTGCCGAGATAGTTCCACCTAGGTGCTCCATAATCAGCTTATCTAAGTACAAGCTGAGCCCCATACCTTCAACCGTCAGGTCGTTCTCGTGTGTTGCGTGGTTAAATGGCTCAAACATCGCAGTCAACTTCTCTATTGAACCGAACGAACTATCTTCGTTGGTAATTGAAACTTGTGTAGACTTACCGTTCTTAGATGTGTCGATATCAATAATGCTGCCAGGCTTCGAGAACATCACTGCATTATCAAGTACAGTACCCGTTACATAGCGTAGTAAGCGTTGGTCTTGAGCCACTGGCGCGTTCTCATCGTATTGTTCGACTACAACCAGTTTTTTATCTTGGATGGTTGTCTGGAGCCTTTGAACGCTTGATTGAACCAGCGCTTGTGGCGTAAACGTTTCGGTTTGGGCAGCCATACCATTAATTTGTGCAGCAATAGTTAGCTTAGATACAAGTTGCTCAAGCCGCCCAGATGCATCTTGAATGATGGCCTTAATATTTTCAGGAATAGTTCCATTGTTTGTGAGTGTCATTTTCAATTGGCCAATCTCATTCGATAGGTCGCTTTGCATTGCCATAATGAAGTTTGTTTTAGCGTTGAACAATTGAGCACGGTGTAAACTCATGGTTTCTTTTGCGTTCTCAATTTCCTTGTTAATAAAGACCGTGCGTGCACCAAAACCTATAATCAAAGCAAGTGCTACGATAATAATTACAGTGTAAACAAGCGCGTTGTTCAGTTCAACACCAGCCCCTGCAGCATTAAACAGTAACGTTACCGCAATCGTTAAGGCGATCGATACGATAATTGGCAACCAGAAATAGATAGATTTAAAGGCACTGCGGGTAATCTTTTCAATATCCGGACTGGTAATTTCAGCAAGTGACGAAGCTGCACCGTTTTCAAGTAGCACGTCGGCTTTAGAGCGGAGGGTCGCAACGACAGATTGGATTGCTGGTACCATGCTTGATGTCGCATCAAGAATCGTAATTGGGGTTCGAAGGTAATGTGAAGCGAGCGACAAGAACGTGTCCTTATCTTTCGCAAGCTGTGCTTCACGTTTTAATACTGAACGAATGCGGCGAATACGTGCCCATTCTTTGTACGATTCACGAATTAGGAATACACCGACGAAAATTGTTGTGGCATACGTCGCAACAATTCCAGCAGTAACAAGTGCTTCGGTATTATTCGCACCTTCAACGAGAGGTTCAGAGCCGTTGCCTGGTGTAGGATTCACAGGTGTAACAACAACTAGAGGAACTACCGGCACTACTGGTACTACAGGCGCTACAGTGTCGTCTGCAGGCGTAGTTGGAGTATCTTCATCATTAGGAGTTGTTGGTGCAACAGGTGTCGCTGGTGGAATCTCGTCTACAGGTGCGGTTTCAAGTACGGTAAATGGTTCGGATACGACTTGCGAAGAGGTATTGCCATTTGCATCGTACGTTACCGCTAAAATCTTATATTGTCCGCCAAGTGTCGCCGTACCAGCAGGAACACTATATTCAAGCGTCGAGCTTGGTGAAGCAAAGCCCTTAATATATACGGCACTATTTATATTCGTTGCGTCTGCAGCGAGTAAGAAAATGGTAGCAGTTGTTGGGCTTGTGAGTGCATTACCGCTACGGAATGTCATTGTTGTATCAATAGTTTCACCGTCAAGCGCGTAGGCAGGAGCGTCGATGCTCGTCTTCCATGGTGATACAACTGTCTGCAGCTGTTTGCTGACAATACCATATGTATCAGCGAAAGTTGTTTCAGTTGTTTCAGCCACAGCATAGAAATCACTAGCACCAGCTATAGTTTGAACTGGGTCAACATTGACGGCGAAGTTTGTTTGGTCGGTGGCGGTATCGCTTTTGAGCAAAGTAACTCCTTGGCGCCATTTGGTACGCCAATCAACAGCAACCAATTGATCGTTCACTAAATTACGAGAACTAAAGTTATTGGTGACCTTACCAGTAATTGCACCATTGCCGTTGCGCGCGAATAGTTGCGCACTTGCTTCATATTCGCCCAGTGCGTTCAATGTTTGAATAGTATTTTGGCCATCAACATATGTTCGGTGAATAAGTACATCAAGGTTAGCATTATCAATCAACACGGTATCAACTGCGCCATCCCAGTCGGATGCCGTAATGGTTGCATTACCAACCGCAGAATCTCGATAGTATACGTTTGCATAGCCAATACCTTCCGGAATGTTAATAACCATTGTATTAAGCCATGGCCCAGAAGTACTTGTAGCGAACTGACCAGTCGATGTTGTACTTGTTACGCGAATGTTGATACCGCCCACTGGCGCGTTTGTAGACACGCCGGCACCATCACGAAGCTCAACAGTTATATTTGGTGATGTCGTATTTGGAGCAATCGTTACTGGCGATTCTGGTTGCGTAATGACAAGCGCAGTAATTGGGTTAGTATTCCCCTCCCCAACAGTAATTTCAGATTGCTGACCTTCGATACCATTCGCATCAGTTACAAAGACTGTTTTTTCACCTTCGGTTGTAAATGCAACTTGGTTCGTAAATACATGAACACCCTTATCGATAGCTGGAATAAACGTATAGGTTTCTGGTAGTTGCGCGTCAAGGTCGTCACTGCTGAACGTTACAGTGCCATTGTAGTTCTCTACAATATAACCGTCAACATCACGGGCAATTAATACTAATGAGCTTTGAGTACCTTGAGCTTGAGGATCGGAAATATTGGTTACTAAGAAATTGTTAACAATTCGCGGAATGTTAGATGACGGTAATACAGACAATGACTGTACTGCATTAACCAAAAGTACATCTGGAGTAAGCGGTAATGTATCGCTTGCGGTGATTGTTCGGCCTCCATCAACTGTATCTTGGTAATAGAAGCTGGCAGTTGATGAGCCGTTTTGCATAGTGATACTACTCACATCCCAATCAACTTTAGAACTACCAAAGCGACCAGTCGCAGCGCTACTCGTTAAGAAGATTGTCTTATCGCCAGTAACCGGAACCGCGATACCATATTGGTTTTGTTGTTGAATGGTCAGAGCCGCAGATGGACTGTATTGGTCAACGCTTATTGGTTCGTTAAGATACACGAGTTGGGTCGGTTCCCCGTAACGAACCGTAACAGTACCTGTTTTAGTGACTGTTGCTGCACCAAATACACTTTGCCCAGGTAGCGTTTGCACTCCAACTGCACCTGTGTCGTTTCGGTAATAAAAGGCTGCCGATGTTTGACCTGCTGGCACTGTAAGTGTCAATTGGCTGGTGAAGTTACCATTACGCGTAGTTGAGTATTTGCCCGCACCGTTTGGCATGCCTAGGTATACTAGCTGTCCGCCGTTAGTAGCAGGAGTAAGCTGGTCGTTTGCATTTAATAGTTCCACGTTAATCGCATCAGTCACACCGCCACGTTCAAGCAACGCATTGCCAGGTGTAAACTTGAATGACTTCGGGTTACCAACGATTGCATTACCGGTTGCCGTAATCGGGTCAACAATGCTAACAGTACCATCTTGAGTATCGCTAACAGTCAGGCTGAATGGCCCAATAGTATTTTGCTTATAGGTAAATGAAGCATTTGATGCACCAGTTTGAATTGTAAATTGTCCGCCACCTGATGTTTCGCTGGTTGCATCTGAACGCACATATAGCGTTACGGGGCTTGTAGCGGTAACGACATTACCGAACTCATCATACAGTCCAACTCGGTACGTTCCCGGTACGCCAACTTCAAGTGTGGTTGGTGAATTAATGAATCGAATCTCTGCAATACCCGCAGCGACGAAACTAATATTATGTGCAGATTGTCCCAAACCGGCAGATTGCCCAGTAATAACAGCGACGCCAACTTCTGACTGACGGTAATTAATATTTGCTTGCGATTGCCACGCAGGAATCGTAATTTGAGTCGTGGCGTTGCCATCTGCGTCAAAGAATGAACCAGTTTGCCTATTTGAGGTAAAGTTCACTGCAGTATCGCTTGCTGCCACAACTGAAATACCATAGCCGTTTAATAGAGTTGCGGTTATTGGTACTAATGCACCAGTTTGTGAAGTCGTTGCACCCGTAATACCAACAGATGCCGCAGCGCCTTCAATATAATTCAATGTAGCACTTGTATCAGCCAGGCTTCCAACTGCATCAATCGAGTCATTTTGATCACGTGCGTACACGGTTACTTGGCCAGAAACATTATTCTTATAGTTAACAGTTTTCGAACTCTCCCCAACGTTGAAGCTGATCGCACCTGGTGTAAACTGCCCATCTGAAGTTGTTGCAAAGTATACAGTCGTACGCACCTTAGCAGGTGAAATGTCACCGTTTTGGTCAAGCAGGTTAATCGAGAGTGAACGAGTTTCGCCCTTCGTTAATGTTTCGCTTGGCACAACAAGTCCAACGCGAATTGGGAAATTGCTGTCAGTAATGGTTATTGTTTGTGATGCAGATGATAAACTATTCGCAGATATAGTTAAGCTACAGCTACCTTGAATCATTGCTTTGTAATAGAATGTGACGTCTGTACTACCAGCTGGCAATAGAACACCAGAAACTGGTTGCCAATCAACAGCATCTTCAGAGAACGTACCGGTTACGCAGGTTGAAGCGAAGTTAACGGTCGTATCGCTCGTCAGTGGCGATGCATTGTTGTACATGTCGCGAATTGCGACGTGCAGGTCTTCAGAAGGCTCGCCTTCACCAACTGTTTGTGACTGGGTAGTGTACACAAGTCGAGTTGGCGCTTCAGGTGTTACTGTAACTTGTTGCGTTGCTGGCGTAGCAACACCTGCCATAGTTACATTAATGCTTCGTGTCCCAGCTAAAGTATCTGAATAATAGAACGATCCTGATGATTCACCGTCAGCGATAGTTACAGTACTGATTGTTGTAGTGTCACCAGCGTTTAAAAAGAACTGGCCGCTAGCTATGCTAAGTTGTAGCTGCGTAGAGCCATTTTGAATTGCTGGCGTTCCATCAGCCTTGCGTAACTCTACAGTAACAATGCCCGTCTTCTCACCAGCCTTAATGGTTCGCGCCGGTGTAGTGAATGCTAATGTTTCAACAGCATAGCTTGTAATTGATACTTGTTGAGTAGCTGCGGCAATACCAGCAATCGTTGAAGTGATCGTACAGTTAGCAGGTGTAGAGTCTTTATAGTAGAACGTTGCATCACTAGAACCTGCCGGTACGTTAATTGCTGTAATATTCTGCCAGTTTGAGCTACTGAGTGAGAATGTGCCCGTGCCACAACTTGAAGTAAGTGTCACTGTTTTATCTGTTTCGAAAGTAGCATCGTTATTAAATGCATCACGAATAATCGCATGGATAGCCGTCGTAGGAGTATTAGGCGCTACAGATGCAGTTGGCGATTGGTACACAAGTTTTGTTGGCGCAGCAGCTTGTACGGTCAATGGTTGAGTCGTTGTTGTGCTTGTAGCACTAACCGTAGCAGTGATAGTTTTAGCACTAGCAATCTCTCCGTAATAATAGAATGAAGCCGTTGCTGCTCCTTGAGCTATTGCAACTGAGGTAATTGCAGCTGCCCCAGCATCGTTAGTTGCAACAAACTTACCGTCAACAATTCCAATATTTACGACAGTACCATTTTGAAGCGCAGGGCTACCGTCGGTTTGTCGGACTTCAATATCGATTTTATTAGAAACCACACCAGCAACGACTGTTTGTTGTGTAGAGGTAATAGCAATGCTTGCGATTGGTTGTCCACTAATAGCAAGGCGGGTCGTCGCATTGGCAATATCCGCATCAGGGTTATCGAGCGTTGCTTTGTCACTCGCGGTTAAGGTAAGTGGGCTGCCATAAAATACGGTTTCCTTTGCATAGAATTGCACGGAAGATTGGCCAGCTAAGATAGTGACGGGGTTTAAGTTCCACGGCCCAGTTGCAGAAGAACCAAAACGAGTCGTTGTTTGATCGCTATATGGATACACGTTCAAGTTTGCATCTTGAATGACGACATTTCCAAATACATCGTAGCTTGTGACAGTGAATGCACTTGATGCTGTATTGATTGCTGTTGAAGATGTAAGCGGAGTAATACCGAAGCTCGCGGTATCTGAAGATGTAATTTCGACTTGGTCGGGTGTTGCTGTCATACCTGCGCGGCTTGCACTTAAGGTACTCGTACCAGCAAGAGTGTCGCGGAAGTAGACTCGCTTTAAGCTTTGACCCTGGTTAATAGTTACCGAGCTCACCGGCGTGAATGGTGTTTGTGTCAGCGAGAATTCACCGCTTGGTGTTGAACTGCTGAGCCCAATGACAGTCGTTTCGACTGCAGGTGCTGCCAAGTTATTGCTATCAAGTAGTTGTACATCAACCGCAGTTGAATCCCCTGCTTCCATAGTTGATAAGATAGAATTCAAAGTAATTTTAGTAGGTAACGCTGTAACAATTTGTACTTCTTTAGTAGCATCTTCCAGGCGCACCGTTTCCGTCATTGGTCGACCATCTACAAAAGTAAGTGACGTGAAGTCAGTGCTCGTACTAATAGTTGTGTCGCTAAAGGCAATCGTTGCACCCGTCAGGCCTGATGGGATAGTAAATTCTGTCGGGCCTGCGACACCTGTTGTTGCGGTAGTCGGATAGAAGAATCGAGAAGTTGGCGTGTCGCTGTCGACACGGATAGTAACGTCCGAGTCTGTGCTGACGAGGTTACCGGCATCATCGAGAAGTTCTACGAGATAGTTAGACTTTTGACCACTCACCATTGCCTGCAAACCTGTGATGCGCATCTTTGTTGGCGGCGAAAGACCGGTGGTAATAGATTGGTTAGCGTTCAACCAGCCAAAGTCACCACCCGTTGCTTCACCCGCGTTGTCCATAGCTCGAACTGTTGTCGTATGCGCGGCTGAATCACGGAAGTATACGTTCACAGAAGACGAGCCGGCTTTAATAGTTGCGCCAACAGGCATTGAACCTGACCATGTGAGTCCGTCAGTACTAAATTCGCCCGTTGCAGAAGGAGAATATAGGAAGATTGACTTGTCGGCTGTCACAGGAATACTAATACCATTCGTATCTTGTGACTGAATAGTGATTGGTGAGCTAAAGTGCCCAGCGGTAACGCGTTGCTCGGGTGTAATAATAGCTAATTGGCTAATTGTTCCACTGTTCGGTGCTTGAACGGTAATAGAACATTGTTGGCCACGGGCAACCGCACTGTCGATGGAATCTTCTGCCACGACACAGTACTCACCTACACTACCCATAGTGACGCCGTTAGTGAATGTCTTAATGCCGTAATCGGTCGACTTCATTGTGTAGCTTGCAGGTACAGTTGCAGCCGGGTCGGTTGAGCTAAAGTTAATTGTGCCCGTGTAATCAGTTCGCTGGTTGCCATTCTTGTCAGTTACGCGAATAGTTACAGAGCTCGGTACGCCGGCTTTAATAGGGTCACTTACCCCTGTTACAGTGAATCGATATGGTGAGCTAATTGTAGCTACTTGGGTAAATGGTGTCATACCAGCAACGGTACCTGTGATAGTTGGCGTACCCGCGGTCGTATCTTTGTAGTAAACGTTAACCGAAGACTGACCAGCTGGAATAATAACGGATGTATATGTCCAGCGAGTTGCAATGTCTTCAGTAAGGTTTCGCGCAAAGGCGCCACCAGCTGATGTTGTCGCAAGCGTTACTGTGGTGGCTACCGGTGAAACGACAAGCTGGCCACTAGCATTACGAGCAGTAATAGTTAATGTACCAGCCTCTTCTTTAGATAAGTTCAAAGCAGTATTTGTGAATGCATATGATTGCGCATTATACGTGTAGCTATTAGCTAGTGTTACCGTATTGTTATACGTACCAGAAACGGTTACATCTTTAACGCCAATCGTTCCAGCAGGCGCTACAGCTGTCAATGTCGTGCTATTCACATAAGCAACACTTGTTGCGAGTACTCCACCAACTCGAACTTGATACCACGTTGCTCCATCTGGATTATTCACAAAGCCAGTACCGGTAACTGTAATAGTCGTTCCACCTCCCATTGGGCCAGCTACCGGTGAAACTGATGATAATGTTGGATCAGCAAGTCTATAGGTGAAAGCATTTGTTAAAGTTGACGTCATCCCGTAATCATCTTCAACGGTAACGTTAAATACGCCCGGTTTTGCAACGGCAGGAGTAACAAATGTTAATGTCGTACCGTTTATTACTGTAACCGACGGTGAGTAATCGCCACCTATCTTAACCTTCAAATTGCCACTAAAGCTTGAGCCAGTGAGGGTAACAGTATCTCCACCCGAAACTAGTCCAGTACTCGGCGCAATACTTGACGCGACAGGGGCCGCTGCATAAGTATAGGCGCTGGTCTTAGCCACGACCTGATCATCATAGCTCGTAGCTACGACATTCGTAACGCCGGCAGTATGAGCAGGAGTTACGGCGGTCATTTGAGTTGGTGAAAGAATCTGCACATTGGTTGCCAAACTACCGCCGAAACTAACGGTCATTACTTTCGTAGTAGCAACAGTTGTCACTGCTACAGATGTAAGCGAGTCGACAGTAGCGCTGTTACCTAATTGCCCGACACTGTTCGATCCCCAACAATATGCTTGGTTATCAGAAGCTTGTGCGCAGCTATGGTATCTACTGTTACTTATACTTGTGATAGTCTTACCAACAAGCGCACCGTCAGTATGAACTAAGGTCGGTGATGTTACAGCTGTCTGGTTACCGGTACCCAGTTGTCCATTATTGTTTTGGCCCCAACAATATGCTTTGTTTTCAGTAGTTATAACACAAGCATTAAAGTCACCCATTGTAAGAGAAGCGACTGTTTTACCGTTTAAATCTCCACTCGTAGTAATAGGGTTTGGTATATAAGGGTTGACGATTGATGGATTGCCAAGCTTTCCATCAGTAGCATCACCCCAACAATACACAAGGTTTTCGGTTGATAGACCACAAGTAGTGTACCAACCTGTTTCAATGGATTTAAGCGTCTTGCCACTGAGCGCGCCGCTTGTTGATATAGGTGTAGGGGTAACTGTGCTTGCGCCACCACTATTCCCCAGTTGACCGTAGTCGTTGTTACCCCAACAGTATGTTACGTCATCAGATGCGATGATACAGCTATGGTACATTTTAGAACTCATAGATTTAACCGTTTTACCGGTAAGCGCACCACTCATAGTTACAGCGACAGGACTTGTTGCGGTTGCGGTACTACCATTACCTAGCTGTCCCCTGCTGTTATATCCCCAACAGTACGCCTTGTCATCGGATGCAATGACACAGGTATGAATATAGCCAGCTTGGATTGATTTAACCGTTTTACCAGCAAGAACACCACTAAGCGTCACGGCGACCGGAACGCGTGACATGTTGGTTGAGCTATTGCCTAACTGGCCATAAGCATTTGAGCCCCAACAGTAAGGTAGATCATCGGAAGCGATAACACATGTATGGTCATTTGAAGCCGATATAGTCTTGATTGTTTTACCAGCAAGTACACCTGTATTTGTAACTGCTACAGGCACCGATGAGTTTGTGCCGCCACTATTACCAAGTTCGCCGCTTGAATTTATGCCCCAACAATACGCTTGTTGTTCGTAAATACCACAGGTGTGCTGTTCACCACTGCTAACTTTTGACAATTGCCTCGCACCGGCAAAAAAATTCGTACCAGTAAATGCCACAGTTTGGCCACCGGCAGTCGGTCCACCAGTTGGATTTAAAGCAGAAATTGTCATTGGCGCATTTTGATACGTAAAGCCACTTAAAAGTGTACTAGTCTGCCCGTATGAATCTGTAATAATGATATCTACAGCACCGGCAACACTCACAGCTGGAGCGGTAAAAGTAAGCGTTGTACTATTAATAATAGAAATATTTGTTGCGTCATTTGCGCCGACCTTTACACTCGTAACGTTATTAAAGAATGATCCAGTCAGTGTGATTGTATCGCCACCAGCTTTCGGCGCTTTATTAGGTGAAACAGAAGAAATTGAAGGTGTTGCACCATAAGTGTAGCTATTCACCGCAGTGACAGTTGTATTATCATAGCGACTCACGCTTGTATCTGTGGCGCCAGCAGCATGTGCGGGAATAGTTGCCGTCAGCGAAGTGTCACTAATACGTTGTACATTCGTTGTCGCAATACCACCCATCGTGACAGTTGGTTCATTTGAACTAACTTGCGTTACAGCGTTTGGTACGTTTGATGCTGTTGTTGAACCATTACCCAACTGACCACTTGTACCAGCGCCCCAACAGAAAGATTTATTGCTGGTTGTGACCGCACAGGCGAACGTAACACCGAATGATACTGAACGAATTGATTTATTTGCTAGTGCACCTGATGTACTCACAGCGACAGGTACGTTAGAGTTTACTGCAGTGCCAATACCGAGCTGTCCTGCCGTATTAGCACCCCAACAGTATGCCTTGTTATCTGAAGCTACAGAACATGAACCATTTCCACCTAATTCTATTTTTTTAATCGTCTTTGACGTCAACGCTCCACCGACGACTACTGCAGTTGGAACACTTACATCGGCATTGTCCCCTGTCCCCATCTGGCCAACATTGTTATCACCCCAACAATACGGTAAGTCATCTGAAGCAATCGCACAGGCATGACTTGTACCGGCTGAAATTGATTTGATAGTTTTTCCAGCAAATGCTCCTGTCTTTACAACCGCTATAGGTGTGTAAGATAAATTCGTATTGCCTGTGCCAAGTTGACCTGAAGTATTTGTTCCCCAACAATACACTTGGTCATCAGACGCAATGACACAAGTACTTATACTGGACGCACTAATTGACTTAATAGTTTTACCGGTCAGCGCACCGGTGGCAACTGCCACGGGTATAGAAGATTGGCTGGTAGTACTCGTCCCTAGCTGCCCAGAACCATTATTCCCCCAGCAGTACGCCTTGTCATCGGATGCGATAGCACAGGTATAAGAGTCGCCAGCTGAAATCGATTTAATTGTTTTTCCGGCGAGAGCACCGGCCTTACTCACGGCAACAGGAGCGTTGCCATTTGATGTTGACGCGTTTCCTAGTTGGCCATTCGTACCAATTCCCCAACAGTACGCCTGGTCATCCGAAGCAATGGCACAGGTATGGCTTCCTCCTGCATCAATTTGTTTAATTGTCTTACCAGCAAGAACACCCGTCTTAGTAACCGCCACAGGTACAGTCGATCCTGCAGTTCCGCTTCCTAGCCTATTTGCCAGACCCCAACAATATGCATCACCGTTATACACACCACAAGCGAAGTTACTACCTGCGGTTATTTGTGAGATGTCTTTGATACCGATGGTAAAGTTAGTACCCGTTATAGTGACTGCGCCACCGCCAGTGATAGGTCCGCTATCTGGCGAAACGCTAAATATTGTCATTGCGATGTCAGTGTAGTTAAAATAAGATGAATCTGACTGCTGACCCATCGCATCCTCTACAATCACCTCTACATTACGACCTGATGTTTGGGTAGGTGTAATAAATGTAATTATAGTATCGCTCACTAAATTTACAGAACTAAGATAAGCATCGTCCAAGCGAATTTTAGTGCTTGCATCAAAACCAGTTCCCGTAATCGTAACAGTATCTCCACCAGCTACAGATCCAGTGCTCGGAGTCAAATTTGATATTGCTGGAGGTGCTATATAGGTATAACCGTTTGCAAGAGTTGCTGTTTGACTATCGTACTGTGTAATCGAAACGTTCTTAGACCCAGAAGTGCTAAATGGAGTATTGGCAGTAATTGATGTTGACGAAACAAGCTGAGGATTAGATGCAGATATACCGCCAATAGTTACGATTAGTGTTGCCTTGGTCATTACGTTTGACGCTACCGCTGTTAAAACGTTGGTTACAGTCCCATCGCCGAGTTGACCGTAGGCGTTAGCACCCCAGCAATACGATTGATTATTCGATGCAACTACACAAGTGTGGTTTATACCTGCTTCTACAGAAAGAAGGGAAAGTCCTGTCAATGCGCCAGTGCGAGTTACTACCACTGGTGCATTAGCTGCTACCGAGCTGTTATTACCAAGCTGACCAACTGAGTTAATGCCCCAACAGTATCCGTTATTATCAGAAGCAACACCACAGGTGTACGAGCTACTTATGCTCAATGACAATAGTGTTTTGCCTGCAAGGGCACCAGCCATATTCACACCAATAGGTATAGTCGAAGCGGTATTAGTTCCCGTTCCTAAAAACGCACCAGAACCCCAACAATATGCCCGTCCTTCGGTGGTGATCGTACAACTATGACTTGTGCCGGTTGCTATTGATACGAGCGTTTTGCCATTTAATACACCTGATGTATCCGTAGCGACCGGTACACTAGACGCTGTAGTTGTGCCGTTTCCAGTTTGACCCATATCGTTTCTTCCCCAGCAAAATGCCAATCCATCTGTCGTAACAGCACATGTACTATCAGTACCTGTCGATATTTGTTTGACTGATTTTCCACTCAAAGCACCTGCAGTTACTACGGCAACAGGAACCAAAGAGTCTGTCGTATTACCGTTGCCTAGTTGACCATAGAAGTTACGTCCCCAACAATATGCATTGTTGTCTGATGCAACCAGACAAGTACGCGCCACTCCAATATCAACAGAGAGGACTGTTTTATTAATCAGGGCGCCACTCATAACAACAGCCGTTGGTACACGTGCAGTAGTAGTTGTATTGTCGCCAATTTGCCCATATTGATTCTGACCCCAGCAGAATAATTTTCCTTCTGAAGTAATTGCACATGAGCTATTTGATCCTGCAGACACAGATACAACTGTTTTACCTTTTAACACTCCTGACGTATCTACAGCAACAGGAGTGAGTGAGTTAACGAGCGTATTGTTACCTAATTGACCAGTGTTATTATAGCCCCAACAGTAGACAGCTCCTTCGTATAAGCCACACGTATGGTAATCACCTTCTGCTATATTGGTCAGTTGTTTTTTACCTAACGAAAAGTTAGAGCCTGTGAGACTTATTGATTGGCCGCCCGCGGCCGCCCCTTGGTTTGGTGTGATGCCTGACAACGAAGGCGCTAGCTCATAAAAGTACAATCCCGACTGAAGGTTAAAACGTTGTCCATCTGCATTAACAACCGTGACTCGTTTTGCGCCGACCACAGTTGCAACAGATGTAAATGTAATAGTCTGAGCATCAACGTAAGCGCTTGTTGTAGATATGCCATTAATTTCAACAGTCGATGTAGGTTCAAATCCAGTACCAATAATGGTTACCGTATCGCCGCCTACGGATGGAACCGATGAAGGCGTGGTGCCTGTGACCACCGGCGCCGCTAAAGCCTGCGCTGGGTGTGAAAAAATACTCACCGCTAGTACACTAAAAATGAACAAGAATGCAGCAACTACTGCGTTTCTTGTCATTCTGACGTACCGTTGCTTTATATTCCTTATCACCCCTGGCCTTCACTAATAAATTTATAAACGTCCGCTAGTAATTGTAGCTAGCTATTCAATCGTTCGATTGCAGCTTTCGCTGCTGTGTTCTCTGCATCGTGTGACAATATCTCTTCGTATGTCTTCTTCGCGTTCGCCACATCCTTCGCTTGCTCATATGCCACTGCGAGGAGTTGCTGAAGCTGTGTATTGTCCGGTAACTCTTTGAGCCCTGCTTGATATGTTGCAATTGCATCTTGAGGCTTGTTCTTGCTGTAGAGTTGAACGTTCGCCAAGTTCGAGTAAGTGTTCAGAGATTTCGGTGCTAACTCGATTGATTTCTTGTACGTTTCAATCGCTTTATCAACTTGCCCTAAATCGCGATACGTATTTGCAAGATTATTAAGTACAACTGCATCTTTTTTATCTAACTTCGAAGCTTCTTCATATTGTTTCTTAGCGCCGTCAAGGTCGCCAGTTGCATAGAGCGCAACACCATAGTTCTTCCGCGCAGTAGCATCCTTGGGGGATTTATCGACTGATTCTTTCAGTTCTGGGAGCTTTTGCTGATATTCCAAACCAATTTGCGTTTGTTTAACTTCGGTCGGCTCTTTTTTCGACACTACAGCTAACACGATAGAGCCTACGGCAAACAACAAAATAACACCAACAATAATAATGGCTACAATTTTATTTTTACTGGCCCAGCTTGCGACCGATTTCACTATGCTACTAATGTTGTTCAAAAGCACTCGCAGTGCACGGGAAACACCATTCCCTCGTGAATTTTTTACCTTCATATACCCCCAATGTATTGGCACTATTCTACCAAAAAACATACCCCTTATGCAAGGGGTAGAGGTTGTGGTTAAAACCTGTTCTCTCAGGTTCTACAAAGCTAAGCTTTTCCGCCTTGGTTTAAAATATTTTTGTTAATAACACCGCCATCTTCATTAATTTCGTAAATGACAACTTCACCAGTGCCAATTTCGAGTTCATGGACGTTTTCGTCGTCGATTTCATCCAAATGTTTCATTAACGCACGAAGTGAATTACCGTGTGCCGCAACAATAATGTTCTTACCTTCTTTGAGATATTCAAGAATCTGCTCTTCGTAGTAAGGGAGTACCCGGGCATGGACATCTTTTAAGGTTTCGCCATTCGGCACGGGGTGATCCCAGTTACGGCGAAGCTTCATAAACTCTTCATCACCAATTTGATCTTTAATTTCCCACTTATTTTTGGCTTGGTAATCACCGTAGTGACGTTCATCTAAGGCGTTGTGCCGTACTGTTTCTAGATCAACGTTATTTAAAGCACCTTTAATTTCGTCCAGTGTTTGGTGAGTACGACTTAACGACGAAGTGTGCGCCTTATGTAGCGTAATATCGTGCAGGTGCTCTGCGGCCTTCCGAGCTTCAGCTTTTCCTTGCTCGGTTAGCGAGACATCTTCTTGACCTGTCCAAAGGCCAAGCGCGTTCCATTCAGATTGCCCGTGTCGTACTAATACTAAATATGCCATTATTAACCTCTCTTAAGTGCATTACGACCAGCAAACACAGCACCTTCGCCAAGTTCTTCTTCGATACGAAGCAGTTCATTGTACTTCGCAACGCGGTCAGTCCGTGAAAGACTACCGGTTTTAATTTGACCAGTGTTTAAGCCAACTGCCAAGTGGGCAATTGTTGTGTCTTCAGTTTCGCCTGAGCGGTGCGACATAACGGCAGTCCAGCCAGCATCGTGGGCCATCTTTACAGCTGCGATCGTTTCAGTCAACGAACCAATTTGGTTTACCTTAACTAAAATTGAATTGGCCGCTTTTTCTTCAATACCGCGCTTCAAGAATTCAGTATTCGTAACGAGTAGGTCGTCCCCTACCAATTGCAATGAATCGCCAAGTTCAGTAGTGAGCGTTGCCCAGCCAGCCCAGTCATCTTCAGCTAGTCCATCTTCGATTGAACGAATTGGGAAACGATCAGCAAGGTCTTTATAGAATGCGGTCATTTCTTCACTATTCAGTTTCTTGCCTTCGGTATTAAGAACATACAAACCATCTTCAAGCAGTTCTGAGCTTGCAACGTCAAGTGCGAGTACTACGTCTTCGCCAAGCGTGTAGCCTGCTTTTGCAGTCGCTTCAGCAATAAGTTCAAGGGCTTCTGCATTACCGTTCTTTACAGCTGGCGCGTAGCCACCTTCGTCACCAACAGTTGTTCCATAACCTTTTTCGTGCAGTACCTTGCCAAGCGCTTGGAAGATTTCTGCACCGATTTGAATACAGTGGCTAAAGCTCGAAGCTCCGACGGGCATAATCATGAATTCTTGAATGTCAGTACTACCAGCAGCGTGCTTACCACCGTTAATAATATTCATCATTGGAAGTGGTAATGTGAATTCTGTGTTACCGGCAAGGGTCGCAACGTAGCGATATAAAGGAAGTTTCTGGTCAAGTGCAGCAGCTTTTGCAACTGCCAATGACACAGCTAAAATAGCGTTCGCACCAAAACGAGCTTTGTTTGGCGTGCCATCAAGGTCAATCATAATTTGGTCGATGCCAGCTTGGTCGGAAACTTCTTTACCAATAAGTGCTTCACGGATTTCGGTATTAACGAAAGCAACAGCCCTCAAAACACCTTTACCGCCATACGCTTGGTCGCCATCGCGAAGCTCAATTGCTTCGTGCGAACCAGTACTTGCACCAGAGGGTACAGCAGCGCGGCCAAGTGTGCCATTGTCAAGAATCACGTCAGCCTCAACGGTAGGATTACCTCGGCTATCTAAAATTTGTCGGGCTTTAATATCAGCAATAATCATTAGGTTCTCCTTATTTACAACCTTCTTATTATACGCCCAATTTCGCTACCGCCCCATATCTGAGTAAATGAACGTATGAAAAAGGGCCCCATTTCTGGGGCCCGGCACCGAGTTAACGGTGTTTACTTCACATCTTCGAGGGATCCTTAAACAAACGGTACATGTTGACCAGCGCAAGGCTAATACCGGTGAGTCCGCCAACAATGACGATGAGCCCGGCAACGACCAGCGCGATAATTACATCGCGTGTAACTGCCAAGACAATGAGGCCTGTGATACCGCCAAGTGCCGAGCTTCCAGCCATAATGGCGATTGCAATAATATGACGTTTCATTTCAAATCCTAACTAGGAATGTAGCGATTGTTTAAGAATAGGTTCACCTCTGCTCTCTCGAGAACGAGGTGCAAATGTGGAGTTACTATACCAACTATTTTTAGTAACGTCAATTAGCTCGGGATGTCCGTTCGATTGTTCACACGAGGCTCATAGGCATAATCGTCCCGTAATAAATTCACACTTCTTGCACCGCTCATTTTTTTCACAATCTTCGCAAAGGCATGTGTTCCATAATTTAATGGCGATTTCATATCTTTATCTTCAAGCAGAGCAAGCCGCTGTTCGGTTGTTATGCCCGTATCGCTCAAGTACTCGGCCCACTCTTCCGCGGCAATCTGGCGGGCTTCAGGTGTGTCGATAGGAAGCAATGTTACATCAAACTGTTCTTGATTCTGCGGCCGTTGCATAGCGACATTTAGTAAGCCTGCTTGCTCTATATTAATTCGCACATACGAAATGTCGAGTGGTTCATTTGTTGATGACGAAATGAACTCACCCATTGCTATTCGCTTACTTCGTCAAATGCTTTTGCAACACTTGGGCTGTTAGTTGTCAGCCTTTTAATAGATAAGTCAGTCGCTTTGTTATTTGCTAAACGAAGATTGTTGTCTGATTTCAGCAAGTTATCTTTTACTTTATTCAAGTGGTCGATCGTCTTATCAATTTCATCAATAGCTTTAGAGAACTGGTCAGATGCTAAGTTGTAGTTTCGACCGAACGCTTCTTTAAATGCATTCATATTGTTTTCAAAGTTCGATACATCAATATTTTGGTTATTAAGTATGTGAATTTCTTTGCGAAGCTCTTGCGACTTCATGTTGCCTTGGCGCAAGAAACCAATAGTCGTAATAAAGTGCTGTGGTCGAATTGAATACATGTTTGGGTAATCGTGAACAGTCACAATGTCGTCGTAATATTCGTTATCTTTTTCAAGCAAACTTACAAGAACTGCGAATTCACAGCCTTTTTCTTTGCGGTCTTTATCGAGCTCTTTAAAGAAGTCTTTGTTTTTATGTTTAGTGGCAGTGCTATCGTCTTCATTTTTCATCTCAAACATAATAGAAAGAATTTCGTTACCATTCTCATCGTTCTCTCGGTAAATATAATCACCCTTAGAGCCGGTTGCTGAAACCTTATTGTCCTTGGTGAATTCAGCATTAGGAAATGCGAACGGGCGAATACGATTAAACTCATTTTCACAGTGCAATTCCAGTGACTCACCTATCATTTTGGTGCTCATCTTAGAACGCATTTCTTTTAATGAAACCAGGGCAGTTTCACTTGAACGAAGTTGCTCTTTTAGCTTCTCTTCGTCGAGTTCTTTTTTGTGCTTAATTTCATTAATTTCAGTTTCTTTGTCAGTAAGCTTTTGACGATAGTTTTCTTCAATAACCCGTTGGTCTTGCAGCGCCTTCAACTTAACTTCAGAAGTCGTTTGCGTTGCAATGGTTTCGAGCTTCGAATTAAGCGCAGCAATTTCTTGTTCTTTTTTAGAAATAGCATCTTTTGAGCGATCAATAATTTCTTGCTCTTTCAAACGGGCTTCAAGTGCTTTTTCGCGTTCAATCGCCTGCTTCTCTTTATTCAACTGGGCGTTAAACTCGTCCATCTTAATAGAATTTACGACGTTTTTAATAGTCGCCTTATCAATATCGGTTTCATGAATCGATGTCAGGTCAACTAAATCACCCTTCTGGGCGTCTTCCTGGAGGATGAGCGTGTTTTCATCCTGAATAGATACTTTGATTGTCTTCATAATTACTCTTACTATAGCAAAGTTCTGAAGCAAAGGTAGGACAGACTAGACATAGTTATCCAATAAATCTGATATTGCCAGTGATTCTTTCACCTTTTTAAACTCACCATCGAGAGGCGATTCATATGGAATAAAGAAACCTTGATCTACCCGTACTTCGCGGCCATCTGGCATAGCCAGTTCGAGTGTCTTATTCGGGAGCCAATAGTTATTTTCAAGCTTAGAAGGTGTCGTATTATTCGTATATGGCAATAAGTCGCGCGTATAGTACCTTACTTCAAGCGCAAGCCTCCCTAGAGTCCACTGCAAGTTCTCAACTTGAACAAGCGCCCGATATGCGTCAGGATAGCCGGTGCGATTGGGCAAGCCTAAAAAATAAAATTCATTCGTTTGCAGTTTTTCAGAAGCCAGACGTTTCGGTTCGTACGCTTCGTATTCTTCCATTGACCATACTGACGTGTATAGACCCATAAGTACTCCTTACGAATAGACGTTTTGCGTCGTAACGGAAGACTTTTTCATCCACTTGCCACCCTCTTGATAGGCTAGAATGTCACCTTCTTCTATATAGAGAAGGTCGCTTCCATCAGTCGAAACAGTATAGACCCAACCGCCTTCTTGTTTTTCTTCGGCGTTGATAATTTGAGCGAATGCGTTCTGGCCCTCGATGATAACCCATTGAAGCGGCTGATATTTTGGCAATGAAATCATGGAGTCTCCCAACTAACTATTTGTACTAGTATACTCAATTAAAATACACTCGCCAACAATTGTCGACGAGTGTATTTTGTATTGGATGTTCTATTAGAACATGTCAGGTTTTGATTTAACAATTCCACCAGCAAGTGCTTCAGCACCGCCTGAGATTTGAACAAGAGCTTCGTTCTCTAGTTCGTATGCTTTTTCAAAGTTACCAGCCTTGTACTCGACTGCAGCTTGGTTAAGCAAGTCTTCGTGAGCGCTAAGTGCATCGTAGAGTGTATCTACAGGTAAGCTAGGGATAACACTATTAAATACAGTTGCTACTTTACGGAGTTCAGCACGAAGTGCAGTTAGTGAAGTTGCTTGTGCCATTGTGTCACCATCAGCTACAGCTTGTGCGTAGTTGTTTGATTGAGTAATGTGCTCAACAAATGGTGTTGTGATAGCAGTTTGTGCATCGTCACCGTAAATACCACCAACGGCTGTTGCGATTGCTACGGCGTTCGCAGTTTGTGCTGCTTTGGCACCATCAATCTTTTGTTGTGATGCACCGTCAACAATGTTTCGGGTCACAATAAGGCTCGATGTTACGTGTTCACGAAGTAAACCGTTCAAAGCAACTCGTAAGTCAGCTTGTTTTACTGTTTGCCCTGTTGATGCAGTTTCGTCTGAATCCATGTCTTTCATGTTGTTGCCAATCATGTATCCACCAAGAATACCAAGTCCTAGTGCAATTACGACTGCGACAACCGTTGCGATTTTGAATCTATTTGATTCCATATGTTCTCCTTAATAATTGGTTACTCACAAAGAATAGCAGCTAGTGTGCAATGGAATTGTAAGATAGATTACAGACTTTTTTCAATAAATCAACTAGTTTTGCGTTAACAAACCAGGTATCAGCGCCTCTTTGTATTTATACTCTCGTTTGGGTGCCCTATCACCACCGTCTTCTAAAAGCTGCATCAACGTATTACCTTTAGGTGTTACTTGGTATACGCGGTCATCGGCAAGACGTCGTGCCTCAAGCCCAGGAATAAATTCATCGAGCCCTGCGTAATCATACGCTTCGGCCATGGTTACAGCCCTTAATACTTTTTCACCGAGCAGTTTATCTAAGGGGTGCTTGTCTAATGTCATAAGGTGTTTCATGTTGTACATCTCAACGTAACCCGTTGGAGTTTTAGTTTCTTCAGCATTCTTCTTTATCTCTTCTGGCATAAAGCTCCATAGAACACCTTTAGAAACCAATGCTAAGTTGTACCCTATATCACTTTTAGGGAATTCTTGAGGCCGAGTTGCATCGAAAGCTATCATGCCGGCACTATGCGCCTCTTCGTACATCATTTGACCCGTTTCCATATTAACGTACGCCAATTTTGGAGCAATAATTGCGCCATCAATAAGGCCAGCTACAATTTCGCCCGATTGTACGGATTTAAGGCCGTCCCGCATACCGTATTGCGCAACCGCAGCGGCAGTAATGATACCCTTTAAAACAGCGCCCGCTGCTTTGTCCGACAAGGTACGTTTCGTCTTTTTAAATTCTTTACGTTCAGATAGGTCGGGTGGATTTATCGATTCATTACTCATAAGGTTTGTATTATAAAACCATCTCTATTCGAGTTCAAGCTTAAGCCGTTAGCGCGCAGCCCATAAATGATCGATGGCGTTTACCATACCGATAGCGAGCTCGAGCACTTCTTTAGAATCGTCAAAGGTCAACAACTCGCTTGCATTATCAATTGGCGCCCATATATTCACAAAATCTTCGCCTTCTTGCAGATTAGGTACAGGCTCTTCGTCGTTAATTAAATTCATGAGGTAATAGGTTACAGTTTTACGAAATCGGGTTCCGTCTTGCGCTTCAAACTCAAAGGTATAATCACCAATAAAATGTACAATTTCAACGCTATAGCCGGTTTCTTCTTTTACTTCACGAATGGCCGTAAATTCTTTTGTTTCTCCATCGTCGATAGTACCTTTGGGGAATGCGTAACTATTTCTTGATGCAGAATAAATAAGAAGTACATTACCGTCTTTAATGATAACGCCACCAGCTGAAGGAGTATGTAGTTTTATATTCATAAATTACTTACAAGTGAACCGTATAGTTCGCTAAATTCTTCCTCCTCGACGGAGCCCACTCCGCTAAATACTCTCGATTCAGTTGATGCGAACTCCCGCACCAATGCAGACACATCTTCGCTCGTGATTGAATTCAGTAAATCTATTTTTTCTTGTGCAGTTGTTAATATATCAAGTCCAAAATAATCATCTGCGTACATATACAGCAAGTCTTGTGTTGTCTGACCATTCTTTTTTGATTGGCCAACCAACAAAGCTTTCGCTTTTTGAATTTCAAGGTCGTTGGCACCATTCGTTGATACGTCTTTTAAAGCTTCGCTCATTAGCGTAAAGAATTCAGTCGCGTTTGGGTAGCTAATTGGCGTGTCAAATGCCCATATCGTCTGTGTTTTTAATGCCTCTGTATAGCCACGCATGCTATAGCAAAGCCCAGCGTCCCTAGCCTTGCCAAGAATACGCGAATCCCAAGTATTGCAAAATATATTATTAATTATCTGCATCGCCGCTACTTCCTTGGCAGTAAGTTGTCGAGGAATTGCCATAGCAAAGCTCGTAAACAAGTTCTCAAGTGCCGGACGTTGTTCATAGCAATACATGTCATTTGTAATAGGAACCGTTGCTGGGCCGCTTAAACGTTGCCCTGCAGGTAGGCTACTTGAACCGAACAGCTCAAGTACAGAATCCTTAACATCCTTCATGTCGGCTACAACTATGAAGCTGAGGTTATTAATCGTATACGCATTCTTGTAGTATGCTTCAACTTGTTCCAGTGTGACACTCGCCGCTTCAGCCATAGCTTCTTTAGATGTTTGCCATGCGCCATCACTTAATGTCTTTCGTGACAGTGCATTCGCCAGACGCGTGTAGTCTGACACTCTTTGGCGCATTTCTTCTAGCACGTTGCCTGATTCGCTTTTTAAAATCTTCTCGTTGAGCTTTGGGTTTTCGGCTGCGCTTAAACGTAACTTTAAGATTCTTAATAATTCGTCAGATGTACAGTCGCCAACATGGCTCACGCCAAACTCGCCGGTGAATGCATTACGCCACGCACCATTCTTTTGAATTTCTTGTACGAAGTCCGATTTCTTAGGATACTTCGGGTCATTCGGACCAGCTTCAACCATATGCTCGAGTGTATGAGCAACTTGGAAAGGATAGGCTCTGGTTAGCTCGTCCGAACCTGACCTAAATTGAATGCTATATGCAGCAACAGGTGCGCCCGGAGTATCAACAAGCAAACCCCGTGCGCCATTTGCAAGTTGTACAGTTTCAAGTGTATGAGATATCGCCATAGTTATAAGGTTATAATACCATTACTCGGTTAATCCTAATTGCGCCATTACTTCATCAGGGTCATCGCCTTCTTCGAGAATCATGCCATAAACAGTACCAATGAAATCTTCATAGTCGATATCGTCATCTACTAAGTCGCGCAGATACTCACGGTTTTGGGTTGAAACGTGTCCGCGTAATTTTAAAATAATTTCTCGCGGAGAGTTACCAATTTCTTTGGTTTTTTCATCCAACTCTTCAGCAATAGAGTCAATAACATCATTTAATTTATTACGAATTGCGAATATTGCTGCGGAGTCGATATCTTCAAGGTATCGCAGCTCATTGCCGACCGTTTCAAAGATAATAGCTTTATCGACCATAATATCAAATTGCACCCTAAATCGCTTAGTTGGATTATCGGGAGTTTCCTCGAGTGAATCTACAAACGTTTCAGCTAACAAAGCTCTCACTGCCCAGGCTTGTTCAAGATCTGCAGGATTAGTAGCTTCGTTTGTCAGCATATCGACAATCACTGCATTCACTCGGTCGAGATCGTACGAAAATCGCTCACCAGCGGCTGGTTCTCGTTCAGGAGTTGGAATAATGGGTTCAGTAGGTTCCATGTAGCTTACTTCCAGATAGAGCCGAGAACGACGCTGGAGATCCATGCTACGATACCTGCTCCAATGTTTAGTCCGTTAAAATCTATCACAGCTCAACTCCTTATTTATGATTACAGTATAGCAAAAAGCAAATAGCCCCAACGCATCAACGCGGGGCTACTTACTAGCTGCGGATGTGTTGGGGCTTAATTAATTTTGAACAGACGTTAGGCTGAGTACTCCGCGAGCTCGAGACGAGTACGAATGTTCTCGACATAGCGCTTCGCTGAAGCAGCATTGTGAATTCTTTCTTCCGCATCGTACTTAACTGAATGGCTCAGGTCGATGAGGCCACGCAATAGAATACCGAGATGAAACGGACGCGCAGCGAGCAGCGCGACAATGTCATCCTTAGTCAACCATCGAAACCCGAATGTTTTCGTAAAGTTAGCCGGATACTCGTAGTCTCCGACCATCAACAGAAACTTACCTGCCCGAGTCATATACAACTCGCAGCGAACAGGAACTGTCGCCATCTTCGTTTCAAACGAATTCGCATCAGCTACTAGCTCTTCTTTGTACATGAACTCCCAGAAATTCTCCCAGTTCTCAGTCATTTCCGGAAAAGCTTGAATAGTACTAGTGACTTTCACCACGCGTACATTCTGGAGGGTGGCATCGATGCGCGCATCCATTTTCAGCCAAGGTGACTGATTCATTTCAGAGATTGTTTTGTATTTCAAAAGCTTGAACAGATCACGGTCGTCTTTAATGTATTTGAACGCATCATTGAAGACATCGAAAGCTTCTTCTGGTGTCAGCAGGGGCATCACCGATGCTCTCCCCAGGACAGCCAGGACGTTCTTACTCATGACGGGCTTACCCATTGTCATATTCCATTCTGTAAAGGTACACTCCGGACGTATCCATTGAAGTGTGTTGAGCTATTCAACTAGAATATTTTAACATGTTTTTGAATAATAATCAAATGACCAATGTATCCAAATCCGCATGGACGGCGTCGTAGAGTGCCTTACTTAGGTACGAGCACTGGAATTATCTTGAGCTACATAAGCTACCAACGCCTGCGATACGTTTATGATAATAGGAAGGTTAAATCACGGTTATTAAGTAAGCCTTGGAAAGAATTTATTAACCCGACTAAGGATAACTAAGTCTAGTCCCTATCTGTTTCGACTCTAGGTCCGAATGAAAAGTAGTCCTCGCGCGGATCAACGAAATCGCTGTTATCACGTGGCATAATTTCGTAATCCCCAATGAATGGGTCTTTCCAACCCTCTAGGCCGTCAGCTGTAGTGGGCGTATGGAATTGAAGCGGCGCAATCTTATCGAGTGCACTGCGAACTGCATACCCACCAAACTCTTCAACGAGCTTTGCAAGTCGCGCTTTAACATTATCGGCAATTTCAGGCGTAGTTTCTTCATCTACGGATGGTAGGTTTAACGAACCTATACGAATAATGTTCTTTCTACCACTCTCTGCTGTTGCCACTACGTGAGTGTCGTCATAGGGACTAATCTCGTACCCGGGAGTTTTTTGATTGCCACTTACATTTTCTATATTCATACAGTGAGTATAGCAAGGTTAATCCAGTATTTCATTCGCTTTGCTTCACTCCGGACTGTATTTCGCGCCAACGCAAATCACCCTTGCACATTACATCCTCAGCCGCGGCTACTACTACTTGGTTAGTAAATTCCGGGTAGCCTTCCACCTCCAACGGAGCATCCGTAGTTAAGGTCAGGCATAAATAGCCTCTTTCGGTATTTTTAACATAAAAAATGTGCGTATCGCTAGCCCTGATAGCATCGTTCGGCAACCATCCATTTGCGGTAAAAGATTCCATAAGTGATGCTTTGATTGGAGTGAGCGATGTTGAATAACCGTACGAGGCTGTTCGGCGGCAATACACAATGCCGTCATACGCCCTGTTGCAACCACTATCGTCGCTATATTTGGTTAAATTTTCATTCGGCAGGTTTAGCGCAGAAAGTTCGGATTGTATCTTCACCATTAACGGCGACGGCTGATCTGAGTGCCACCTAGCAATTAAAGTAGCAACGAAAATAACAATCAGTATGGCCAACAAGGCAATCAATAATACAGCTTTGTCAGAAAGTTTGTTTTTAGTCTTTTTTTGGACCTTTTTCTTCATATAGGCTTATCATAACAAATAATATGCATACGTAGTCAATTCATGCTTATGTTATTATGAAAATAACTTTAAATGATTGGTTAAAAATATGACAAAAAAACCTCAAACAAAAGACAGTTCATTCCTCATATGGGCAGGTGTTGTACTCCTGATTTTTACGCCAATACTATGGCTATTTCTTTACGGTTTAGTCGGCGCTCTATGTGACAATTCATGTGGCTTAAGTGAAAGTATTGGAGCATTGTTGGCGATAGTAGTTATTACAGGCATTGTGGGTATTATTGGTTTGGCTGTGTTGGTTTCGGGCATTGTAAAACACTTTAAAAAGAAGAAATAGCCCTGCTATAAAAGATCGTCGGCGTCAGCACTCAACTCATCATCTTTAATGAGAATCATGCGCTCGACATCGGTAATAACGGCATTAAGCGTCGTTTCGTTCGCATGGTTAACAATAGCCTGCAACAAGACATTATCGATACTGACATTTTCGTCTTTTATCTGCATAATTTCCTGCAGCTGCTCAAGGCGAATAATAAGCTCATCAACTAGTTCGGTCTTTTCCATACGTAAATTATAATATAAATTTTATTAGGATAATGTATGAATACTTACATTAATAGATACAGCTTGAGGGTATATTAATTAAAGATATATAAAGAAAGCACTATGAAATATACACAAGACGAATCAGGCAAGGTGCATGTAAAAGTATTTTGGAAAACTGGCTTAATTATTAGTATCGTACTGAGTATTTTAGGAACGATAATTCTGAATTTAATTGTAAATAATTAATTTAAACAAATAAGAGGCACCGAAGTGCCTCTTATTTTTATCTGGAAGATTTGCACCAACAGACGTAGCCTACGAACTAAATAACTGAACTATTGAACTTGATTGGCTACATATAATGATCTTGTGCTGTATCACTTGATCTTCCATGTATTATTTTATCAATACGTATATTATGGGTCAACAATATTTATGCATTTTATTCGAAATTGGGAAGTACCCGGGGTTTACTATTGCTAGCAAACCCCGGGTGGCGCACTTCTTGTGAAGTTACGAGCGCTTCTGCCTGTCAGACATGTATCCGGCAGCCGGCCTCGAGAATACAAGGACGAACATGACGAGGCCGATGCCAATGGCCAGTAATGTCTGGTTGTTGACGATACCGCCGATAACGGCGAGCGCTACGCCAATCACGATAACCGCCAGCATGGAGATGAGCAGAATTTTCTCCCCATTCCCTTCGTTTTCGGCTTGGGTGGAGGTTTTTTTGGTAAATTCAGTATTCATGACATTCCAATCTGGGGGAATTCGCGTACGTATATTACATCATAATAGATTTTAAAAAGCAATACACATAGACACCCCTCTCGGCTAAGCTTTATTGCGTTTTACCCCACTTACCCCTACTATGAGCTTACCCATGAAAACTACATCAAAAGACAGACAAGTCCAATTGCATAAATTAGAAAAGCTCGCAGTCAAGCTTGATGCCGCATGCAAATCCGGCTCGATAGACACTGCCACTATCGAAGCTGCACAGGAAGAACTGAATAAGTTCGCTGATTCGCTTATCGAAAGTAAAGCAATTGGCACTAAAGTGTACATCGTATACGAAGTCCAAGCATTAATTCACTGGGTAAACGGTAACTACGATGAAGCAAATTCGCTTATTAGTAGTGCGGTAATCGTTAAAAAGAATAAAAAGCTATTTACCGAAACTGCAACTAACTTGGCCAGGAAAATCAACGAAGGTCAGGAGAGTGATACGCTACCAGCAATAGTAAGGGCTGTTGGTATTATATTCGTACTTCTAGCAGTTGCCGTTGTCAGCACCTTACTACTCTGGACGGTATTAATATTTTTTGTTGGTATTGATTTAAAGTAATCATAAGTGGCAATACAAGCGGACAAGCTTAAAACTCTTCATCATATAAGAAACGAGCAAGATTAACACCTGTTAATTCAGCGAACTTACCAAAACCAGGTGATCTATTCACTTCCAATAGATATAGCTTCCCTGCTGAGGTTCGCGCAATATCGATACCAACAATGCTCATATCTGGTGACTTTTCTCTGATACCAGTGGAGAATTCTATTTCTTCTTGCGTTAATGTGCGAGCATCTACAGCTTGCGTACTCTGATTCAAAGTCTTACTCTGGCGAACCGCCGCTAAAGGATAGACCTTACCGTGAATAATATACACGCGCAACTCTTCGGTGATATCTAAAGATTCCTGAATAAGCCAATCGTTAACGGGCTGTGTGACATCTTCAATATTCCAGGTTACCCCATTGCCGTGCGACGAAAGTCTGTTTTTAAAAACAGGTCGTTCAAAGCCAGAAGTATCAAGCTCATCCCCGAGCAGCTGCGTCTTTGGCATAAAATCACCATAGGTAGTATATTGCAGCCACTTATCTTCAACAGCTAGTATCTTGTCTATGGTGTACGTATCATCAATAAACTTGATGTCTGGGTTCGCTTGCTTAGCTAGTTGTACGAGTAAATCGATCTCGGTACGATACACTTCCGGTAACGTTGCAGCTTGGCCAAAATGGCTACGTATATAAAGCGTGTCGTAATGTTGCAGGCTGGATGGAATAGGACCTTTGTCCAGCACGATAACGTCAGCATAGACTCCAAGAAGTTCAAGTGAAGAGTCTGGGCTGACGGCGATGACAATGTTTTTCATGTTCTTATCATAGCAAGAAGCCTCCGGAATTGAGGTTTCTTGCTAATTCGTAGTGAGTATGACAATCGCTACAAACACAAAACCTGCTATTACGGCTGAAGAAATAATACAAACAAGTATCGCTATACCTAGCGTTATATTTTTATAGTTTTCGCCGCTGTACGAAATTCCAGGTAGGAAACCGCTACTAATCTGACGTATAGTGTCCGCAACAGATACTTTAGGTGAAGTTTTTTGATTCTTTGCTTGCTTTGACATACTATCGTACACTTCTCATTTCTTTGTAAAGACTAAAATAGCCCGTAATGTTTTCAACGTATTTAAAAGGTGTGTCCATGCTGAATCGAATGACGTCATCATCACCGTGCTTCACTACTTCGTGGCTTAAACCATCAGCAAGAAAAGAGCCGCTTGGGTAGTCCTCAAACAACAATACGTACTCGGTACCGTCCTCACTGTCAAAATAGTGAGCCCAGGCATCAAGGTCGACCTTACCGTGGTCTTTCCAGTGGATTGTTTTCACGTCAATCTCTAGATAGTTCGGGAGTATGACTGTTTCGTATAGAGTTTCCAAGAAGGCGTTATTCATGCGATAAGTATAACAAACATATTCAACAGTCATAACTACCTATTTGTAATAAATAACTCTGGTTGTTGACCGAAAGAGTATACTCAAAAGTCCAATGCACAAACCACCATAACAGTCCGAATAGAAACATGCTTCTCTCACTCAATATGCTATAGTTTAAGAAATATCCAATATGAAAAGGAAACTAATGGCAAACAATACTACTCAAAATACTAGCGTAAAATCTTTCGAAGCTAAAATATGGTTAGCGTATAAAGCTTTTGTCATAACTGCAGTTGTATCTTTAGTTATATACCTTCTAGGTTTAACGGCAGACATTGATGCTATTGCGATAGTATCTGCATTAGTATTAATTGTGTCACTACTGGGTCTGCTCACAGTAAGTGCAGTTGGCGCGGTTAAAAGTAAACACATAAAACAAATCATTTTTATTGTTACGGTTATTGTCGTTTTCATCATTACTATTGCAGCTATCGCCAACTTCATAGGCGCCTCAGCACCAGTAGATACCATAGAATCAATTCAGTAGACTCAATAGGTACGTATGTGATAAAGCGTACCAATATTCACAGAATCAAAAAATCTAGTAAATGAGTATTTTGTTTCTTTCGTAACTTAATCATAACAAAAGCCTCCAAAACGGAGACTTTTATATAATGCTTATACGAATTTGAACAAATATTCATAAAAGGTAAAGCCCCGCGTATAGGACGCGGAACCTTACGGGTCACGTCGCGAGCGGGGCTAGGTCAGACTGAGGGGTTCCGGAGTGAAGCTGATGACGTTCTTGACGAACAACTGCTTACCTCCGTTGTAGGACTTCGCTCCGAAGATGTTCATGAGCTCCCAAAGCTGGAACTTCCACCACTCCGGCGCAACTTTGTAGCGTTCGTGCTGCGCTTCGTAGGTGTATGTGCTTTCAGGGAGTAATGGAACCATCCTGATGTAGGTATCGAGCTCGCTCACTCCATCCGGAGTAAGTTGTACCCATACGTACTCATTGATGTTTACCGAGACTTGCATCCTTGCTCCTTCACGGGTCTGTGCACTTTGTGCATAAATATATTATAATAATTCAACATAAATGTCAATTATACGTAAGCAAAGGCCATTGTTTAAGATATCCGTGCTAATCATGGTTATGCTTGGCAGAGGTACGTGGAATACTTCGTCACTTCGTCGCCGTCAAAAATGTAAACACTTTTGTCTTGCTCCTCGTGTTCGAACCACGGTTAAGCGTCTTGCTAAAGCAATCCGCAAACCGTGTGCCCAATTTCCCATAACCTGTTGCCAAAGAAAAAGACCAACGAAATGTTGGTCATTTTCTTTGGCAGCCCCTAGTGGAAGAGTTACGAACTATAACCAATCAAAATGAATAATTCGACCAGTCAATATTGAAGCCATAAATCATAATAATCAACAAGGCTAATCCAAAGTAGAGAATATACGCAGCGACTATCATAATCGCAATAATGAGGATTATTTTATAAAGTAACGGAACATTTTCAATAGCAGCAAATAGCATCAAAACTATACCTAAACTAGCAGGCAACATTTGAGTTTGCACTTGTAGGAATGTCGGATTCCCACTCGAAATTATCGAATCTTTAAATACAAATGCAACTACGAGCCATGTTATTAATAAGCAGAAACCGCCAAAAAATATAGGATTTTTTATAAGTTTTTTTGATTTTTTAGTCATAATACAATACTAACAAAATAGACCACATTACTGTAGTCTATTTAAGCATAAGCTCTTTGGCAGAGCATTCTGAAAGAAGTTCGAACCGAACTAATTTATTATACTACTGCATAAATTAACTTAATTCGTATCAAGCAGTCACAGGCAACAGGGGTAAATGCCTAAGTAATAACTCAGACCAGGCGTACCAGGGGGGGGCTATAAACTCACACACACTAAGGGGCGTTATGTTAGCAACCAGCAAACTTTTTTTTTAAAATTCACACACCCCTCTTACCTATACAGTTCAAGCCTTTAACTAGACTTGCAGTTCACCACCTTCTTCACGTTTTTTCTTCTTAGGTTTATTGGAGTTTAATTCACTAACGAGTTGCAAGCGATGCTTAGAACCATGCTCGTCCATCCTGTAAAATTTGCCGTTTTCCATTATATGGGCGCTCACTTCTTGTGTTTCTCCAGTAACCGGATCATAAGACATAAACTTGCGAGGAAGCGTGACAGCATGCCCGGTATTGTAGACCTGTATTGGTATATAGGCTCCCCCTACTGTTAACCACTCGTATTTTCTGGTCATAGTGCTCGCAATGGCCACCGACAACATGCTGTCTCTTTCGATTCTGTCTTGTGGGTTGCCACCTGTAGGATTATCAAACTCAAGCTTAGCAATTTCTTCGTCACCAACATCCTCTTTAGTGGTCATAGTTGGCCCCGATACCAGCGCATCGCCCCACTGCGAGTCGTCTACATTAACGCCTTCAACCATATCTACGTTTACTGAAAATAGCATTGTGTTATTTAGCGGTAAAGTCAACTCGGTATCACCTTTTTTAGTTGTCTTAAGACTATCGGCAAAATGTGAAGCCATTGAAGAGTTCACTATGCTTTCAACATGTTCACCCATTGCAATTGTATTGAATCGCTCCTTACTGATTTTCTTTCGAGACGTTTCATCAACACCAGCAATCAGGAAGTTAGCATGGGCAAACCTATCAATAGAACCAAATTCTTCACCCACCTGTCGGAGGGTTTCTACGATGCCCACACGTATATCCACGATTGTTTTTCCCTTAAATTCCCTGTTCAAGGCCTTCAATACTCTTTTTGCTAACGCGGCATTACCTGCACTCGCAATCATCGCACCGCGTGTATCGCTAAGAGCTTCAATCTTTAACATATCGTCATGTTTTGTTTGAAATTCGCCAGTTACAGGATTTTTCTCCGATACTCTTGTATCCGCAACTAGGCATATCCTGTCACCAAGATTTATACCCATTATCACAGTCATTGTTTGAACCTACTGAATTCCATTATTGAATAATAGGCGATTTACATCATCGTAAATCTGTCGCATCCTCTCTTCACCGCCACAATAATCCGGTTCACGAGCGATTGCTATCACACCTGCTTTATCAGCTAGTTTGTCAATTAACTTCACTCCATTCCAGCCAACAGTTCCCGACTCGCTGGACTCTTTTATAAATCTCGCTTCCCATATTTCGTCCGTCCATGGGAACAAAAACTCATCGTAGTGGATAGTAAAACAATCTAAGTCGAAATTAAGGACTATTTTTTCATCGCTTTCCGCAAAACCAAACTCCCTACCGCTAGTGTCCCATCCAAGAAAATCCCAAACTTTTTGTAGTTCATATCTACGTGCCAAGTCGTTCAAAGTTCCATGGTGCCCAAACAAGTCCGTGGGAAAGGAGCCTCCGTGATGAACAGTATGCACTTCACCATCTGCGTCAGTATATTCGAAAGGGTCATCTTCATAATCAAGGTCGTGTCGTATACCAAATACGTATACATCGCTCACCCACCCAAGTTCCAATAATGCTTTAAGCCAGTCTGCATCATCGCCACGCAGCTTATTGGTAACAACGTCCATTAGTTTATCTTCATCAACCACATCCTGGTGACGAAGTTCGTTAAGAATTGCCTTTGATTCATCGCTTACATCTGCCAGGTCATGGTGCGCATCCAACATTACCCATTTGAACGGTTTAATGAGGTCACCTCTTTTAATCGCATCAAGTACCAGGGGTATGACAAATCGATGATCGTCGTGCACGTAGACCGTCTTTTCACCAAGGTGCTTAACTTCTAGACGGTCCCTGCTAGCTAGCTCATCCAACATAACCTTACCAACCCTTAAACTATTCCAAGCTTACTAAACAGAATCTTGTTGCGTAACTCAGCATTATTCAAAAGCTTATCGAAAGATATTACTTCAAAATAAATTTGCCATGTTGAGTGATAACCGTGATAACCTTGAAGGTCTGGGTCTTCAACAAGTTGCGCATCTCGACAAAATTCCCTTACTTTGTCTGTAAGATCAGCAATTACGTATCCATAAGCTGGAGTATTTGCACTTGCTAGAACAGTACGACCGTTTTTACCTACGTATTGCCCTTTCCTTATTCTGTCTACATATTTCTGAACTTGCTTAAATGGGTCAAGTTCGTCTTTAGGGAAGTTCTTGCGCATCGGTCGCTTAAATTCAATAACAGTAATTGGATTACTGAGGCTATCAGTGTCTCTTACTAAAATAGGCTTATCGAAAATAACGATGTCCGGGCGGTCGTCGTTGACACCGTCTACGACCGACAAGTCTGATGCTGCATATTCATGGAAACTTAAACGCTCATCAATCATCCACAGACTGTGGTCTTCATAAGAAATCGTGTCGCTAGTATTTTTCAGAGGGAAGATAATGCTGTGAACGGCGTCTTCTTTCTGATACTTGCCGTCTTTGTCCCATTGCAAAGCTTGCGCAAACAAATCAATCACTGCCTTGCGAAGAACGACGTGTTGTACGAGGTCACTTTTACCAGCCTTACCGACTTTAGCGCTTATCTTATCAATTGCTTGCTGTAAAGAAGCATTATCAGCGGGAGGAGTATCAATCAATGTTTTGATTTCTAATTTAGTAGCTAAGTCACGTTCAAACTTTACTCGTTCAAGTTCAGCATTAATCTCTTCCGGCTTTGCGTCGTAGTGAATCTTGGAATAATCGAGTTCTGAAACATACTCTCTCAGCCATGGAGTCTCGGTACCAACCAGTGCCTCAACAAGAATAGTCTTCTTAGTGTGGCGCTCTTCAACATCTTCCTTAAAGAATTTTGCAGCAATATCCACGGCCGCTTCTTCAATTGCCTTTTGTGTTATAGGTGCTGTAGTCGAGGCATCGGCTTTGATTAAGAATTCGCCCCTTTCTCCAGACACTTTGCTGTCAAGGTATTCGCCTGACACATAAGTTGCAACAATGAAGTTCTTTTGTACAGACCTACCCTTACCTCGGTCTTCGGTTTCAAAAAAACCCGACTTAAATTCATTACGGTAATCGTGCATTGAAGTCTTTGTAACTTCACGCTGATGGGCTGTTAGGTAGACAGAACTGTTGGACTTCGAAAAGAATATTTTGAACACTTTAGCTGTGAACTCATGTTCGATCTTATCGCTCGGCGAGGTAAGCACAAATTGCTCTCTTCCAACCTCTACAATCTGCTTATTTGTTAAAAAATAGTCGTTCAGTACTTCAACATCGCCGTTCGCATCATCCCTCAATATTATTTTCGGGCAGACATACTCGTCAGAGACGAAATATGAAAGTAAGTGTTCAAGAAGACGCCTTGAAATTGTACTCAGTGTCACATCAAAGTTTTTTCTGTCCATTTCGTGCATATGCTTAAGTGAAACTTTTGTGTAAAGCTCATCAGCTTCAACAGGTGCAAGTATCTGGTTATCAATAAACTCTGTTCGTGTAAATTCAAAGCTCCTGAGCATAGTACTATCGTCGTACGTATCTTCTTCAAACAGACTCTCTACGGTAACGTCACGAAAATATTGCTTATAAAAAACCCTACCGTAACCCTTACCGCCGCGGGCAATCTTAAAGTCACTATGCAGTTCATCAAACGACTCCGCGTTGTCATCAATAAACCCGACTCCGTTGTCTATAATATCGATATCGGTAATACGGGCATGAAAATTACCCTCTTCAACACCAAGTGCTAGCCCAGTTTGTTCTCTATAAAATACAATCTCAATTTGGCCATCTTCACGGCCGGAATCTTTGATTGCTTCCAGTGAGTTTACAATCGCTTCAAACAGCGGCGTATACACCGTTGATTTGGCCTTTGTGTTCTCTATCGCTCGTACAATATTTACTCTCGACATAATGTTCTCCTATCTTATCACTTTGCTTAATTACATACACTTCCTTAATCGCCTTAAGCCCTTTTGAGCAACAGTTCGAAGTATTCAGTCCCTCCGAAAGGTATTTTTTGCTTAATTACTTTTTTGCCTTCAATGGTATTAGCGGCGTACACGGTGAAAGCACCGTAAAAGTCGTTTATCTCATCAACGGCCTTAGTCAGGTCGCCAACCTTGGCAATATCTTCAAACATACTCAGCTGACTCGCCTTTGAAGGCTCCACGCCGTAGCAATAAATACCCATTGTCTGTACGTCAGCACCGCTCGGTCGTTGGTTAAATAGTTCAAGTGCTCTGCGATATATTTCTTGATTAGTATAGAAGCTCGACTTATGCATCCGCTTCGCATACCACGACTCGCCATTCCGAAACCGTGCCCATACACATATACCCCTGGCCTCAACACTTTTGTAACGAACTTTCATGCCAGTCGTTTCGCACAAGAAGTTTAGGTATGAGCGAAGCAACTCGTCCTTATTCGTAGGCTCTCTAAGTACCCATTGGCGGCCAATCATACCTAGCTTCGTATCATAGTCATCTATTTCGTGGCCACGCAGTCGCCGGTACCAGTACGTTCCCGTAATACTGTTAAATACTCGCTTTTTTAGCATATATTCGTCAGCTGCAAGAAACTGCAGTGGGTTCATAATTCCATATGCGTTGAGGCGGGCTTCATTGCGTTCGGCAATACCCGTGAGGTCAAGTAGCGTACGATCGGCATAAAATTCCCTGAGGTTACGGTGGTCGATTACATCCAAGCCGTCCGGTTTGTGCCAGCCAGCAGCTTGTTTGGCTAGGAATATGTTAGGTGCGATACCAATGTTAATACGCATCCAGTCGCCTATCTCGTCTTTCACACGCTGTTTAATCTCATATCCAATATCAACGAGTGTTCGACCATTTAGCACCGGCTCCATTCCATGGAAATCAATCACACCTTCGTCGATAGATTTCATCCATGTTTTTGGTGAGTAGTCCTGCATAATACGAACAAGCTTCTGGTACACCTGATGGTACTTAGGTGCGTCGGTTTCAAGCATTATAAACTCTTTGCAAATCGCTTTTGCGTCGCTAAACCTCATACCGACTTTAATACCAAGTGCCTTCGCTTCGTACGAGGCGGCAATTACACAGCACTCTTTCGATATACGATTTGTCACACCCATTGGTTTCCCTCGCAATGTCGGGTGAGCTTGCTGTTCTGCGGTTGCAAACGCACTGTTCAGGTCAATAAACATTATCATCGGCTTTTCTTTATTGATGTCTTTATACATAGCTACCTCCCATTACATATACCAAAGTCCATATCAGTCGCTCCGCGTCGAATTCAATACGATAATCATTTACACCGTCACTCATGTTGAAAGCGTGAATCATTCTCTTACCTTTTTCAGTAGGGTGACGCATACCGAGTTGATTAAAAATTACTTCACGGCCACGGTAAACCATTTTCCAAGGCATACACTTAAACTGGTCACCAGCATGGCCTCGAAATATAGGGACAACGTCCACAACCTCGTTAATTTCTTCAATAGGATTCATTTAGCCTACTTCACCAATGTAAAGCGTCGTATGCGTCGAGCCTTCATAAACGCTTGCATTCTTGCTGCAAGGATTGTGTCTATTTTTACCGGTACGCCGCAGTGGCGAGGCGTTTCAATATAAGTAATAATCTCATTAGTCTGTGCTGTCTTCATACAATCTCCATAGTCTTAATAAACAAAAAAACAACTAAAACGAACTGCTTAGCTGTACGGGTTTAATTTATAAGGCTATCTGGTGGAGGTACTAACCGTTGATAGTATTCTCGCGACAGGGAGCCGGACGTTGTATAAAGACTTCCAGGGACGCTTTGCAAATGCCAGTGTGTATGTCGTCTATTAGTATTATATACCTCCACGGCAGTATAATAAAAGCATGTGCGGAAGATATACACTGTATTCAACCGATGAACTCGAGGATAGATACCGGGTAGAAGTTAGTGATGCAATACGAGCAAACTACAACGTCGCTCCTTCACAAACAATGCCGGTTATAACGCAAGACGGTCTTCAAATGATGCGTTGGGGTCTAATACCACCATGGGCTAAAGATGAAAAGATTGGTTACAAGCTGATAAATGCCCGTAGCGAAACTATATTCGAAAAGCCTATGTGGAAGAAAGCGGTGACGCATCGTCGATGCCTGATACCGGCAAACGGCTTCTATGAATGGCAAAAGAATTCTGACGGTAAGAAACCGTTTTATATTCACATGCGGAATGAGGAGCTATTCTCATTCGCAGGGATATGGGAAACATGGAAGCATGAGGGTCAGGAATGGAACACTTACTCTATACTTACGACTCAACCTAATAACGAAATGAAGTCAATTCACGATCGTATGCCGGTTATCCTGCATAAAGAAGATGAAGCGCAGTGGCTAGAAGCAGACACGGAGCATGATATAAGCGTTTTACTTGAGCCGTATACAAATGGAGTGCTGGATACGTATGAAGTCAGTAGTGAAGTTAATACTGTTAAGGTGAATAACAAGACACTAATTGGCCCGATGAATTCTAAGTAGCTACTTCTTCTTGGGATGGATATTATGATGTACAATCGTTGCAATTAAGCCGCCGATTATCGCCGCAACAGGAAACACTTTCCAAAACTCTTCCCACCGCTGCTCGGTTGTTGCTTCGTAACCATTATCCGCGTATTGTATACAGCTTGAGCGTGGCTCACCGCTATCATACTCTTCGCACGAGGGACTGCCGAGGTTGAACGCCATATAGGCAGCGAGTGCAGCCGCCGCAAGCACCCCTACTGTAACATAGGGGTATAGCTTACCTTTGTTCATTTCTTGCTTAAGTCTTTCCCAGCCATTCATACCGATGAATATTACAACGGTAGTTCCAATGCCGATACCGCCGCCCCATAGAAACCCAGCCCCTAGGTTACCGTTAAGCCCACCGATTAGTAAACCCAACAAGCTGAACATAGCTATTGGAATCAATAACAACCAATAAATACCATTATTAGATTGTTGAGACATATTTTACTCCTAATGATAATTGTTACGCTAATAGTATCATATTAACTAGCGCGACCAAGCGACCATGTCACCCATAGCACGAATGCAATTCCGCCAACCACGGCAACCACTTTATAGACTGTTGTTTGCTGCTTTTCGGTTAGCTTTTCCCACCAACTAGTAATAATCGCAACTGCCCCTACGCAGACTAAAAAACACAATGCGAATATAGAAGCCACGTACCAGCTAGCGTTGAAGAAAACAACCGAAAATAGCGCTGCAAGAACGCCCATTATGGGTAGGAAGATTAACCATACGAGGAAGCCTCGTCCTCTATTACTCATGTTCTCCACTTCCATTTCATTAACTTCTTTCTTATTGCTCATCTTCGACTCCTCTTAAACTAAAAACGACACCGCAAGGTGTCTTACTTCCATTCACAAACCGACTTTCGCCGAAATGTTTATGCGGTGCCGATTATAGCCGGCGAACCACATATTAAATGCGTTTTCGATCCGTTATGAAAGTAAGACAGGTTCATTATATCACCACAAGTTACAGAACGGATACACCTTCCACGCTCATGCTTGCTCTTACCTCCTTGATATTGGAAAATAATAGTACGTTATGGAAATGAATATGAAGCTGAAGTTAATGCCTGAGTCACTTGAAGACAAGGTGCTCCGTAAAGAAGACCTTGATAGGTATTTTTCAAACACTTCAATCGAAAATCTTGTTTTGCTACTTCGCAGTCTGCGACGCTCCGGTTGCTTAAATTTTGAAGTAACGATGGATAAACAATATTTATCTCTTATCAAAGACAGGGAAACTCTAGCCCTCCGGTCGGACGTCTTAATACCGATTAACAGAGGCTTCAATATTACAAATGACACATATGGCCTCGGCCGACTTCACACTAAATTTAAGAATGAGGAGCCGCTGAGCGAGTCAGACATCGTTCTAGTTGCAGAAAGTCTGCCTGAAGATATTGCACTGAAATATCTTGGCTTCAAACTTTTCAATATCGACTGGGAAGCCTATGAGGAGGCTGTAACCGAAAATCCAATTGAAGAAAAGCTAGAAGATTCATATGACAGGGTTGAATTCAATGGGTTGACCGTTGACGGCGGCCAAGTAAGTTATCGTGGTCGCGAAATGCAGGTGAGTTTTCAACATAGACAGGTAATTCGCCTACTAGTGTCAAAACAGGGTGGACTCTGTACACGAGACGACTTCCTCGACGATTACTGGAGTATATTCAACCGGCAGAACTACGCAAATATCGACGCAACACTACGCAAACTTATATCTGCAGTACGTGGTGAATTAGTGCATGGTACGGGTAAGGACTTAATTGTTAATGAACCCAATGAAGGCTGGAAACTTAGCTCATAGATTAACCTGCGTACTGACAACTGACTGACTACCTCCTTGTATAACAGGAGGTGTTATTTATTTTTGGAGATTTTTAATGGATATGAACGAGACAAATATGAAAGTTAGCGACTTAGGCTTAGCCGCTGCGTTGGTTACTTGTGGTTTTGAAATATTACAAACTACTCGTGATCCATACGGACGAGCAAATTTCTTTTTCGAAGAAAACGCTGCATTAGCCGACACCATCAACGCTTATTGGGCCGACAGCCTTGAACTAAAGGCGCGTAAGTATTTCGACAACACTAAGATGTTGAAGGTGCGAATTTACGCCAAATAATCATGAAACTTTCTGACGAACGTATCAACCAGCTACGGCTGTTACTTGAACAGAACTACGGGCTAGTTTTGAGTGACTCTGAATTACAGCAGGCAGGCTTGGCGATAATGCGTTTCGTTCTGGTAAAGACGAACACAGACGATAAATATTATAAGGAGAATGTACATGGAACAATTGAAGTTACCCCTAGTATTTGATGACAGTGAATCATTCGAAGAGATGTCGCTAGATGAAGTTGCTCAAGTACTGAGTAGGACCATTGTTGACGATGATATCAATAAAAAGACAATATTTCTTGCGATGTTATCCGCTTATACAGATAAGAGCCAAATCAACATTAGCATAAATGCGCCGAGTTCTAGCGGCAAAACTTATTTAGCTACGCAGATTGCAGCACTTTTCCCTGCCGAAGATAAGGTTGAACGCAGCGGAGCAAGTCCTACGTCTTTCTTTTACGAGGACGGTGTCATTGACGAAGAGCGTGGCGCAAAGATAGTTTCACTTAAACGTAAAATCCTTATCTTTCACGAGCAGCCAAATCCCGAACTGCAAGTACGGCTTCGGGCACTACTTTCTCACGACAGCCGCGAAATCATACACTCACTTACAAACAAAGGTAAAGGCGGTCGTAACAAAACCGATAAAATTATTCTTGAAGGTTTTCCGGCAACAATATTTTGTTCGGCTGGTATGCGACTCGATGAACAAGAAGCAACACGAGCCATCTTAATTAGCCCTGAAGCAACGCAGGCTAAAATAAACGCGTCAGTATCAATGCAATTTGAACGTGGTGGTGACGAAGAGAAATTTGCCGAAATGCTTGAGTCGTACGAAGACCGTAACGGATTAATGAGGCGTATTGTTGCGATTCGCGATGAGCATGTCAACGATATAATCATTCCAGATATTGCTCAAGTTAAGGCTAGGTTTCTTTCAAATTTACCCGTACTGCTACCAAGACACTCGCGTGATACTGACCACTTTCTTCGACTTATAAAATCCCTAGCTCTATTAAATGTATGGTATCGTCGCGGCCCAAACGGTGAAATACATGCAAACGCGTACGATATCGAAGAAGCGTTCAAGTTATGGGAAACATTCTTTGAGACGCAAAACCTTAACGTACCACCTGCCGTGTTAGACATCTATAAGAAGTATATTAAGCCTGCATATATTGAAAAGTTCTTAACTTCCGACAAGGATTTTAAGCTTCGAATGATGAATGAAGAAATTGGGCTGACTGTTCAAGAGCTGCTAAGTTATCATTTACTGACTGAGGGCGTGTCGATGAATGGTGAAAACCTACGAAAACAGATGATTCCACAATTAGAACAAGCTGGTGTGATTGCTTTTGAAAAGCCCGAAGATGGCGATAAGCGAAGTAAACACTTATACCCTAAGCGCTTTACGGATGAGGAGTTAAACAAACTAGGCAGAGGGGGTTCAGGAGATAAGCCTGGCACGATTGGCGATGAATGGTAGAATAATAATGTTGAAACGTACAATTTGCAGGCGAAGCCGGTTTTATTTTCTGTCCCTTAAGGACGGCTGGTTACAGAAGATGGTTTCGCCATTGTATGTTTCAACACCCAGTCGTCCTTTTGTGTTGCAGGAGAAATAATTATGGAAAATATTAAATACGGTTCGTACACACGCAAGTCTACTGAAGACGACGCTCGTCAAATACTGTCTATTGAAGCTCAAAGCGATGCAATCAAAAAGCATTTCGGCGAATTAGATATTGTACTTGAGTTCAGCGAAAGTAGAAGTGCGTATCAAACAAACAAGCGGGATGAATTCAATAAACTACTTGCTGCCCTTGATAGTGGTGAGATTAACGGTATCGTTGCTTGGCACCCCGACCGTCTCTCTAGAAATGAAACCGATGCTGCGGAAATTACCAGACGTTTCCGTAATGGCGTTATCAAGGATATGAAGTTTGCTGCTGGAGTGTCTATCGACAACACGCCCGAAAGCATGATGATGCTCATGATGACCCAAGCACAGTCCCAGTACTTCTCTTCCAAACTTAGTAAAGACGTGAAACGTGGTAACGATAAGAAGCGTCGAATGGGTGGCTTGACCGGTCGCGCACCTACTGGATACCTAAACGTAAATAGCACAGTAGTGCCCGACCCTGAACGTTTCCACCTGATTCGAAAGTCATTTGACCTTTACCTTTCAGGTGAGTTTAGTGTACCGACAATTCATAAAATATTATCCGACGAGTGGGGCTTCAGAACATTAGTAAGAAATAAGTCTGGAGGCGGTAAGCTTGCACTTGGTACGCTCTACAATATATTCAGCAATGTTAGATATGCTGGCCTTGTCCCCGACCCTTACGAGACTGGAGTATTTCATAAGGCAAACTTCGAGGCCATGATTTCTCCTGAAGAGTACGATAAGGTGCAAGCGCTGTTGGGAACTAATGGAATGCCTCGACTAACTCATAAGAATAAAGACTTCCCTCTTCGTGGTTTCATTCACTGTGGTGAGTGCGGATGCGCGATAACAGCACAGACCAAGAAGAAGGTTTTAAAAGACGGTACCGTCAATCTTCACACTTATTATCACTGTACCGGTAAGCGTGGTGAGTGTAGCCAAAAGGCCATGTACATAAAAGAATTAGATCTCGAAAGTCAGCTCATCTGCCTGCTTGATTCTTATGAAATATCTTCTGAAATGTTTGACTGGGCTATGGAGTCATTTAGGCAGCTTGCGCACCATGAAATTCAAGAACGTAATGGAGTTCAGTTGTCACATGCTAAAGCTATCACAAGCCTTCAGGGCCAGCTAGATAGGCTACTCAACCTATACACCCTTGGCCACATAGACGACGCTCAGTTTAGCGATAAAAGTACGTCGCTCAAAGATGAGTTGGCGCTGCTTCAAGAAGACCAAGCTGAGACTTCATATCGTGTAAAGAATTGGTATGAAATTGCTACTACTACACTTGAAAAACTAACGAATGCGAACGAGCAATTTACGAACGGTACCTTGGCTACAAAACAAGACATACTGCTTGCAATTGGTCAGAACCCCGTTCTTATAGATAAACAGCTTCGTATTACCCCTAATAAGTGGCTTTTACCAGTAGCGAACGGTGCGAAAAGTATACGTGCTGAAATAAATAAGGTTAGAACCGAACCTCAACAGATGAAAAAGGCCTCCGAAGAGGCAATAATTTCAATTTGGCAGGGGTACGTGGAATCGAACCACGGTTTCAGGTTTTGGAGACCTACGCACTAACCGCTGTACTATACCCCTAAGCTCCACAATTGTAACAGATTGAACGGTATATAGTCTATATGTCGTGCGTACAGGGTTATCGGTCTTTACGCTTACGCTCTACCCTGTTACCATAAACATAACAAGAAAAGGGAGAGCAGAATGCATGTAGTTGTCGTTGGTGGGGGTTTTGGTGGCGTAAAAGCTGCACTCGAACTCAGCAAAAAACAAATTGGTCGTATTACGTTAATATCCGACGAGTCGTACTTTTTGCACCACGCTACATTATATGCAACCGCAACGGGCAAGAACTTTGCCGAGTCTGTTGTACCCCTAAACACTATCTTTGCCAACCATCCAAACGTTGAAATCGTGCAAGATAAAGTTACTTCATTCGACCCAAAGCGACACCTTATTACCGGTAAGAAAGATTACCACTACGATAAGCTGGTTCTTGCACTTGGTTCAGTCACTACCTACTTCGGTATCGAAGGTATGAAAGAACACTCCTACGGCATTAAAAGTATCAATCAAATTAAAGATTTCCACGAACATATTCACGAAGAGTTAGTGAATAAAAAGCTCGATAAGGAATACTTCGTTATTGGTGCTGGTTCAACTGGCGTTGAAATGGCATCTGCATTAAACGATTACCTGAAACAGCTCGTGACAACCTATCGCCTAAAGCAAAAAGCTTCAAAGGTTACTATTGTTGAAGCTGCTCCACGTATTACTCCTCACCTATCGCACTCGGCCTCACGTAAGATCGCCGGTCAATTGAAACGGCAAGGTATTAAAGTACTCGAAAACCAACGCGTCAGTGCACTCGAAAACCAACGCATTATTATTGCTGGCAAAGCTTACGAAACAACGACTGCTATTTGGACCTCTGGTGTTGCAAACAATCCGTTCTTCAAACACAACGCTGATAACTTCGACCTCGCGCTGAATGGCCGCGTAAATGTGAATCCGTACCTCGAAGCACTCGGTGATGTATATGTCATTGGTGATAACAATAACCTTAAATATAGCGGTACAGCGTGGCCAACACTGAAACAGGCAAAGCATGCGGCAAGTAACATCACTCGTTTAGCTACAAAACGTCCACAAGAACGTTTTCGCCCGACTTCAGCGCCTTCTGGCATTCCGCTTGGGCCAAAATGGGGTTACGTTGAATGGCACGGTATCTACGTTTCAGGTCGCACAGGGGCACTCGCACGGCGTTTAATGGAGCTGTATGGCTACTGTCAATTGATGCCATTTAAGCAGGCAATTCCAGTTTGGCGAGCACACGAACTTGCGGCTGTGGAAAATTAAACAACAAAGTTTCATTTTAAGCGTAAGAACTGTTGTAAAAGCCTACGCTTAGAACTATAATCAGGGCAGAAAACGTGGCCGAAAATATAAAGGAGCTATCGAGTCGCTACGGCGAGTCGTAAATAGGGGTTATGAAAATTTTAATGTTGGGCTGGGAGCTTCCTCCACACAATAGTGGTGGTTTGGGAGTTGCATGCTATTACCTCTCCAAGGCTTTAGCTCTCAATGGCGCTGATATTGACTTTGTTGTTCCTTACGAAGCAAAACATGACAATGTCGACTTTATGAAAATCCACGCTGCTACAAAGCTCTCTCCACTGCATAAATTCGGTATGGGTGCCTACGACTCTAACTTCCTTTTGGAAGAAGCTGGCCGCGACGACCTTGGTGAACTTACAACTATTCGCGATGTCCAAAAGCGTTACGTTGATTTCGTTGAAGAACTCGTAGAAGGCAAACAATTTGACGCTATTCACGCCCACGACTGGTTAACTATGGAAGCTGGCATGCTTGCTAAAGAGCTTACCAACGCTCCTCTTATCGTTCACGTGCACGCAACTGAATTCGACCGTGCTGGTGGCAACCAAGGTAACCCTATTGTTCACGAAATCGAATACCAAGGCCTTATGATGGCTGATCGCATTCTTGCGGTGAGTGCCATCACAAAAGATATTATTGTCGAGAAATACGGCATTCCAGCCGATAAAGTTGAAGTGGTTCACAATGCTATCGACCCTGAAAGCCTGAACGATGGCTACGAATACGACAACCGTACCTACCGCTACCTTGAAGGCCTCAAAGACGAAGGCTACACCATCATCAGCGCAATTACTCGCTTCACTATCCAAAAAGGCTTAGCGAACCTCGTACGAGCCGTCGCAAAAGCATCTGAAAAGTACGACCGTTTCGCATTACTCCTTGCGGGCGATGGCGAACAGCGTGACGAGCTGATTCGTTTGGCTGCCGACCTTGGTATATCTGATAAAATCTTCTTTACCGGTTTCGTGCGCGGTAAACAATGGCGCGACGCATATAGCGTGTCTGATGTATTCGTCCTTAGCTCAATTAGCGAACCATTTGGCCTTACTGCCCTTGAAGCTGCCCACCACGACAACGCCCTTATCGTAACTAACCAATCTGGTGTTGGCGAAGTATTACAAAGCATCTTCCGTTACGACTTTTGGGATACTGACCGTCTTGCCGACCAACTGGTTGGTATTGCAACGTCACCTGCACTGAAAGATTCTCTTCGTAAGAACATTCTTAACGAATACGCTCGCCTTTCATGGCACGATGTCGCGAAGAAATGTATGAGTCAGTACACAAAGGCTGCTTCACCGGCTGCACTAGTAGGAGCATTCGCATGAGCAAACGAGGCATAACTCTCTACATGCACGTCCACCAACCATACCGCGTTCGCGAGTACAGTGTGTTCGATACTTCAATTGACCATAATTACTTCACCGAACCGGATACTGACAACCACCGCAGCAACGAAAAGATTCTTAACAAGGTAGCCGACAAGTCGTATCGTCCAATGAACGCGCTTCTTGAAAAGCTTCTTAACAAACACCCTGATTTCAAAGTGTCACTTAGTATCACTGGTACATTCATCGAACAAGCTGAACAATGGGCACCAGACGTTCTTGAAAGCTTCAAACGCCTCGTAGCCACCGGTCAGGTTGAGATTGTCGCCGAAACGTACTATCACTCACTCGCCTTCTTCTACAGCCGTACCGAATTCGAACGCCAAGTTGAAATGCACAAAGATAAAATCCGTGAACTGTTCGGTGTTGAAACCAATGTTTTCCGTAACACTGAACTTGCGTACAACGACCAACTTGCCCAATGGGCTGATGGCTACGGCTTCAAAGGTATCCTTGCTGAAGGTTGGGACCCAATTCTAGACTGGCGCAGCCCTAACTTCGTCTACAAACCCGAAGGCACTGAAAACATTGCGCTTCTACTGAAAAACTATCGTTTAAGTGACGACCTCGCCTTCCGTTTCAGTAACCAAGGTTGGGCAGAATGGCCACTTACTGTCGACAAGTACACTCAATGGATGGAAGCGTCAGTTCAAGACCAACCGCTCGTAAACTTGTTCATGGATTACGAAACGTTCGGTGAACACCAATGGCAAGACACTGGTATTTTTGATTTCTTCGAAGAATTCGTAAACAAATGGCTTGAAGATGAAAACAATACCTTCTACACAACTTCCGAAGCTATCGCCGCAAATGAACCAGCTGGCGTTATTAGCATGCCTGACACCGTTACCTGGGCAGATGCCGAACGCGACCTTACCGCTTGGGTTGGCAACAGCATGCAACATGAAGCCATGAAACATATCTACTCACTTGAAGATGACGTTATTCGTACGCAAGACAACGACCTTATTGCCGATTGGCGAAAACTACAAACTTCAGACCACGCGTACTACATGTGTACCAAATGGTTCACCGATGGCGATGTTCACGCCTACTTTAGCCCCTACGACTCTCCGTACGACGCTTTCTTGTATTACATTAACGCTGTCCGCGATGTCCGTTGGCGTTTACATGAAACACACCGAACAGGAGGCTTAAGTGGCTAGATCAATCGTACTGAGTAATGGCGAGCTGCACGTTGGCTTAAATAAATATGGCGTAGTACACGACTTTTATTACCCATATGTTGGCTTCGAGAACCACGTTGCCGGCCCCTCACTCCGTCACAAAGTTGGCGTATGGATTGATGGCGTTCTTAGCTGGACCGATGACGAAACCTGGACGTTCAGTCACCACTACCCAAGTACTAGCTTAGTTGGCCACACTATAGCGAAAAACGAAAACCTTGGCATTGTTATCGAATTCGATGACACCGTCGACTCTGACATGAGTGTCTTTATTCGTAATATCCACGTAGTAAACACTCGTGACGAAGCACGCGACGTTCGTTTGTTTATGTACCAAGCATTCGCAATTGGTGATTCACGAAGCAATACCGACACTGCCCAGTACTTGCCTGATAGCAATGCGATCCTTCACTACCGTGGACGCCGTGCATTTATTATTTCCGGTACAACTTCCGATGGCAAACCATTCGACCAACACTCTATCGGTTTGTTCGGTATTGAAAACCACGAAGGTACGTTCAAAGATGCTGAAGACGGCGAACTTGGTGGCAACGTTGTTGAACACGGCCGCGTTGACTCGATTCTTCGCTTCTCGCTGCGCATTGAAGGCAAATCATCTGAACGCGTTCACTACTGGATTAGCGCTGGTATGAGTAACCGTGAGGCCCTCTACATTCACAAGCAGGTGCAAGACCAAGGTATTGATGCTCGTATTGAAAAAACTTCAGCTTGGTGGCTTGAGTGGCTGAAGCCGAGTATTGACTTTGCTAAAAGCCTACCAAAAAGCCACCAAGACCTCTTCCTCGAAAGTATGATGATCATCAAATCACAAATCGACAAGCGCGGTGCGGTTATTGCCAGCACCGACACAACTATGTTGAACTATTCACGGGACGCCTACGCCTATTCATGGCCACGTGACGGCGCAAATACTATCTGGCCACTAGTTCGCTTAGGTTACTACCAAGAAGCCTACCGTTTCTTCGAATTCTGCCAACGTGGACTACATCCGCAAGGTTACCTTATGCACAAATACCGTGCTGATGGCGCACTTGGAAGCAGCTGGCACCCCTATGTCCACGCCGATGGTGTGGTATCACCACCTATCCAAGAAGACGAAACGGCTTTGGTTCTATTTGTATTCGTGCAGTTCTACCAACTCAGCAAAGACAGCTCGCTCATTAAAGAGTTCTATCACTCAATGATCAAGCCAATGGCTGACTGGATGTCTGACTTTGTCGAGCCGCTTACCGGGTTACCGAAACCAAGCTACGATCTTTGGGAACAAACCTTCTCAACAAGTACCTACACAACTGCAGTTACTTATGCAGCGCTGCTTGCAGCCTCGGAACTTGCCATCGTTGCCGGTGAAGAAGCGAATGCTGTTAAATGGCGCACTGCAGCTGAAGACATTCAAGTTGCCGCTCAAAAGCACTTGTTTAACAAAGAACGCCAAGTGTTCTATCGTGGCATCAATATAGTGAAGGGCGAAATCCAGTACGACGCAGTGCTTGATGTTTCATCTACCTACGCTGCATTCCTCTTCGGCTTGTTCGACTCTAACAGCCCTGAAATTAAGGCGTCTATTGCGACTATTCAAACCAAGTTTAATACAACTCCAGAAAACCCAGGCCTTCCGCGTTCAGAAGACGATGATTATCGCCGTACAAAGCAAGGTATCGCTGGTAACTACTGGTACATTACCACTCTTTGGCACGCTCAATACCTTATTGAGAACGACAATAACGAAGACGCATTAAAGATTCTTGATTGGATTAAGTCACACGCTATGCCAACTGGTATGTTGAGTGAACAGATTGACCCTGTTGATGGTGCCTTTATTTCTCCGGCACCGCTCACTTGGTCACATGCGGAATACGTTTCAACCCTTATAGATTTTGTCGGAAAAGGTAAATAATGTCGGCAAGGGTGGCCACTTTCCGTCATATGATACGGCGTTTTTCGCCACAGCTTCGAAGTCGGGCGAAGGTATTAAAGACCTTTGCAGATAAAATGGGCTTTGTTCACTTTGGTCTTGTTGATCAACATGATGACGACCACGATACAATTCGCGGCTTTACTGCATCACTTACCCATATTGACGCCGATTACACCGTTGGTACGTATGAAGGCTATAACTTTCGCTTAGTCGACCGTTTCGATAGCTACAAGCACGGCGTGCACTCACACGAGCAGCTATGGTGCATTATTGAGATTGATTTGCATAAGAATGGCATACCGCACATATTCCTCACACCAACAGGCCGAGAAGCCGGTGAATACGACAAGCTGTTTACTGTTCAACCGTATCTTCAACCGCTTAATACGCTATTACTACAAAACCGTAGCTCTGAACTTCACGGCCGCTACCAAATCCTTGCTCGCACTACGCATACCGCAGATGTAGAAGAACTCCTTACTTCACCTGTTGTTGCTGGTATCGCTTCACGTTTCTGGCCACATGGTGTTGAACTTAATAATGGCAAAGTATATGTCTATATAACACAACACCGCCTTACAAAGACGGTGTTGGAAACTTCTTTAGCATCTGGGCTATGGTTAGCTGAAATGCTGGATGAGCTAAAGGAAGATTAAGATTCGATAATTAGTCGAAAGACTAACCCTTACGTTGTTTCACTTCGTTGCGGCCAAGGTTCTTCTTGGTTTCAACGTAAAGAGCGTGAGTACGAGCAATTGGGTCGTATTTACGAAGGCTGAGTTTTTCAGTAGTGTTTTGTGTGTTCTTTGTAGTGTAGTAAGTACGGTGACCACTAAGTTCACTAACTAATCCAACCAACTTACGCTTTGTGTTCTTCTTTGCCATTAGATATCTTTCAACTTACTTTAAATAATGTTTTGCCTGTTGAGGCTTTCAGAGGTAAATTATAACAGAATGTTCCACCTCTTACAACCACCTTAACGGAAGTTAGTAAAAGCGAGGGGAAAATTAAAGTCCTGAGATTCAAGTACACGCATTGCAGCTTGCAAATCGTCCTTGCTGCCGCTTGTAACGCGCACTTCTTCACCTTGAATAAGCGCTTTTACTTTTGGCACTTCATCGCGAAGGATTTTCGTGATTTGCTTCGCTTTGTCTTGAGTCAGACCAGCAATAAAAGGAATTTCTTGTGACGCCTTGAGGTTGCTGGTAACAATTGCCTTCGTAAGGTCGAGTGTTTTACTGCTTTGGTTTCGAGATGTCAGCTTCTTTCGAATAATATCGATGATGCTTTCAATTTGCCATTCGTTTGCACCGATAACCTTAAAACCAACCTTGTCGGCCATCCAGTCAATTTCTGCTGGAGTATTTTTAAAATCAAAACGGTTTGAGATGTCTTTTTGAACAAGCGCAAAAACGTTGTTCATTTCTGCCTTGTCGTATTCTGAGATGATGTCGTAACTAAATGTAGCCATAGGTATAGTATACAGTATTGCTATTACCACGACTCAGGAAGGTATTTTAAATTAACCAAATCTTGCAACAGTCGGTCTTCATATACCTTTAATTTTGTAGGGTGCACCTCAGGAAGGTCAGACTTAATTTCTGCGCCCAGTAGACGAGCGAGAGTCACGAGTTGTACGTAATCAGTAGCGTGCGACCAGATGTATACTCCCTTACCTGGGATAATGTCGCTAATATCAACATATAGATGGTCGTAAACTGCTTTTGCACCGAGATACTGATACACAGTCGTGTTAGCAGTATTCATCTCAACAGGTTCATTGTTAATATAGAACCAATCTATACGTTCAGGTTTATTGTCCATGATCAGTTCTCCGCGCACATATGGTGATTTATTCAATAAATACTGACATAGAAAATACCCCACGTCAATGTGAGGTATTTCAATTATTACTTCATGGAGCCACGACAGGGATTTGAACCCTGGACCTCATCCTTACCATGGATGCGCTCTACCAACTGAGCTATCGCGGCGTAACTGTTTCTCTACTCGTAGGTCACCGGTTAAAGCGCTACATAAGTTTTGAGCGCGCTCTACTAATTATTTGCGTTCACGCAGGAGCTATCGCGAGCCTATTTCAAGTTGCGTAACCTTAGTCGACGCAACTTGAAATATTATACTTTAATTACTTTCGTAAGTCGAGAACGACGAGGTTCTCAATGTGCGGTGTACGTGGGAAGAAGTTGTAACCCTTGTGTGCAGTTACATTATACTTCTCAGCAAGCAATGCAACGTCGCGCGCTTGTGTAACTGGATTACATGACAAGTACACGATTCGCTCAGGTGTTACTTCAAGCAAACGGTCAACAACGTCGAGGTGAAGGCCAGCGCGTGGTGGGTCAAGAATAATTACTTTGTCTTCAGTAATGTATTCAGTAACATCTTCACTCGCAGCAAGTACAGCAGTCGCCTTTTTACCAAGTTCGATGATGTTATTCTTCATTTCACGAACGGCTTCTTTGTTGAGCTCAACAAGTGTTAGGTCGTCGCCACCAATCGTAAGACCGATAGTGCCAACACCACTGTAGAGGTCAAGTACCGGCTTGCCTTCAGGAATAAACGTCTTCATATCAAGAAGCGCTTGTTCATATACCGGAATGTTGATTTGGAAGAAGCCTTCAGTTGCGTAGTTAAATGGCACACCAAGGATAGTATCCGTAAGACGTAGTGTGTGTGGTGTGAGGTATTCAGTAATAACACTCGCAGGGCTAAGTGGGTTAGAGAAAATAACTTGGCCACGTTCACCCTCATCAAAGTACGCAATAAACTTAGGGTGGTTAAATTCAGGGTCTTTTACATAAAGCTGCCAAGAAACCTCACCCTTTGCATTCGCACGAATAAGTAATGTTTTAAGGTCACGGCCAATAACGTGCATTTCATTCAGCACAGCAAGTACTTGCTCAGCCTTCTCATTAATAACTGGTGCAGCTAAGCTCGTGCCTTTAACGGAAATCTTACCGTGCGTACCACGACGGAAGAATGCGAGTGAAAGTTCTTGAGTATCGGTTTCAAACCAGAAACTAAACTCAATTTTGTTACGATATTCGTATTCGTGGTTGTCAGTAAACACTTCAACTGGGTTTGGAAGTACAACGTGGTGCATTTCAAAGGCTTCGACGATCAATGCAGCTTTGTAGTGCTGCTCTGCTTCCATGGTCATAATTTGCCATGGGCTGGTTGAGAGGTAGCTTTCAGGGTCGCGTGGTTTAACGCGGTCTTTACTTGCTTTAATCACCTCTGTTACGTAGCCTTCAACAAGGCGTGATTTCTTTTTTGTAATTTGAACATTCGCTTGTTCATCGGGCAAAGCGCCCCATGCAAATAATTTTTTGCCGTCTTCAAGGGTAGCCAAAGCTTGGCCGCCGCCGACGATTTTATCGAACTTCGCTGGTACTATAGGGAGTGGTCTCATTGTCATTCTTATAATTATACCCCGAAAAGCCTAGCCACGGGGTAAAAATATGATAAAATAGTTCAAGTGCCGCCTTAGCTCAGCTGGTTAGAGCAGCTGTTTTGTAAACAGCAGGTCTACGGTTCGAATCCGTAAGGCGGCTCCAAGATACTATAACGATACATTCGTTGCCGTATCTTGGACATGCTGGAATCGTGTAGTGGCAATCACAGGAGACTGTAAATCTCCCGCCGTAAGGCTCCGTAGGTTCGAGTCCTACTTCCAGCACCAAGTAAACTGCCTCATAGCAATATGAGGTTTTTTATTACGCTTAGATTAATTGACTTTATTTGCATTTTGTAGTATAATTATAATAATCATTTCACCCTGAAATTGATCGCACACTATTTGGAAGGAGCTCGTAATGAGCGATGCACAGTCGATGTATGAAGACCTTAGCACTCGCAAGGTAAACCATGACTGGCATGAACGTCCGGATGTCATCGGGTCTAACCGGTCTGCACTAACGTACTACGAACGTCGATGGCTTGATGCCATTCAAGGCTCGAGGTCGCGCTTTGCATCGAAGTGGTATCTGTCGACACAGGCAAGCCTCACCACTCCGAAGCCACTCACAACCTGCACCACGGTGAGCGAAAGCAGCTTCGGAACCATCACAAGGCCTACATCTGCCCAGCAAACAAACTTCAACAAACTGCGCAGACATAAGGTGGACCTTCCGCCAGAAGCCATTCTGGTCATCGTTTCACAAATCCGCTACAACAACTGAAGCCAACTGGCTTCATTCACCTACTCCGGATCATCCGCGAGAGCTAGAAAAAAAGCTCCGCGTCGATGACCGGAGCTTTTTCTTTATGAACGTTTTTTACTCTTCGAGAGATTTAATGATATCAATAAACAACGGCCAGTCCTCGTTGTCTTCTTCTTCGATTTCAAGCTCACCAGCGAAAGCAAGTGTAGCAGCAAGCGGGTCGTCTTCTTCTAAGCTTTGTGCGTAATCGGTCGAAAGAAACGATGCGATATTATACGCAATGTCTTGGCGCGCCTCAGGGTCGTCTTCAAGCATCTTCACGAATGAAACTATGTAGTTAACAATAAGCTGCCGTTGAATTGCAGGCTCTTTGGTTTCTTGTACCGTTTCGTAAACTTTATCAATATCCATATTTGCCTACATTACCACACGACGAGGTTGTCGCACTTTGTTTTGCGCTTGAGGAATAATCATCTTTGCAGCACGTTCACGAAGTTCAGTTGCGAGTTCGGTTTCACCGGTACGCTCGTAGGCATCGGCAAGAATTGTTAATGTCTGTGGAATTGGGTCAAGGTGTACAGCACGTTCGAGTGAATCGATCATCTTACGGTTGTTACCAAGTTTTTCCTGAACCTTTGCATAGGCAATATGGCGTGATGGCAAGTCGCTATCCATGGCAAGTGCTTGTTCGAAGGCAAGGCCAGCTTTTTCGTAGCTTTGAGTTTCAAAGTAAATCAAACCGACGTTGTGAAGGCTACTCGCACTTGGCTCGAGGCTTTGGGCAATTTCGAAACATTCAATCGCTTCTTTGAACTGTTGTTGCTTCGAGTAAAGAATACCGAGGCGGTTGTATGCGCTGGCGTTACGCTCGTCAACACGAAGAATCGTAAGCAGTGCCTTTTCAGCACGAAGGTATTTACGCTCAGTTAAAGAGGTCTGCGCAATAGACCATAGTTGGTCTAATTTATCTGAGAGCTTCGAGGTGAGGTCGCTCGACACTTCACCAACGGTCTGCTTTTGAAACAGCGCCCAGATTCCGAGAATAACAATGACAAGTAGTCCTAGCATTTTACTTAGTATACCATATGGTACTTATACAGAGGCAAGCTGCAAGCGAATATTCCCATTACCCAGAATTCGGCCGTACACCTTTTCAAGTTGCGTAATAGTAGTGATACTCGCAGAATCACCCCCGTTAACAAGAGTCTTTTGCAGTAATTTCATAGCATCGGCGAGCATCATCAATGCCTGGTTACGGTCGTCTTTATACTTCTTCGCAATCATTAGCCGAGCGTAGGCATTCCCTACTACATATTCGCGGGCATCTTTAATGATCCCAGAGCGGGTTTCAAAATACTTTTCGTCAGTTACTAAACGGGTTAATTCGGCAGGCAAACCACCAGCAATAAAGAGTAGTTGCGATTTCAAACGTTCATCACGTACCTTCAACGAATCAAGCAAGTCGTTCGATTGCTCAAGCGAAAGCGGTCGCATGTCCAACCGTTGTGCCCTTGAAAGGATTGTCGGTAACAACAAGCCGGGTTGATGAGTCAAAAGTATAAAGTGCGTGCCCTCGCTTGGTTCTTCAAGCAACTTCAAGAAAGCGTTTTGGGCGGTTTTTGCCATACGTTCTGCGTAATCGATAATAATCACCCGACCATTCGGTTCAATAGTCTTCGTGAGGTTGTACAAACGTCGAATTGAGTCAACTGTTATACTCCCCTTCTCAATATCAACCTTCTCATCTTTTTCGGGAAGAATGGTGTGCGTTATAGCTTTCGAGTGAATAGCAACTTCGTTAGCAGCAGCTGTTAAGCCAATGCCTTCATCGCCGGTAATAAGTAATGCACCCGGCAAACGTAGCGCAAACTGCTCGAGTTGGCGTTTGGTTGCTGGGTTAAATACTAACTTAGTCACGAACGTATCCTGGGAAGTTTTCAGTGAACACCTTAGGAAGCGGCGCTTCGAATGTTTTTCGAGCAGAAATAGGAATGGTTAGCTCAAGTGTTGATGCGTGAAGCATAAGGCGCGGTGCAGTTTTGGTGCTGCCGTAAATACGGTCACCAGCAATAGGAGTGTTAATGTATGCCATGTGTACACGCAATTGGTGAGTACGGCCAGTGCTCGGGTGCAGCGCAACAAGTGTTTGCTTCGGGTTAGCAGCAAGTACAACGTACTTCGTCAGTGCATCCTTCCCTGAAGGCTCTACACGGAACGTACTTGGCGCAGATGGGTTTCGGCCGATTGGAAGGTCAATCATAGCTTCGGTGAGCTTAGGCATGCCGTCAACAACAGCTACGTAGTGCTTCTTCGTTGTACGATCAGCAAATTGCTTCTTAAGCAGTAATGCAGTTTCGTCGTTACGGGCACCAATGATAACACCACTCGTGTCGCGGTCTAGGCGGTGCACAATACCAGGGCGAGTTGTTTCAAGGCCGTTGGTTGTGTATCGGCGGAAGAAATCGGCAACAGTAAACTCATCGTTTAATACACCCTTGCTGTGAGTAAGAACACCAGCAGGTTTGTTTACAACAATAACGTTGTCATCCATATAGATAATTGGTAGTTCAAGGTCAGTAAAGTCAGCTTTAGCTGGTGGTACAAGCGCAAGTTCGTCGTTTTCAGTAACGTCGTACTTTGTCTTCTCGATCACTTCGCCGTTTACTTGTACGAAACCGTTTTTGATGTACTTTTGGATAGTACTACGAGTAAATTCTGGGTAACGTTTTGTAAGTTCTACATCAAGGCGAACTTTGTCAGTTGTTACGCGGAAAAGATAGATTTCTTTAAACTTGAAACGAAGGCCATATGTTGAAGGATCTTGTGGGTTACGAACGAAGTGGCCCTTGATTTGTGGACGATCAAGACGAAGTTCGTTAAGAAGGTATTCCATGTCGTCAGCAGCAACGGCATTGTAGTTAATGTAGTACGGAGTACGTTCGAAGATGAACGCGATAACTCGCCCACCGGGACGAAGTTCAAGCTCACGAATGTGAGTAATAGATGCCCTAGAAGTTAATTCACCGGCAACTTCAAATTGACGTAAAACGCCAAGAATTTCTGATATTGAGCCTTTAGCCACGAGTGTTCCTTTTGCTTTTGTTGCTTTGTTATATCTATTGTAACAGATTAGGGGTGAATTAGCTTTAGGGAAATGATATTATGTCCTGGTTTGGGTGGGATTGCAAGTGAATATAAAAATTACATTCAGCTACAGATAGTAACTTTAGGTTAATATATAAAAAACTTAATACTTAGGCCTACAATAGAATTATGAAGATGTTGAAACCGCAACTTGTTAATAAAGCAAAGTTAATTAAATTCGACGAAGGTCCCGATGGAGCAAGTGCAATGCTATCTCTTGATGAAAATGAGAATTTTGAAATCACTTGGCACGGCGACCACAAGCCAGGCCGAGTAATAGCAACCTACGATGAAGGCTTTCTTTCTTTTTTCACAGGAGGAATGCATTTTGCCGGGCTAACAGCTAACAGCACAACCATACACCCGAAAGCAATTCTTTCTGCTCATCAAAGAGAGCTGGTGGCATCTGAAATATTCGACAATCTAAGGGTTTCTTATAATAATATTTTCACAAATTTTCACTATGACCACAACAAATTGCGTCCGATTGACGTGCTTGCGCTAGTAAATAAAAAACCTATTATTATAGGTGATGGAATCGAGCTGACTATTTTTATTGGTAGTCAGAGCCACCTAACCACTTTCCCGACAAGCGTATCGCATACACTGGATGATTTGAACTTCTATTTTACCGGTAAGCGTAAGATTAAATTTTCAGAAGCGCACAGGTATATTGAAATTACCACAAAGTTGATTGCACTATATCTAAAAAAACCAATCGACCCCAAATTAATCGAGTTCGGCCTAAGCTCCAAACAACACGAAGGAATATACGATTACGCACAGCTGGAATATAGCGGGGTTCATGAATACGCTAACCTCCAAAGAGACTTTAACTACGCCATTGATATTCAACAACATGCAGAGAGTATGGCAAATGCTCTTCAGGGTGCATTTAAAATTGATGTTCAAAGCGAAATCAACTTATGGTATTCATTTACCGAATCAGATTACAAGAGGCACTACCTTGATACGATAATGAGCATATTGCTTAGCTGCGCTGAAAGTACTTACTATCTGCTGCCGCAGCTAGATATTTCAAAAAGAGAGCGTGAATTTGATGATTTTTTGAAACAAATTCAAGAAATAGAAATTACTCCAGTCAAGTTAAGTAGGTTTATACGGAACGCAAAAGACGCTTATACATCACCGGTTACTTACGAAACTAAAATACTCAGTCTTATTAAATATGCCGACGTAACTATCGACGACAAAGAATTAGTAGCAAAATTTCTTAATCAGCTACGGAACAACCTGATGCATGGCACTAAACCAGACTGGACGCATATAGTCGATAAAGATCGTAAACCGATTAAACTAATCGACCCCTTAAAAATACTTGAACAACTAAAACTTATTGTAACTAAATCTCTTATCAAGCACCTCGAAAACAATGTCTAGCAAAAGGCTTAGCCACTTTTTGGCACAAAAGCTCATAATTATCTAGAGAACTACAGTTTATTGTATACAAAAAAACACCCGCATAACCGGGTGTTTTTCTTTTTGTCGCTTCTAGAACGTCTTAACGCTTTGAGAATTGTTCGCGCTTACGTGCAGAACGAAGACCGTACTTCTTGCGCTCTTTTTCACGAGAGTCACGTTTCAGTAAGTCAGCTTTCTTTAGCGTAGAACGAAGGTCAGAGTGTGCAAGTGTTAATGCTTTAGCGATAGCCAATTTAATAGCATCAACTTGACCAGCAGTACCACCACCAGCAACGCGAATAGTCACGTCGTAGTCTTTTTGCTTGTTCACAAGTGCAAGTGGGTCAGTTAGTTCAGCGAGGTGAGTCTTGTTGCCGTCAAAATATTCAGCAGCAGGCTTCTCGTTGATAACAATTGAACCTTTGCCCTTGTAAAGGCGAGCTCGTGCAGTTGCACTCTTGCGTCGTCCAAGTCCGTAGAAATAAGTACCTTCTGGCATATTATTTTAGCTCAACTTTCTTTGGAGTTTGTGCAGTGTGGGTGTGTTCTTCACCAGCAAAAATACGAAGACGGTTCATTCGACCGGTCGCAAGCTTGTTTTTAGGAATCATTCCCTTAACTGCAGCTTCAATTAATCGTTCTGGGTATTTTTCACGTACTTCTTTAACAGTAGCGTCTTTGATACCACCAGGGTAACCACTGTGTCGGTAGTAGATCTTACCAGTTTCTTTGTCACCAGTTACAACAGTCTTAGCTGCGTTGATAACTACAACGTAGTCACCATCGTCAACGTGAGGTGTGTAAGTAGGCTTTGATTTACCAATAAGTAAAGCAGCGATACGAGTTGCAACACGACCCATAGGGGCTTCGGCAGCATCAATAATGTACCAAGAACGTGATACGTCTTCAGTGCGTAGGCTAAAAGTTTTAGCGTTTACCATTATTTTGTCTCCTTCGCTTCTTTAGTTGCTGGTTTAGCTGGTTTCGCTACTTCAGCCTTAACTGGAGCAGGAACGTCGCTGATTTCATCAACAAAGGCAATTGTAGCCATCTGAGCACCGTCACCAACGCGTAGACGAGTTCGTTCAACACGAACGTGTCCACTGTTGCGAGCAGTAAGCTGTGGAGCAATTACGTCTACAAGACGGAAAGCCATAGCTTGTGTGCTTAGACCAGCGATGACGCGACGACGATTCGCCAAGTCACCTTTTTTAGCCTTAGTGATTAGTTTTTCAATGTAGCGGACTAGTTCTTTAGCTTTAGGGAACGTAGTTTCGATCTTACCGTGCTCTACGAGGCTTGTTGCCAAACCTTTAAGTAGTGCACGACGTTGGTCGCGTTCTCGGCTAAATTTTCGTCCTTTATATCCGTGTCGGTGCATGTCTAAACGTCCAATTCTGCCAGTTTATCTTTGACTTCATCCAACGCCTTGCTACCAAAGCCCTTCAACTCACGAAGATCTTGTTCTGATAGTGTGACAAGGTCACGTACAGTACGGATTTCGTTGTTGATAAGTGCGTTAGCAGTACGAGCACTGAGGTTCAACTCTTCAATAGGAGTGTTGAGTTCGCCAGTTTCGTCGATAACATCTTGTCCAAGAGCCGGAGCTGCTTCAACAGTAGTGCTACCTGCAAGTGCAGTATATTGGTTAACCAAGATAGCTGCTGCTTCTTCAAATGCTTCACGTGGGCTTAGCGTGCCGTCAGTTTCAACATTTAGTTGGAGTTTATCAAGGTTTGTTTCTTGACCGACGCGAGTCGAGTCAACCTTGTAACGTACACGAAGTACAGGGGTGAAGATTGCGTCGATAGCAATCATGTCGCTGTGAAGGCGAGTTACACTTGAATCTTCGATAGTTTGGTAGCCACGGCCAGCTTCAACTACGAGGTCGAATACAACAGTTTTCTTTGGGTCGTCAACAGTAGCAATGACGTGCTCTGGGTTAACGATTTCAACGTCAGCTGTAGTTTTGATATCACCGGCAGTAATTGCGCCAGCGCCTTTTTTCTCAATACGTAGTTCTACTGGTTCGTCGCTTGATACCTTAACACGAACACCCTTAAGGTTGATCATGATGTCAACGACATCTTCTTTGATTCCCTCAATAGTAGTGAATTCGTGGCTAGCACCTTCGATTTTGAAAGCAACAACTGCTCCACCCTTTACGCTCGAAAGCAATACGCGGCGAAGGCTGTTACCTAATGTGTTACCGTATCCGGCTTGCAGAGGTTCGATAACGAATGACGCACTGTTCGCGCTAGTTTCTTCTACGCTAGCAAGTGCTGGGTTGTGAATAACTTTTGACATATATATAACTCCTATACCCTATCGTGAGTAATACTCAACAATTAATTGTTCGTTAATCTCTGGCTCTGCCTCTAAACGAGTAGGAGCACCGGTAATTGAAATGGTCATTTTCTTAGCATCGCTTTTCAACCAGCTAAGTGAACCTTGAACGCTACCCTTAACAACTTCGTCAAGTTCAGTAAAGTAACCAGACTTAGTGCTCTTTGGACGAACAACGAGTTCATCACCAGCTTTAAGACGGATTGACGGGATGTCGACACGACGGCCATTTAACATAAAGTGACCGTGGCCAACGAGTTGACGAGCAGCACGACGGCTAGTAGCAAAACCAGCACGGTATACAGCGTTGTCTAGACGTTGTTCTAGGAAACGAAGAAGGTTTTCACCAGTAAGGCCATCTGCACGGCTTGCTTCGTTCATTAGTTTAGCGAATTGTTTTTCAAGTAGGCCGTAAAGACGACGAACTTTTTGCTTCTCACGTAACTGAGTAAGGTACAAGCTAGGCTTGCCTTGACGTCCGTTAGCGTGTTGGCCTGGGATACCACTTTTGTGGGCCATAACCTTGTGCGCTTTAGGGTGAAGAGCATAGCCTTCACGTCGGCTTTGTTTAACAATTGGAGAAGTATCTCGTGCCATAAATTAACCCCTACGTACCTTTCGTGGACGAACACCGCCGTGAGGCACGCCGGTAACTTCCTTGATACTATCAATAGTGATATCAAAAGCTCCGAGGGCACGAATGCCAGCATCTCGGCCTTGACCAACACCTTTAACGAATACATCAACCGACTTCATGCCGAAGCCCTTAGCGGTTTCTGTAGCTTTTTCAGCGGCAACTTGAGCTGCATATGCAGTACCCTTTTTGCTTCCACGGAACCCAGTAGCGCCAGCGCTGCTTTGAGCGATAACGTTACCTTTTTTATCAGAGAAACTGATAATGGTATTGTTGAAGGTTGCTTGAATGTGCAATTGACCAGCAGGAACTGATCGCTTTTGCTTCTTCTTGTTTGAAGTTGAATCTGCCATTTTGTTCCTTTCCTAGGTCTTACTTGCTGATTTAGGTTGTGAACCACCAACGGCAATCGCTCGACCCTTACGAGTTCGTGCATTCGTACGAGTACGTTGACCGTTTACCGGCAAACCAGCTTTGTGGCGTAGTCCGCGGTATGAATTGATGTCTTTCAACCTTTTGATATTATTTGTTACCAGACGCTGGAGGTCGCCTTCCACGGTATAATCACGATCGATTAATTCACGTAGTCGTTGTTCTTCAGCCTCGGTGAGATCCTTCACCCGAGTGGTCGGCTCGATACTAGCCGCCGCAAGGATGGTCGATGCAAATTTTGGACCGATGCCGTAGATATACGTCAAAGCGATCTGAACTTGCTTTTCAGCGGGTATTACTACCCCAGAAATTCGAGCCATGCTTAACCCTGCCTTTGCTTATTTTTAGGTTTTTTCTTGTTGATAACCGTTAGACGCCCTTTACGGCGAATCAGTTGGTCATCAGGACTGATTTTCTTGACACTCGCACGAACTTTCATGAGCGCAATTCCTCCAGTTAAATTTGATCCTTGTGGCGATACGTGATTCTTCCCTTAGTTAGATCATAAGGGGTCATCTCAACGTCCACCTGATCACCAGGTACAAGGCGGATATAGTTCTTACGCATTTTTCCGCTAATGTGCCCGATGATGCTTAGACTATTCTCAAGTTCTATCTTAAATTGAGTATTAGGCAGTGCTTCCACTACCTTTCCCCGCATTTTGATTACCTCTTTAGTACTAGTCATAAGTTACAGTAGTAGATTATACACCAAAACTCTATTGACGTAAAGCGTTTTCAAGAATATAAACTTCCGATTTCCTCGGCTATGGTTTATGAATAGTTTTATTGTAACAAAACTACCTATCTCGTCAAGCCTATCACTAATGAGCTAATGTTTTAGCTACTTAGGGATAGGGACAGGAGGCGGGATGAAGCGCGACCAGTCCGCTATCTTCATTCATCGAAGGATTACTACGAGCTCTCCACGCTCACGTTCGACGGTGAGTGCAGGCAGAAGCCCCTTTTCACCGCAATCGTTCTCTAGGATGACCCAGAGCGCTACCAGAACTTCTTCCGGTGCGTAGAGTTGTTCCACTGTGCGGAACTCCGTCAGCTGGTCAGCATCCATGAAGGGTTTCGATGTGAACTTGTGCACCACTTCCTTTAGGAAGGTGCCTCGAGGAAACTCTCCCCGAAGAATTGCTTCATCGAGTCGGTCTTCTGCTCTTGCGAGCGCATCCACGACACACTTCACAGCCTTTGCGCTATACCTGTGCATCGGTTCGGTTGCCACTTCCTCCGTCTTCGAGGTCATTCGCCTCGCCTCCTGTCAAAAAAATACGCTCCACAACTGAATGTCATGGAGTCATATTTATATTATACAATATTTAGCAATAATATGTAATCAGCTGGTAAACTTATTTGCTAAAAGATTTAAGGTACATCGTAACAATATACGCTACAATTGCAGCAAATAAGACTAAGGCGATCAGTGTAGCAATATCCTGATTTTGTTCCTTTTTTCGGTATGGGTCTTCAACGGTAATAACTGCTTTTGTAGCGTTACGAGCTTTAAAGCGATACACAATGGCAATAGTTTCAGTGACCAATATAGCGGCGAGCGCAAGCGGCACTAAAATTACAAAAGCAAATAACAAGTATGGAACAAATACTGCGGCGGCTGATGCAATAATACTTCCAATAAAAGCTATCCGAGATACATTTGAAAGTACCTTCGCTTTGTTTCTATATTCTTCAGCTTGTTTAAAGGCTTGATCCATATGTTTTTATGAGTAATCGTCGTACGTAACCATGAGGGCACGTGAGTTGATTTGTCGTAGTGTTTCAAGTGCTACAGATACAACAATGAGGAGTCCAGTACCACCGATAGACAGGTTGGTGTTACTAATACCAGCGAAGTGGTACAGCAAGTACTCTGCAATGAATGGGCTGACTGCGATTAAACCAAGGACCAATGAACCGAATAGGATAAGGCGGTTAACGGTTGTCGTAAGGTATTTTTCAGTTTGTTTACCTGGGCGCACACCTTCAACGAAGCCACCTTGCTTTTGCAAGTTCTCAGCGATTTCATTCGCGTTAAATACAATGCCAGTATAGAAGTACGTAAAGAAGATAACCAGGATAAAGTATGCAGCCGGGTAAATGAAGGCTTGCCATTCAACCCCAGTGAAGCTACCAGGGTTTGGTGCTTGGAACCAAAGAATCAAGTTGTTAGCAATGTCGACATACGCTTCGTTACCAGTCGCCTTTAGGATTTGACCCAAGAATGCAGGTAGTGACAAGAAGGCAACCGCGAAGATAACTGGAATCACACCGGCAGCAATAAGCTTGATTGGAAGGATGCTTTTCACACCACCGTAGCTACTGTTACCTTGTACGCGCTTTGCGTAGTTAATAGTAATGACTCGTTGCGACTCGTTTATCTTCACCAGGAAATACAACATGGCCAGCGAGGCGGCAGCTATGGCCAGGGTGACAAAGAAGACTAATGGGTTAACTGGGAGTGTAAACCAGTTGAACACGTTCAATGCGCCTTCTGATGTATCAACAAGTGACGTACCAAGTGACGAAAGAGTTGATGGTAGTTGGCTAATAATACCTGCGAAGATAAGCAAGCTAATACCGTTACCAATACCTTGCTCGGTAATAAGCTCACCAAGCCACATAAGCAGTACTGAACCGGCTGTCATAGCCGTAACGGCAACAATCCATTCAATAGCCGTTGGGTCAGCTAGCACTGTTGTGTTGCCCGCTAGAATGGTCTGACGAAGAATGAAGATAAACGCAATAGACTGAACAATCGCGAGAGGGATTGTAAGTGTACGTGTCCACTGGTTAATTTTACGACGGCCAGATTCACCATCTTTGTGAAGCTCTTCAAGCTTTGGAATAGCTTTTGTAAGAAGTTGCGTAATAACCGATGCAGTAATGAATGGTGTTAAACCAACCAAAACAATCGAGAAGCTGGCAAGTGCACCACCGGATAACAGGTTAAGGAAACCACCGAAGTCAGTTCCACCAATTACACTGTTAATAACTTCACGAAGTTGTGTTGGTTCAGCTAGTGGCACTGGAATGTGCGCGAGTAAACGATACGCAACAATAAGCCCTAATACAATTAATAGCCGCTTTTGCATATCGCGGTTCTTGAGTGATCTAAAAATAGTTTTCCAATTCATCAGTCTTGTCAGCCCCTAGTATTTATCTTCAATTAGGTCTTATTATACTACAAGCTTTCACGGATGGGCAGGTAATTTTAAAAAAGGAAAAACCTCCTAATGAAAGGAGGTTGAGTGAGAGAGGGACCCGAACGTGCTGATACGTTCTCTTCTGCCGATCAGGCTATTTCGCTGAGCGAAAAAACAAGCCTTACTCTACAGTAGCGGGGTCCCTCTCTCGGGCGACTTTGTTGTCCGTCCACAACATCGTCTCATCCGGCAATACCGGGCGTCATGTACTGCAATGACCTGTGTACTCAACCGTATCGGACAGTTTGAATAAACAGCATTTCTTATTGGACGGACCCCCTAGAGGGAACTTGAAAGATACGTTCACGGACGTACTCCGGAAGGTGCTACTCTTCTATCATCTATATCAGTATGGCAACTTTGTGTTTAGCAAGCACATCATCTTTCCCATAAAGGAGAAACCGGAAGGTCCGTGTTCTCGTTCCATACGCGTCTGCATATGTGGCTGAATTGCTGTTATACATCCGTATATATAGACAGTATTCATCAGTTGAAAGTATTATACTACTTTTAATAAAAAACGTCAACTTTATTGTATATAAAAAAATAACCTCTCTTTGAGGTCTTTGTAGGATTGATTTGGGACGGAAACGAGTTGAAGATTGACCTTTTGGCCAGGCGGTCGGTAGATACCCGTCCTCTTCTCGTTTCCGTCCCAGCGGCGCTTTAAGCGCGGCGGGTTATCGTGAATCGTCCAACTCACGGGCTGCAGCCCGTGGTGCATTCGCTACAAGCTCCGATTCTCTAAGGGTAGTAACGCATGGTAGCGCTCTTATAAATTATAGTAGCGAGCCATAATCATAAGACAACCTATTGCATAGACTCCAGTATGCCGAAATGAAATACATGACAAATCACGTCGGATACTGGTGGGGCTACAACGGTTCATATACTAATGTTCTATCCCCACATATACGGATGAAAGTCCGTATGCGGATGGTTATCCGCCCTTTTGAACATACTGACGTTTTTATAACGCGCAGCCTCCTTGGCCTCTTGTCTACCGAAGCAAGAGGAAACAGAGTAGTATCTGTAATCTAGCATTTATTCCCCTTCCGTGTCAAACAAAAAAATACCCCCATTACTGGAGGTATTTCATTATAAGTGACAGAGATTACTTTTTGTCGTTCTCTTCTGCTACTTTAGTGCTTTGCTTAAGAGGCACAGGTGTCTTTACAAAAGTTCCACCGTTTTTCTCAATAGCAGCGACTACGCTTTTACTTGCACCAGATACCTTAAGAGTTACCTTTTCAGTAAGTTCACCACGTTGGATGATTTTTACTAGGTGGAAAGGTGTTCCGATGTAACCAGCTTCGAATAGTACGAAGTGGTCAACTGTTTTACCAGCAAATGCGTTCAAGTGGTCTAGGTACACAACTTGCGCTGGAGTACGAAGACTCTTGAAACCACGAGCCTTAGGCACCGATTTCACGAGTGGTCGTTGACCACCTGAGAATGTTGGTGAAAGCTTCTTACCAGTACGTGAGCCTTGACCCTTAGTACCACGGCCGGCAGTTTTACCTTGTCCAGCAGCAATACCACGACCAACACGCTTACGGTTCTTGGTAGGAAGTGTTTCGAGTTCGTTATACTTAGTCATTATTTAGTCTCCTCAACAGCTACTTCTTCAGCAACTTCAGCTTTAGCAGCTGGTGCTTTCTTCTTTGAAGCGTTTGTTAGCCAGTCTTCTTTAGCTACAAGTGAGCCAAGGGCTTGAACAGTTGCATACGCGATGTTCACCTTGTTTGTAGAGTTCAAAGACTTCGAAAGAAGGTTACGAATACCAGTTACACCAATGATTGAACGGACAACACCACCGGCGATAACACCAGTACCAGGGGCAGCAGGCTTTAGAAGCACACGTGCACCGCTAAACTTGAGTTCAACATCGTGAGGGATTGTTTCGTTAGTTAGTGGAATAGTAATCATGTTCTTCTTAGCTACGTCAGTTGCTTTTGCTACAGCTGCTTGTACGTCAGCACCCTTAGCAACACCAACACCAACTTTAGTCTTACGGTCACCAACAACGACAAGAGCTTTGAAACGGAAACGACGTCCACCCTTTACAACACGTGACACACGGTCAATGTTGATAACGAGTTCTTCGAATTGTTTTGGCTCTTGTGGAGCTTGGTCACGACGGTTGTTGTTTCCGCGTGCGTTATTTCGTTGATCAGCCATATTAGAAAACCAGTCCTTCCTTACGAGCAGCATCGGCTAGAGCAGCAAGTCGTTTTGCATATTGACGGCCGTTACGGTCGAAAACAACAGTGGTTACGTTAGCTTTTTTAGCTTTTTTGCCAATTTCAGTACCAATAAAGGCAGCTTGGTCAGCGATGCTTCCAGTTTGCTTTGTACCAATAGTGGTAGCAGCGATAACTGTGTGGTGCTTTACGTCGTCAATAACTTGAGCACTTACGTGCTTGTTGCTAATTGTTACAGTAAGGCGTGGGCGTTCTGTAGTACCAGATACTTTAGCGCGAACACGTGCAGCACGTAGTGTGCGGTTCAATACTTTTCGTCCTAGGTTAGCCATTATTACTTACCAGCCTTTCCTGCTTTTCGAAGTAGAATTTCGTCAGCATATTTAATTCCCTTACCCTTGTATGGTTCAGGTTTTTTAAGTGAACGGATTTCAGCTGCAGTTTGGCCAACAAGTTGCTTGTCGATACCCTTTACAGTAATTTCCATTTTGTTAACTTCAAGTTCAATACCTGGACGTGCAGTATATTGCACAGGGTGAGAGAAACCTAAAGCCATGTCGATGACGCTACCGCCACCAGTTACGCGGAAACCAACTCCGTTTACTTCAAGCTTCTTTTCGTAAGCTTCAGTTACACCAACTACGGCGTTAAACAGGAGGGCTCGTTGTAGACCGTGTTGTGCACGGGCAATTCGCTCATCATCTTTACGTGTTACTACGGCGAAGCCGTCTTCCAAGGCGACAGTTACGTCAGACAGGTGAGGTACTACGAGTTGGCCTTTAGGACCAACTACAGTAAGAACATCAGTGTCGACCGTGATTGTCACGCCTGAGGGAATTTGAATTGGTAGTTTTCCGATTCGACTCATGATTTATTCCATTCTTTATGGCACGAGTGAGGAGAGGGTAAATTCTTTGTGCTTTTAAATTAATTCTTATCCTCCTTACGGAGTCACAATGCTTAAGCATTGGCTTCAGAATTAATCTTCGGCGCAAAATCTCACACAGACTTCACTCGCAAATTTATATCTAGATAATAGTATCACATCGGAGGTAAAAAGGCAATATCTCGCCCTAGCGCTGCAGTAAGCTTTGACCTACCGTCATAAAGAGCGTAACTATGACAATAACTAACAACAATACAAGGAATATCTTCTGGTTGCGTTGGTAGATAGCTTTCTTGTCGCTGCCACTATTTTTATCAGCAATAGTTAAAAGCACGGCCCATACAACAAACCCTATAATTAATATTGGCCATGCTATAAAGATTGCCCATTCAATCGATGCTAACGACATAAATATAATAACGCTACCTATAAGGCTCGCGTAGGCGACGATGTTGAGTGTTTTATTTGAATTCATTCCACTCATCATAGGGTATTAATTATTAAAAGTCGATTCTTCAAAGAACTGCCAAATATAGCCAGCTGAACCCTGCGTTTGCTGAACAGAAACCCGAGGCAAGGTCAACCATCCATGCGGCTGTTGTTTAAGTACAATAAAGCGCAGCAATGAGTTATCGTCACAACCCGACCATTGGTAATACGTTGCGCCTTGGCTCACCTCTGCTGGTTCGGCCACTTTGCAATGTCGCTCGGCTGCTTGAGCATCTACATACTGTGGAACTTGCGGCAATCGGCGAATTGTTGAGCCTTTAAATGGAGCTTGGCGATCATCGACACTATGGGCAATGAGTAACGATGGTGTGCGCTCTTCTTGGCTACATGGCGTGTAGTATGCGCCGGACACACTTGCAACGGCCTTAATTTGGTCACCTAGCTTACATCCGACGGTAGTGGCGAACGCTCCCCCATTCGACATACCCACCGCATAGGTACGAGTGCTATCCGTACAGTACTGCGATGGAAGTGTCTTTAGAGTGTCGCTTACGAATTGCACATCACGATCACCTTCAACTGAATACGGTGCACCTTCCCAAGCAGTAAAACCACCTTTGCCTGGAAGCGCATCAAGGTATACGACCAAGGCTGGCAATCCATCTAGGCCAGAGTATCCCTCCATGCGATTACCGCTGCCTTCGATACCATCAAAACTAATAATTACAGGGTAGCGAACACTTGGGTCGTAGTTGTCAGGTGTATGCACCTGATACGTACGATCATAGCCGGCACTTTGAATACTATATTTCGTTAGCTTGCCTACTTCGGTAACCGTTGAGCATAACGATCGTTCATAAGTTGCCAGTTGGGATGCGCGTACACTTCCCTCTTTTTCTAGCATAGCTATGCGCGAAGACAGCACCTGCCAATGAAGCAACATGCCGATAACAACAAGCACAAGGACTGCACTTACAGTTAACGCACTATATAGACGACGCTCAAGGTTCGCCAAAGATTTCTTATTCATAACTATCGTTATTATACCAAAATAGTTGGTTTCTAAATGTTGTTTTTATTAAGAAAAATGATATAATAATGTTGTAGACTTTTGTACAGTACGAAACGACGACTCGAAAGAGGAAATGATGAAACGTATTGCAGTATTTGGTGGCCTTGTCATCCTCTCGGCTCTGCTGACAGGTTGCGCAAGTGGTGAAATGGTGTCAGGATACGACTCCAGCGAAATAACCAACACAAACCCTCGCCAGGGCTGGGTTGAAGTTCAGTCCTACAAAAGCGAAGGCACCCTCCCGGAATACGAGGAAGGAATCTACAAAAAGTGTGATGGCGAAACGCTCATGTACATGAACTTCGCGACCGGCCCGTCAACGAGCATCGCAACAATCCCCGATAGCCCCGAGTGCGTGGGCTAATCCACCTACGCGGTGGGGTTTCGTGCAATAAGCACCATAAACCCCACCGCATTTAATTTCTGAACAAAAAAAGAACCTCGTAATGAGGTTCTTTTTAAATAGTTCAGTCTTCTAAATTAGAATACTTGAAGTAGAAGTTCACCGCCGAGGCGTTGCTTTTTAGCTTCTGAACCAGTGATAACACCCTTAGATGTACTGATTAGAACGATACCACGGCCGCTCTTAACCTTAGGGATGTCAGTTGCACTTACGTACACACGGCGTCCAGGCTTAGAAAGTCGTTTGATCTCGTCAATAGTCGAGTTCTCACCAGGATTGTTAATTGTTACGACAAGGATGTCGCGTGGTTTTGCTGCTTCAACTTTAACTGCAGTTACGTATCCAGCTTTTTTGAGCTGTTTAGCGACAGTAACTTTTAGTTTGCTTGATGGAACAGTGATTTCGTTTTTGCCAACCATGACAGCATTACGGATGCGGGTCAGGAGGTCAGCGATTGGGTCAGTTGATTGTAGTGACATATTCGTTTCCTTTCCTACCAGCTACTCTTAGTAATACCAGGGATTTCTCCCTTGGATGCTTTTTCACGGAAGTTAATTCGGCTAAGGCCAAATCGACGCATGTAACCACGTGGACGGCCGTGAAGTGCATCACGGTTCTTCCAACGTGTTGGTGAACTATTAAGTGGCAATTTAGCCAAACCTTCGAGGTCACCTAATTCTTTTAGTTCAGCAC